>Ga0209090_10002377_pt1 | contig 11907 bp, 5 predicted proteins | sample ArcticOcean_MG_C_9_FD_187432 | JGI IMG/M metagenome (GOLD analysis project Ga0209090, IMG submission 187432) | Marine microbial communities from western Arctic Ocean - ArcticOcean_MG_CB2_152 (SPAdes) (version 2) | ecosystem: Environmental > Aquatic > Marine > Oceanic | place: Arctic Ocean... | reverse complement strand
CTTCGTACTAATCTCCTCCTATTCGTCGTCGTCGTCATCCTTCGTCTTCCTTTCCGCCAACAACACAACAACAAACGAGACCAATTTCAGGGGAGAAAATTTGAAAATTTTGAGAGAGAAAGAGACGCTTTAAAAACCCTAAACACGTATGGGAGGAAAAAAAGAGCCAACAAACAACCACTTTTTTCCGCACATTAAAGCAGAGAGAAACACAATGCTTTCGGCTGAATTCCACGGTTTATGCCATGAAACGGCTCTCGACCACCCCGGTCCTCGATGCGGGCACACGTTAACCGCCTTACAGTGGGACGGCGTGCACAGATTGGTCGCGTTTGGAGGCGCGACGGCGTTGGAAAATGCATCAAATTCTTCTTCAAATGCGACGACGACAACAACGGACAAAAATGCGAATGCGACTACGAATACTACTACTAACAGCAGCAGTTCTTCAGGGGTACGTTTAGCCGGAGCGACGAACGACGTGCACGTGTTCGACGTGAAGTCTGGGACGTGGCAAAAATTGCGCCCGAGCGGGGATCCTCCGAGTCCAAGAGCCGCGCACGCGTCCGCCAACGTCGGGGGCATGTTGGTCGTCCACGGAGGCATAGGTCCGAGCGGGTTGAGCGGACCGGATTTACACGTCCTCGATTTGGCGAATTATCACGCAAACAACAACAACAACAACGAGAACGAGAACACGACAAATAATTCCTCGTCGAAACCTGCGAAAGAGCTGAAGTGGCAGCGCGTGGTTGTGTCCGGGGAAGGACCGGTGCCGAGGTACGCGCACTCGCTGGCGTTTGTCGCCGGACGATATTTGGTGTGCTGTTGCGGCAACGACGGGTCGAAGTGTTTGGACGACGGGTGGGTTTTGGATACTGCGGCGAAACCGTACGCGTGGAAACGTTTAGAGGCGACTGGTGATGTGCCGAGTCCGAGGATGTACGCGAGCGCGTGCGCCAGGAGCGATGGTTTGTTGCTGCTCACGGGAGGGAGGAACGCGAAAGGCGAGGCGGTAGCGGACGCGAGGGGATTGGCGAGACACAGAGACGGGACGTGGGAGTGGGCAGCCGCGCCTGGGCAAGCACCTTGCGCGAGGTATCAACACGCGAGCGCGTTCGTAGAGGCGAGGTTATACGTGATTGGCGGGACGAATGGGGGCGGGACAACCGTGCCCGAGGATTGCGCGGTGGCGGCGTTGGATACGAGCGCGAGCGGAAGAGCCGGGTGGCGGAAGATTACGAACGGTGGTGGGGAAGAATTCGACGCTTTGAAAGACGCGAAGAGATGCAGACACGCGACGGCCGCGGTTGGTCCGCTATTAATTACCTACGGTGGGTTGCGTGGTGGCGAATTGTTAGGCGACGTCGTCATCGCGGAGGAACCGCCTGAGCTTTCTGGAAAGAGCCGAGAAAGCGACGCGGACTCCATCGGTGGCATTAGCAGTCCAGGTAGCCCGGGAAGTTCGAACGGTAGCGGCATGAGCACTCGAGCGAGGGAGTTACGGTTACACATCGACCATAGAAGTCCGAGTTGGGCGAGATGGCTCGCGGACGTTAAATTGACCCGAGAAGTTGCCGGTCCGAATGCGAGCCCGTTCGCGGGGCTGAACAACAATCAACCGTCTCACCACATGATGAACGGTTCGGACGAAGAAGACGAGGAAGAATACATGCGAAATAGAGGTGGCGTCTTGCGCGTCGGTGGTCGAACGTTATCGAGCGAAGATTTGAGAGATTTGGCCGCGAAAGAGAACGCGAAAGATGTCGTCACCGCGTTTGGGTCTCCCGCGGAAGTCGCCGGAGGGTTTCGAAACCGAGTGAGTCGTGAGAGCGACAACGACGGCAACACGGACTCGCCGGGTTCCCCGGATCAAGTGATGAACGAAACCGCGCAGCTTCGATTAGCGACGAATGCAACCGCGGAAGCCGCAGCGGCTATGGAATTAGTTTCTCAAAGACGATTACAATCTCTCGCGGCGGATAGTTCAGACCAAGACTCGCCGACGGATTCGCGAGACCCCAAAGGAAGTCTTCGAACGCCGCAAAATAGACGCATGACGCCAGGATCGAATCCGCGATTGAGAGACTCGAGTGTTCGATTGCACCACCGCGCGGTGGTAGTTGCAGCCATGGGGGATAGCGGTGGACCTTTTTCCAGTTCAGGTAACGGAGGATCGGGAGGATACAACAGTAGCTTTGGTAACAACAACGACGCGAGTGGCGGGATGGACTCTGCCGGCGGATCCAATTCCAAGCGATTGGGGAGCTTAGTAAGACAATTAAGCATAGACCAGTTTGAAAACGAAGCGAGACGGATAGGCACACCAGAGTTTGGCAACGGCGGCGGCACGAACTCGCCGGGCTACGCCAACGGCGGCACGCCGCAACGGTTCGCCCGGGAACAACGAGCCTCGAATTTAGGCCACGTGCCGGCGCACAAAACCGTCTTGTCTGCGTTGTTGAACCCAACCTCGTGGGAAGCGCCACCGAACAGGGCATTTTTCATGAACGCGGCGCAAATTGACGAGCTTTGCGACGCCGCCGAAGCGGTTTTCAAAAGCGAAAACACGGTGTTGCGCATCAACGCGCCGGTGAAAATTTTTGGAGATTTGCACGGTCAATTTTACGATCTCATGCGTTTATTCGCCGAATACGGAAGTCCGTCCACGGCGGGCGATATCGCTTACATCGATTATTTGTTCCTTGGCGATTACGTCGATCGAGGGGCGCACTCGTTAGAAACTATCGCGTTGTTGTTGGCGTTGAAAATCGAACACCCAGAAAACGTGCACTTGCTGAGAGGGAACCACGAAGAGGCGGATATCAACGCGTTGTTTGGTTTCCGCATCGAGTGCGTGGAACGGCTCGGTGAGCGCGTCGGCGAACACGCTTGGCGCAGATTCAACGCACTTTTCGAATGGCTCCCGTTAGCGGCGGTCATCGAAGACAAGGTGTGTTGCATGCACGGCGGCATCGGTCGTTCGATTGAAACCATCGAACAAATCGACCAGCTCGAACGCCCGTGTTCTATGGAATCCGGAGGATTAGAACTCATGGATTTGCTCTGGTCGGATCCGACTGAAAACGATTCCGTGGAAGGCTTGCGACCGAACGCGAGAGGTCCCGGCTTAGTGACGTTCGGCCCGGACCGCGTCAAACAGTTTTGCGAAAATAACGGTTTACAAATGATTGTTCGAGCGCACGAGTGCGTCATGGACGGCTTCGAAAGGTTCGCGCAAGGCCAACTGTTGACGTTATTTTCCGCGACGAACTACTGCGGGACGGCAAATAACGCGGGTGCAATTCTAGTTTTAGGACGAGATTTAACGCTCTACCCGAAACTCATCCATCCGTTACCGCCGGAAGCGATGGATTCGGCTTCGCCCGGAGAATTCGACCACGCGTTGTGGATGCAAGAAATCAACCGCGAACGTCCGCCGACGCCGCCGAGGAAAAATAGCTTTTTCGGTAACTAACGCGTGATGATGAGAGATGTTGTTGTTGCGATACATAACATTTTTTCTCATTTGCTTATTTTACTACACAACTACTGCTTTGCTACTACTAAACTCTACTAAACTCCAAAGTCTCTTTTTTACCGCCGCCTAGGCGCTGCGAACGGCGCCGCGTATTCTTCCGCTTCCCCGTACAGCGTTTTCGCCATCTCCCTGTACTCCAATTGCACTCGCTCTTGAATCTCTCTCTCCGTGTACGGCACAAAATCTATTCGTAACGTCTCGACGTGTTTATGTCCTAAATCCTCGAGACACGCCAAGGTCCCCATGCCATCTGTTCCGTTCATGGTAAACACCATCACGTTCGCGCTTTCTCTCGTTTTGCAAGAGACAAGACTCTCTTTTAAGGCGAGATAGAACCCGTTTAAGTTCACCGATAAGTTTTGTCTCACTCTCATGGTTTCGAACTGTTTTTCGTCGATTTCGCAGTAGTATCGGAAAAACGGATTTGCTGGTATGGAGACATCGATCGCGAATGCTTTTTCGCTCAAAGCGTCGCTCGCAAATCTCCGTCGTCTGACGCGAAAATCCTCCGTCCAATCACTTTCCAATTCCATTCCATTCCATTCCATCCCGCGCGACGTAAACGAAAACGTCGCGTGCACTCGGGACCCTAAATCGTGGACAACTTTTATGCGACGATCTGAACCTTCTTCTTCTGTGACGACGCCTCGAAGTTCCAGCGGTGCCGAAAGTATCGTCGCATCATCATCCGTCGTCTTAGTATTCGTAGTAGTAAATGTGTCCCTTCGAAACATGATTGTGCAGACTGTCGAAACGCGAATTAATTCTTCATTTGTTATTGCTATTATAACAGAGAGGAGTATCATGAGGCCATCGGCGGCCCGAACGTCGTCCTCTCCGCACGATAACATTCACCCTTCTTTGTTAACGGACGATGATTCAGACGACGAGAACAAACGCTTAGACAGGGAGTTACACAAAGATTTAGTCAACAGTTTGAGAGATACGGTACGTCGTTCGGGGAATTCCAATTGTACTCTCTCGTGATGTGATGAGTAGTATCGTCGCGTTTGTGCGCGCAAATGCTTTGCCTTTTGAGTTTTTTATTACGCGCAGACAGTAAACTGACCGATGATACTCGCATTTTTCTTTATCGATACGTTTTATCACACAACATTAACACAGGGAGTGTACGACTTTGCGAACGAGTTTGACATCTTGCCCCAGTCCTCCTCTCCCAACAACAACAACAAAGGAGGAGGAGGAGGATCCGGAGGAGGAGCGGATGTATCGTCTCCTTTGAAAGGGATGGTGGTAGGCGGCAATCGGAGTAGCCAAGCGCATCAATATCACAGACGTGGTGGTGGTGAAAGCGGTTTCAGTCCTCCGTCTTCGTCGATGATTGACCACGACGCGGGAGGACGACACCGGCCTTTAACCGGTTTAGCTCGGGACGGGTCTCCCGCGACGGTGTTTGGCGGGAAGATGGGCACGAGTCCGCCGATGAGCGCGAGGCGGAACGCGAATAATCTCTCGTCGTTGTCGAAAGGGATGATGAATAGTAATAATAGTGGTGGCAGAGGAGACGATCGTCAAGTGCGGCCACCGCTGTTTGCAACAAATACTGTAACCGCGAGTACCAATGACGCTTTGACGAAAGAAAATGACGCAATAATAGGAGCTAAACAACAAGTAGAACAAAAAGACCCGTACGATGAGAAAGAAGCGAACGAGGCTCGAGACGCGAGCACGAAGTTATTGGTACAGATTGCGGAGTATTTAGAGAGCACGAAGACGGAGGAGGAAAGAGAGCTCGAGGAAAAGAGAAAGGAAGCAGCCTCTGGGAGGAAAAGAAAGACACCGGTGAAAAAGAGCGGCGCTGCCGTGAAAAAAGAAGAAGAAGAAAACATCGTTGGAAATAACGCGATGATGATGTCGACGCCGCCGCCATCGTTGCCGAGGAAAGTTTCCAACGTCACGGCGACGACGACGCCAAACGTGAACGCGACGCCGCAACAAATCAAAGGTGGATTGAAATCTTTCGCCATGAAAGTGTGCGAAAAAGTGAAGGAAAGAGGCACGACCACTTACGATGAAGTTTCCGATGCGCTCGTGGCAGACGTGTTAGCCGAACGAGAAAAGGAAGGGATTCCTTTATCCATAGGTGGCGGATCGAACAGAAAGAAAGTAAATAAGAAGAAGGACGAAGAAGAAGAAGAAGAAGAAGAAGAAGAAGAAGAAGAAGAAGAAGAAGAAGAAGAAGAAGGAAACGAGGACGAGGCGATGACGGAAGGCGACGGATTATCGTCGCCAAATAGGAGGATCAAAGTTGAAGCGAAAGTGAAGGTGAAAGACGACGATGATACAAAAGAGGCGACAGAAGACGTCGGAAAGAAGAAGAAGGCGAATAAAACGCCGCCATCAAAATCGGGAACGACAACCCCGCAGGGAACGAAAGAGAAGAAGAAATCGAAGCGCGCGAATGAAACCGTCGACGAGAAAAACATTCGACGGAGAGTGTACGACGCACTCAACGTGCTCATCGCCATCAACGTTGTTTCGAGAGATAAGAACGAAGAGAAGAAGACAATCACTTGGAACGGGATCGGGATAGAGTTTGGCGACGCGTTCTTATACGGCGACCTCGCGGCGCCACCGAAGGATAAAAACGAAAAACAAGACGATGCAAAACGAGAAAAGGATGTAATAATGAAGAAGAAGAAAACAGAAGAAGAAGAAGAAGAAGAAGAAGAAGAAGAAAAAATGATCATGAAAAAAGAAGAGTTGACGGTTGAAGAGCAAGAAGAGAATGAAACGGAAAACAGAGAAACGCGCGAGCGCATTCGAAAGAAAGCGCTGTATCTCGCGGAATTAACCGAACAATTCGATGCTCTGTTATCGTTAGTCCAACGAAACGAACGGAACGAGATTGAAGCGCAGAAGAAAGTTGCGACGCCGAAAAAAGAATCGTCGACAATGGCAGAGGGCGCGACGACGAAGAAAGGTGGTGCATCGGCGTCGGCGAAGAAAAAGAGCGCTAAAAAAGACAACGTGGAGACAACGACGACTGTCGCAGAAGACGACGACGTTCCATTCGTGCCAGACGGCATCCAGTTGCCATTCATTCTCGTGCAAACCGACCAAAAAGCAACGGTAGAGGTGGAAATTAGCGAAGACCAACGCGTGGTACACTTTGATTTCAACGAGTCGCCGTTTCAAGTCTACGACGGCAACTACGTTCTGAAGCACACCGAAGGCATACAAACGGAAATGGCCAAAATGAAGAAAGAACGCATGCAACGTCTAGGCGTGAAGAAATACGACGAGAGCATATTTCAATCTCCCGAGGAGGAAAAGGAAGAGGAAGAAGAAGAGGCGCCGCAAGCGACGACGCCGAAAAAAGCGAAGAAGAAGAAGAAAACACCACCGTAACGAGAGGAGGAAAAATGTATTTGAACTGTCACCATCTTGGATGCAAAAACGTGTACACAGTATATATAATAGAATAATGAAAGCATAGCTAACACACACAAATGCGCGTTTTATAAACAACCTTAAAAATTAAATCACCACTAACTAAACAATTGACGACTACTCGCGCATACGCACACTCATCACGCCGCCCGATCGATGATCTCCTGAATCTTCTTCGCGTCGTACACCTGGAACTTCGGGCTCTTCAAAACCGCAAAATCCACATTTTTTACGTTCACCTTCTCCTCCATGACCGCTTTCAACGTGCTCATCGCCATCGTCTCCGCCTCCTCCAGCGTCAAATCCTCCCTATACTCCTCGTTCAAACTCGTCTGCGCGCCTTCGCTCCCGCTCCCGATGGATTTCGCCCGACACTTCGTCTTCGTTCCGCTCGGATCCACGTGGTACAACGTGTACCCGCCAACTTCGTTTCCTTTATCTTCCTCGTCGAACCCGGCGACTAACAAAGCCACCCCAAACGGTCGACTCATGCTCTTCTCGCCTTCCCCTCCGAACGACATCGCCAATCGGCACAACGTCTGGCACAAACTCTCCACCGGCATGGGTTCGTTAAACGTGAAATAATGGTTCTGACTTTCCACTCTTCCGTGTTCCACCATCGTCTTCGCGTCCGCGGTTAACCCGCTCACCGCGCACGCGCAGTGCGAATCAATCTCCATGATTTTGTCCATCGAGCTCGGTTCCATTAAAGGTGAGGTGATTCGTTTCTCCACCGCGAGGACGATCCCGTGTTTCGTTGATATCGCGAGCGCGGTCGAGCCGAGTTTAATCGCCTCGATGGCGTATTCCACTTGGAACAAACGGCCTTCCGGGGAGAACGTGTTCACGCCTCGGTCGTATTCCGATCGCGTTTGGAACATTATTTTGTTGTTCTGTGTGTTATATTCCCTCCTCTCTTGAGTGTTTTCGTCGGGTTGTTGTTGCGTGTTCGATGTATTAGTGCGCTTTAAAAGTCTGACGACTCAGATCTGTTTTCCAATCCGTTTGGGGAAATCGAATCGATTTGTCGTCACTTTTACGGCGCGTTTCGTATCATCCTCACAGACGATTCAGACGACGAAAAATGGGAGGTCCGACGCCAGGATCATTCGACACGTCGCAAGTGTGGACCTCCTACGGCGGGTGGTTCGCGGACCCGAAACACTGGCGAAGAAACACCGCGGTTGGGTTCGGCATCGTGTTCGTCGCGTCGGCGTTCGTGTTTAACCAATCGAGGAAGATGGAGAAAAGGCCGCAGTTTCCACACCATAGAATTCCCAGCCAAATGTGGGCGCCAGAAGGGACGTTTAAGAAGGAGTGATGATGAGATGATGATTTCGAGAGAAAGCGCAGAGGTGTATTTATAGTTTAGAGAGAGAGAGAGAGAGAGATCAAATGCATCACCACCCGTGGGGATGATGAAAGAGTAGAGAGAGAAAGGTTTTGGGACCGCGAGAGCTTTGCGACGACGACGCGAAAGAGAGTCGAGAGAGAGTTTTCGGTTTTATTACGCGATGAATGAGTAAGAATAAGAATATGTACACAGTAGTGCGTTTAATGTTTTTCACATCGTTTACGATAATAAAGCGCGAGCGTATATAACCGCTTAATCTCTTTTCTTCTTATTCGTTGAGCGCGGCGACGACCATGTTGTTTACGCCGCAGTTACCTTTATCTTTGCATATGCGATAGTAGCCTTCCTCGCCCCAGCCCATGCCCCAGGAGTTTTTGATGACCCAATACGGTTCTTTGTGTAAACGCACAGGGGCGAAGCCTTCTTCGCCGTAGCCGACGATCAACACGCCGTGGTCGAGCGCGTCTTTGTTACAGAGCCACGGACACGCGACGCCGCCGACGTAGGATTGCATCCACGCGGCGTTAATGCCGATGGAGAGTGGGCCGTATTTTACTAAAGCGTGCGCCATGTGCGTTTCGTTTTTACCGACGAAGGTATAGTTGGATATCGTCGCGCCGAGTTTGCCTTCCTTCGCGCGGCACGTATCTTCTTTGTAAGCTTTGTACGGATACGATTTTTCCGTGTCTAATCCGCCGTGTTCGACGATGTATTCCATCGCGTTGGACGGCAAACCACCGTTACAGCCACTATCACACGCGTTCGGTATATCTGGGGCGCACCCAACGTCGCAATCTAACAGCTGTTGCTCCGATAAGGAGACCAGTTTACCGGTTTTGATAAAATTAGCGCCTTCGATCGCTCCGGTGGTTGAAAACGTCCAGCACGAGCCGCACTGACCTTGGTCCTTCACCGGCGTCACCGCGCCTCTCGCTCTCCAATCGTAATATTGCGGTAACTTTTCCAAATCCTCGTCCGATGGCGCTTCCATCTGGTGTTTTCTAAACGCATCTTTTGAAGTAGAAGAAGAAGTAGAAGCAGAGAGCAACCCCAAATACTGCTCTCGAAACTCCTCCTCGCTCAAATCGAAAAACTTTGTCACGCCGTGTTTCGCCGAACCGCCGCCTTTGCGATCGTCAATCTCGCGCTCTATCGCTCTTTTCCAATTCGCGTGGAAAATCTCCATGCGCTTCTCGTACTCTTCTTCCGTTTTCCTTTCGTATTCTTTCTTCTTCTCCGGAAATTGCACGGATACGAAGTGATGAAACTTTTCTCGCAACTCCGCTCGCGATTCGATCGCCCTCATCAAAGAGGATGACGACGATACTAATAATGAGGACGATTCAGACGACGACGAATGCCTTCTCGTCTCCTTTTCCTTTTCCTCCTCCAAATCGGTTCCTTTTTGATTCAATTTTCCTCCAAGGCTTTTGAGGACAAACTCTTTCGCTCTCATCAGGAGGAGAGAAGAAGCACGTTGTTGTTGTTGTTGTTGTTGTTGTTGTTGTTGCTGCTGTTGTTGCTGCTGCCGCTGCTGCTGCCCCTCCTCCGAGGTCGTCGTCTGAATCGTCTCAATCAAAGAAGAACCTCCAAAAGCTCTTCTATTCTCAAACTCGCGTCCGTCCACGAATACTCCTAACGAGACGATGACAGTTACGACGATGACGTAAAAGATAACGGAAGAGAAAGATGACGACGCGAAACTTTTTCTTCTCAACGGTCTTCTCGTCCTCCTCGTTTTAGAAGACTCCTCCTCAGCCACGAACGCGCGCATCGTTTGATTCTTATTAATGCGCGTTACACTCTCCCTGCTGCGTGTTTAGAGTAACGCTTAAAGAATAAGAATACACAGAGAGAAAAGACAATCGAGATGACGCGAGAGGACACCCCAAGAGGAATATTTTTCGCAAAAAACAGTCAATAATTAAAACACAGGTGAAGCCTTCTGGCACTTTTTTTTTATCCAACACTTCTTTTTCCGCCGCGCGTCCTCAGATATTTAACCTCTCAATTCATCACGCATTCCGCGTGATAAAGTTTTTCTTCTTTGTCTTCTTCCTCTTCTCCCGAAAGAAAGAGAGAGGCGAAAAAAGAAAAGCTTCCTCGGGGCGGAGGAACGGCAGAGAGAAGAGAAGTTGTTTTTTCTCCTTATTTATTATCGTTCTGTATTTATATCTGTTCTATATATTTGTTTTTCGTTGCATCATCGTTCAAACGCGGAAAAGGAATTTGAAGGAATTTTTGTTACATCAATTCTCTTGTTGTTGTGTGTGTGTGCGCAGCATCTTTGGATATATACATTGTTTGAAGAACACAACACACTTCCTCACCACCGTTGGCGAAAATAACACCACCACCACGCGCAAAAACGAGGAGGACGAAAACGACGAGGAGGATGATGATGACGACGATTTTGCTGCGAAGGAGGACCAAAAAAGACCGGATTTTGAACCACGTTTTGTTTGCGTTGCTGTGCGCGATGTTGTTGATGGCTTCTTCGCCGCCGGGAGGAGAACAACGAAATCAATTTCATTGCGACGAGCGGTACCGAGCAGCGGGGATGATGGAAGGAGGAGGAGCGATCTCGTCGAGGACGAGTTTCGGATTCTTCTTATTCGCGGACGCGGCTTCGGCGTGCGTGTGCAAAGCCGGGAACTGCAATTGGGACGACTTGGTGCCGGAAAACGCGGCGGCTGGGGATACGTGCGATATCGAACCGGTGGACGGAGTGATTACGGCGAATATCTTGTGCGAAGATTCAGAAACGAACGCGAACAGCGTGCAGCCGACGGAAATCCAGTTGACGAGCCGAAGTTTCGACAGGTTCTCTGGAGATATTATTTTATACAAGTGTTCGACGCTGACGACTTTCGAAATGTCGGACGGTTCGGCGTATAACCTTACGGGAAAGATTGAGATAACTCAAAACGATGCTCTCGAAAGTGTTAATATATATCAATTGGAAGAAATCATCGGGTTCTTTGATCTGTCCGCGAATCCGGTGCTGGAGCGAGTCTATTTGTACAGTCTTTTGGGGGTGAGCCAGTTTATCAAAATTGTTGATAACGGCGGAAATAGCCCAAACGGTGGTATAGAGTATTTGGAATTAAACCAACTCGATAGAGTTGGCGAAAACGGTCCGGAGACTTTTTATTTCGACTCCGTTTCTGATGCGTACGTTACTTCAAATAACAACGCGTGGAGTCTCGCGAACACTTCTTACGCGTACACGTCCGGTGCCGCTGAGGTTGCGATCGAAATCAAGGGGAATACATTTCGCGGAGATTTTTATGTCGGAATGTATTTCCGTTCTCTATCAAATGTCAGAGGTGACTTGAAATTCGTAAATAATGTGAATTTGTATAGGATTACATTGGATTCGTTGCGAGCGGTATGGGGACAAATGCTTATCGAGGGCAACACTCGATGGGATAACTCAGAAGAGTATACGTACATAGACAGTTTCTGTAAATATAGCGATACCGATCTTGGCGATACCTCGGGCGTAAAATCGGTTTTGATCGACGCGTATGTTCCCACCCCCAATTATTACACGGATTGGAGCATGGGTAATGGCGTTGGCCAAACAACAGACATG
>Ga0209090_10002362_pt1 | contig 11931 bp, 5 predicted proteins | sample ArcticOcean_MG_C_9_FD_187432 | JGI IMG/M metagenome (GOLD analysis project Ga0209090, IMG submission 187432) | Marine microbial communities from western Arctic Ocean - ArcticOcean_MG_CB2_152 (SPAdes) (version 2) | ecosystem: Environmental > Aquatic > Marine > Oceanic | place: Arctic Ocean... | reverse complement strand
TATTATTTTTCTTCAGCAGCAGGAGCTTTTTCAGCAACAGGAGCTTCTTCAGCAACAGGAGCTTTTTCAGCAACAGGAGCTTCTTCAGCAGCAGGAGCTTCTTCAGCAACAGGAGCTTCTTCAGCAACAGGAGCTTCTTCAGCAGCAGCAGCTTGAATAGCAGCTACTTGCGCTTCAGATCTAGCATTGTTAACTAATTTTTCTGCCTCTAATTCTTTAGCTTTTACATTAGCTTCTTCCTTTTCAAGGGAACTTATTTTTGAATCTATTTTAGATCCTTTCTCTTCTAACCAAGTAGTTAATTTTGCTTCAGCCTCTTCTGTAGTAAGTGCCCCTTTAGAGACTCCACCTAACAAATGATGTTTAAGCATAGCACCTTTATATGATAAAATATTTCTAGCTGTATCAGTAGGTTGAGCTCCATTTTGAAGCCACTTTACCGAACTGTCTATGTTTAATTCAATTAATGGTGGGTTAATATTAGGGTTGTAACTACCTAATTTTTCTAAATACTTACCGTCTCTTTTTGATCTAGTGTCGGCTGCAACAATCCAATAGTAAGGTTTTCCTTTCTTTCCGTGTCTTTGTAATCTAATTTTTACTGGCATAATAATTAATTTATGGGGTTCTCGACCTCCGTTATTAATGAGACCGCAAATATAATAATATTTTCCAATTCTAATTAAATCTTTTGTTTTTTTGTTTTACTTTTATATAAATATTTAATATTTATGAAAAAATTCGCTTATATATTGTCCGTTTTTCTGATAATCTCTAGCTGTACGTCAGAAATTGAATACAGAATTCCAGCTTTTCAAGCAACTATTAATGGTGCTAAGTCATGGGATGCAGTAGATTTTAATGTTACAACTAATGCATTAGGTGAAGGTATAATTACAGGCAGTGAATTTAATTCATCAATTAGCTTAAGGTTTCCTTCAGTTAATATTGGCGTTTATGACTTTAGAGAAAATATTCTTGGAGAAGCTACTTATCAAGACACAATTCAATATTCTACTTTAAATGATGGAATTGCAAGTATTGCTTATTTTAGTGATGGTGAAATATCTATTAATGAAATAACAGAAGATTCTAAAATCAGTGGAACTTTTACTTTTAACGCATACGACTCATCTGGTCAGTCAACTGTTAATGTTTCTCAAGGAATTTTTTACCGACTACCTTTAATTCAAACAACAGATTAATTAATGTATTTAATATTTGATACAGAAACTACAGGTTTACCTAAAAAATGGAACGCCCCTATATCAGATATAAATAATTGGCCACGCTGCGTTCAATTAGCTTGGCAGATACACGATAATTTAGGTAATTGCATTGAGAGTAAGGATTTTTTAATTAAACCAGACGGATATAATATTCCTTATGATTCTCAAAAGATTCATGGAATTTCTACAGAATTAGCTGAAAGAGATGGGCACGATTTACTTGAGGTTTTAACTCAATTTAATGAAGCTGTTAAAAATTCAAAATTTATTATTGGTCACAACGTTAAGTTTGATTTAAATATAATGGGTTGCGAGTTTTATAGACTAAAGATTAAAAATAATTTAGAAGTTTCTAAAATCCTGGACACTTGTTATGAGAAAACTGCAACTTTGTGTGAAATACCTGGTGGTAGGGGTGGAAAATATAAATTCCCTACTCTAACTGAATTACACTCCTATTTATTTTCAACATCATTTGCAGATGCACATAATGCAACAGCTGATGTTGAAGCAACTACTAGATGTTTTTTAGAACTAATTAGAATTGAAAATTATTCTCTACAAGAATTAGAACAAACAGGGACATATTTTTTAGATTTTAAAAAACAAAATACATCATTAATTCAGCCAATCGGAATTAATCATGTTAATCTAAAAAAGAAATCAGCTTTATTACTAGAAAAATCAAACAAGAACAATCTAGGTTCTGGTCAGGATAACTTCAAAGTATCAAAAGAGCTTTTAAATTCAAATTTTGCCCACCTACATAATCATTCTCAATTCTCCGTTCTTCAATCTACCATAAGTATTAAGGAGTTGATAAAAACCACCTCAAAACATAACATGCCAGCCGTTGCATTAACTGATCATGCTAATATGATGGGGTCTTTTAGATTTGTTAATGAAGTTAATAGATATAATGAACAGATTGTAATTGACAATTCTGAACTTTCAGAAGATGAAAGTGACCAAAAAAAATCAACAATAAAACCCATACTTGGTTGTGAGTTTTTTGTTTGCGAAGACCATTTAAACAAGTCTTATAAAGATTATGGCTATCAGATAGTTCTATTGGCTAAAAACAAAAATGGTTATCAAAACCTAGCTAAGTTATCATCTATAGCCTATACTAAAGGTTTTTACTACGTCCCTAGAATTGATAAAAATTTAATTTTAGAATATAAAAAAGATATTATTGTTTTAAGTGGAAATCTATACGGAGAGATTCCAAGTAAAATACTTAATATAGGTGAAAAACAAGCAGAAGAGTCTTTAGTATGGTGGAAAAATAATTTTGGAAGTGATTTTTATCTTGAAATAATGAACCATAATCAAGAAGACGAAAAAGTTGTTAATGAGGTAATTAAGAAGTTTTCGAAAAATCATGAAGTAAAATTAATTGCAACAAATAATAATTATTACAGCGAGAAACAAGATGCAAATGCACATGATATATTACTGTGTGTAAAAGATGGAGAAAAACAATCAACTCCAATAGGTAGAGGAAGAGGTTTTCGATACGGATTACCTAACCATGAGTATTACTATAAATCTTCAGATGAAATGAAGTCTCTTTTTGCAGACTGTTCTGAGTCTATAACTAATATCCAAGAAATTATTGATAAAACAGAAGCTTATACATTGGCACGAGATGTTTTGCTTCCTAAATTTGAAATTCCTAGTGAATTTGAAGATTTTAATGATTTAGATGATTTAGGTAAACGAGGTGAAAATAATTATTTAAGACATTTAACTTATGAAGGGGCTAAAAAAAGATACTCGAAATTAACAGAAGAACTGATAGAGCGCCTTGATTTTGAGCTAGCTACTATTGAAAAAACCGGATATCCGGGTTATTTTCTAATTGTAGAAGACTTTATACGAGAAGCAAGAAATATGGATGTGTCCGTAGGTCCTGGAAGAGGATCAGCTGCTGGTTCAGTTGTAGCATATTGTTTATGGATAACAAATATTGACCCTATTAAATACGATTTACTTTTCGAAAGATTTTTAAATCCAGACAGGGTAAGTATGCCTGATATTGATATTGACTTTGATGATGAGGGTAGAGGCAAAGTAATGGATTATGTGATAGATAAATATGGGGATACTCAAGTTGCTCAAATTATCACCTATGGTACTATGGCAGCAAAATCTGCTATTAGAGATACAGCAAGAGTGTTAGATTTGCCATTAAATGATGCGGATAGATTAGCTAAGCTAGTTCCAAATATGTCCAAATTAAAAACAATATTTGAGACAGATGCAAATAAACTAAGGGGAGAGTTCAGACCTGAAGATTTAGATAAGGTAAATCAACTTTTAAATATATCTCAAGGAGATGATTTAGAAGCTGAAACTATTACTCAAGCAAGAATTCTTGAAGGTTCTGTAAGGAATGTAGGGACTCACGCTTGTGGTGTAATTATAACCCCAGATGACATTACGAATTTTGTTCCTGTAGCTACCGCTAAAGACTCTAATCTTTACGTAACTCAATTTGATAACTCAGTAGTCGAACAAGCTGGTTTATTAAAAATGGATTTTTTAGGTTTAAAGACATTATCTCTTATCAAAAGTACTGTTAAAATTGTTAAAGCGAAACATAGCGTAACTTTGGATCCTGACAATTTCCCATTAGATGATGAGAAAACGTTTGAACTATTCCAAAAAGGTGAAACAGTAGGCGTATTCCAATACGAATCTGCTGGAATGCAGAAACATTTAAAAGAACTAAAACCAACTGTTTTTGATGATTTAATTGCTATGAATGCGCTTTATCGACCTGGACCAATGGAGTATATCCCAAGTTTTATTAACAGAAAACATGGAGATGAAAAAATAGATTATGATCTGCCAGAAATGGAAGAATATTTAAAAGAAACTTATGGTATAACAGTTTATCAGGAGCAGGTGATGCTATTGTCACAAAAATTAGCTGACTTTACAAAAGGTGAGGCTGACGTGTTGAGAAAAGCAATGGGTAAAAAACAAAAATCTGTTCTAGATAAAATGAAACCTAAGTTTTTGAATCAAGCTTCTAGTAAGGGTTTGAATATAGATAAATTAGAGAAAATATGGAAAGATTGGGAAGCTTTTGCAAGTTATGCATTTAATAAATCTCACTCAACATGTTATGCTTGGATTGCTTACCAAACAGCTTACTTAAAAGCTAACTATCCAGCAGAGTATATGGCAGCAGTACTCTCAAATAACATGAATGATATTAAATCGGTTACTTTTTTCATGGAAGAATGCAAGAGAATGAAGTTGAATGTTTTAGGACCTGATGTTAATGAATCTTATTATAAGTTTTCTGTAAATCAAAAAAATGAAATTAGATTCGGTATGGGAGCAGTAAAAGGCGTAGGTGCTAATGCCGTAGCTACAATTGTCACTAACAGAAAAGAAGATGGAAATTATAATTCAATATTTGATTTAGCTAAGAGAATCGATCTTAGAGCTGCAAATAAAAAAGCTTTTGATAACTTGGCTGCGTCTGGTGCTTTTGACTGTTTTAGCAATGTTCATAGATCTCAATATTTTAATGATGATGGGGATGGAATTACATTTTTAGAAAAAACAATTCGTCACGCTTCAAAATATCAAGAAAATATTAATTCAGCACAGGTTAGTTTATTTGAAAACTCTAGTGAAATACAGTTTGCAGAACCAATAATACCCAGTTGTAATGAATGGGACCCATTAGAAAAGTTAGCTAGAGAAAAAGAAGTTGTAGGGATATATATATCAGGTCACCCGTTGGACGATTTTAAAATAGAAATGAATACTTTTTGTAATTCAAATGTTACTGCTTTCAAGAACATGGAAAATTACATAAATAAAGAATTAGCATTTGGTGGAATTCTTACAGAAGTGGAGCATAGAATCAGTAGGCAAGGTAAAGGCTGGGCTTCGTTCACTATTGAAGACTATTTAGACTCTTATGAGTTTAGAATTTTTGGAGAAGATTATTTGAAATTCAAACATTTTTTAATCATCAATAATTTTCTTTTTATTAAATCATTAATTAAAGAAGGTTGGCAGAACAGAGAAACAGGAAAGAAAAGTGATCCGAGAATACAATTTAATAGTTTTAAATTACTACATGATGTTTTGGATTCATTTGCAAAAAAATTATCAATACAATTAAATCTTAATGAAATTGATAATCATAAGTTAGAGCGATTAAATAATATAATTGATAGCTTTAAAGGCGATCATAGGCTTAATTTCGTAGTTTATGATACTGAAGAGAAAATTAAGTTGGATATGTTAAGTGAAAATAAAAAAGTGAATATTTCGCAGGAATTATTAGATGAATTAGACAAAGAAAAAATTTATTTTAAGTTAAATTAAAAAAAATAAAATGAGATTAATACTAATTTTATACTTGAGCATTAATATTAGTGGATATGGCCAAAAAGCCAGTATGGATAATCCACTTAAAACAATTGATTCCATCACGTTAGACATGAAAGTCAGCAAAGGGTTAATTACAACTTATCAAAATAAAAAAAACGAATTATATTTCGAAATAAGTGAAAGTTTATTGGGAAGAGAGCTTTTAGTTGTAACAAGATTTGCGCAAATTCCTGCAAATTACTCTGGATATTTGAATGCTGGATCAAAGACCGCAGAGCATGTTGTAGAATTCATAAAACAAGGTCAAAAAATTTTATTAAAGGAGGTTAGCTATTCTAATATAGCTGATGATGATGATCCTATTTCAATAAGCGTGTCTGAAAATAACTTCAAACCTATTTTAGCAGCATTTGAAATTAAAAACTCAGATGATAATAGACATTTAATTGATGTTACAAATTATTTCATGGCCGATTCTCCAGGATTTAATATTATCCGATCTAAAGACAAAGAGAATTATAAAATTGGGGGGGTTGATAAAAAAAGAAGTTTTATTGATTCTGCTAAGAGTTTTCCTGAAAATACTGAAATATTACACACACTCACATTTAGTGCTAATAAAGCACCTAGAAATAATCAAACCAAGTCATTTAGCTTTCAAATTAATCATTCTATAATTGCCCTTCCGGATGATCTAATGCAAATAAGATTTGAAGATGAACGAGTAGGTTGGTTCACTACAGAAAAAATCAACTATAGTTCTGGGGAACTAAAATCTGATAACTTCAGTATAATTAGAAGATGGAGGCTAGAACCTTCTGATTTAGATGCTTATAAAAAAGGGGAGTTAGTAAAACCTGTTAAGCCTATTGTTTATTATTTAGATCCAGCCACACCACTTAAGTGGAGAAAATATTTTAAAATGGGTATAGAGGATTGGAACAGTACTTTTGAAAAAGCTGGGTTTAAAAATGCTATAATAGCAAAAGATGCTCCAACAAAAGAAGAAGATCCTAACTTTAGCGCAGAAGATATTAGATATTCAACTGTAAGGTATGTAGCTTCTACAACAAGAAATGCTGTTGGTCCTAGTGTCTCTGATCCAAGAACAGGGGAAATATTAGAGAGTGATATTATTTGGTACCATAACCATTTAAGATCCTATAGAAACAGGTATTTAATTGAAACTGGTGCTGCTAATCCAAAGGCTAGAAGTTTAAATACGCCAGAAGAGGAGATTGGCGAAATGATGCGTCGTGTTATTTCTCACGAAATAGGTCATGCATTAGGTCTTCCTCACAACATGAAAGCAAGCAGTGCATATGCTGTTGACTCTTTAAGGTCTGGAAATTTCACTCAAAAATTTGGAATAGCAACTTCAATTATGGATTATGCTAGATATAATTACGTTGCTCAGCCTGGCGATAAAAACATAAGATTTGTTAGGCAACTTGGACCTTATGATGATTATTCTATTGAGTGGGGTTATAGATATTTTGGTGAAAGTCCTGAAAAAGAAAAAGAAATTCTAAGAGAAATTGTGGACTCTAAATCTCTTGACCCGATTTATATGTTTGGTGGTTATGGTAATGATCCTAATTCACAAACAGAAAATATTGGTAATGACCCAGTTAAAGCTAGTATGTATGGCATTAAAAATCTAAAAATAGTAGCTGAAAATTTAATGAAATGGACATCGAAACCTACGGAAAATTATAATGATTTAAATGAAATTTATGGAGAGCTTATGTCGGTGTACAGAAGATATGTTTATCATGTTCATAATATGATTGGAGGAATTTATAATACACCACATAATTTAAATCAAAAAGGAGTTATAACCTATTTAAATGTAGACATTTCAAATCAAAAAGAAGCTTTAAATTTTCTTGAGACCAATCTTTGGAAAACTCAAAAATGGTTAATGAACAAAGAGGTTGTTTCTCAAATCAAAGGTGAAGGTGTTTTAAATTCCATTCAAGAATTACAAATAAGTGCTTTAAACAAGTTCTTAAATGAAAAAAAATTAAACAGAATGTTATCTGCTCAGAAATCATTGAAAGGCAAAGCCCTTAGTGTTGATCAGCTACTTGATAATTTATTTGAAGTTTTAGTCAAGAAATTATCTCAGCCTGATTTATTTGAGCAAAGATTACAGCTTCATTTTGTTGAGAGAATAAATATTTTAATGAACGAGAAAGAATTAAATCCTACGATTAAGGGACTTTTATTAAAATTGAAAAATGATTTTCATATACTAGCAAAACGAAAATCAAGATTTTCTAAAGGCAAGATTAAAGCACATTACAACTATTTAAAAAAATTAAGTGAATAGTATATGCTATTTTCATGAAGAAATTATTGATAAAGTGCGTAATATTAAATTAATTTATTCTGCGTTAGAATAATCATGTTTATTTAATTAATTTTGTTGAAAATATTATAATAAATCACACACACACAAAAAAACAAGTATTATGGCTTTAGAAATAACAGATAGTAATTTTGAAGAAACCGTATTAAAGAGTGACAAACCTGTTATGGTAGACTTCTGGGCAGCATGGTGCGGCCCCTGTAGAATGGTTGGTCCAATCATTGATGAAATTAGTAATGAATACAAGAATAAAGCAGTTGTTGGAAAGGTGGATATTGATTCAAACCAGGAATTTGCTTCCAAGTATGGTGTAAGAAATATTCCTACAGTTTTGGTTTTTAACAATGGGGAGCTAGTGGATAGACACGTTGGTGTTGCTCCAAAGGATACTTATGCAACGGCTTTAGATAATCTTATTAAATAGACTTGAAAAACTCTATGCAATTAATCTTTTTTATAAATAATTAATAAAACATAAAAAAAGATTTGTGATATAGAAAATGCAATGTATATTTGCTCGGCATTAAAGCAACGGTCTGGTAGTTCAGTTGGTTAGAATACCTGCCTGTCACGCAGGGGGTCGCCGGTTCGAGCCCGGTCCAGACCGCTATAATAATGTTGTGTTGCTAATAGGCTTTTGGCTTATTAGAGGTTTTTTTAAACCAGTGGAAAGCTTTCCTTTTTCGTTCTCGAAATCGGGATGCTTTTTTATTTTAGCTATAACTTATTGATATATTAATAGCAATTTTGAAGCTATTTAATAGCACTATTACGTTTTCGTAACTAGGATGTACTATTCTCAGTAGATATTAAATATTGATAACAATAAATTAATAATTTGTCAGTATTGATAATAATTCATCAAAAATATACCTCACAGACACTTTACTATTGTATATGTCTTAAATTTGCATCTCTATTTTATGAATATCTTAATTTCACATCCAATAGAATCAATATTTAATAAAATTCATTAAAAAATAAATTTATGAAAGTATCATTTTTAAGTTTGTGTCTGTTATTAGGAACAATGTTTTCTAATATACAGAGCCAGAGTATTTCTGGAAATGTAAAAGATGCTAATTCAATCCCAATTGCAGGAGTGAACATTAGTGTTGATAACTCTAACAATGGAGCTGTAACTGATTATGATGGAAATTTTTCCATTTCTAATGTAAGTTCAGATTCTAATTTAATCTTCAGTTATTTGGGGTACCAACCATATTCAGTTACTGTTGGTATTCAAACTGATATTTCTGTTGTCATGCAAGAAGACCTAAGTGAATTAGATGAGATAGTGGTAATTGGCTACGGTTCTCAAAAATTGAGTGATATTTCAGGTGCTGTATCAACAGTTAGTTCTAGCGCTATTGAAGCTATTAAACCTGTAAGAATAGAAGATGCATTACAAGGACAGGCTTCTGGTATTAACATAATATCAAGTGGTTCTCCCGGATCCAAACCTACTGTATTAATAAGAGGAATTACTTCATATGCAGGAAACTCTCCACTTGTAGTAATTGATGGTGTATCACAATCTATCGATGATTTAAATTCATTAAACCCAAGTGATATAAAATCTGTAAATGTTTTAAAAGATGCCGCTTTGGCATCTATATATGGTGTTAAAGGTGGTAGTGGTGTAATCGTTGTTACAACTAAATCTGGTGAAAGAAATTCAGAGACATCTTTTAACTTTAGTACATCTGTTGGAAATCAATCTGTAGTTAAAATGATAGACGTTTTAAATGCTAGTGAATACGCTGGTATTTTAAATGAGGCAAGTATGGCCGCTGGTGAAGGATTAATATACCCTAACTTATCAGGTATTGGAAAGGGTACAAACTGGCAAGAGCAAATTATAAATGATGCTGCAATAGTGAATCATTCGATTACAGCTTCTGGTGGTAGTGATAAAACATCTTTCTATGTGTCAGCTGGATACTTAGGGCAAGATGGAGTAGTCGGACCATCTGATAAATCTTTTTTCAATAGAACTAACTTTACATCCAATATCAATACTGATTTAACTAAAAAAACCAAATTAATAATAAATACAAATTATACTAATATCAAAGGGAAAGGTCTTCCTGAAAATGGAATAAATAGTGTTTTATCTAATTCATTGAATTTTGACCCTACAGTTAATCCGTACGAAAATGGTAGTTTTGGTACTAGTGAGACCATTACCCAAGAAATTATTAATCCTTTAGCTCAAATCGATAATACATATAATGAAGGAAATACAAACAAATTAACTGGTAAAATTGAATTACAACACAATTTACTAGATAATTTAAAGGTAACCTCTAGGTTCGGATATACTTTTGTTGATATATATAATAAAAACTTTATACCATTGGCATTTTATGGAGCAGGACATAACGCAACAAATGCTAACGAGGACTTAAGTCCAATAGTATCAGTAGATGCTGAAGGTACAATTGTATCTACACATAACAGGATCTCTGAATCAAAAACAAACTACTTTAATTATACATTTGAAACATACGCAAATTATGATTTTACAATTCAAGAAGATCATAATTTTCAAACAGTATTGGGATTTTCAATTGGAGAAAATAAGGGTGAAAATATCTCAGCTTATAATGAAGATGTGCCATTTAATTCATGGGCTTATGCAGATATAAGTGCTGCTACTGGTAACGCTACTCAGCAAACATCAGGTTCATGGCAGTATGTTGGCAGAAATGTTTCTTATTTTTCAAGATTATTGTATGATTTTGATCAAAAATATTACTTCTCCTTTACTGGTAGAGTAGACGGATCTACATCATTTGGAGCAAATAATAAATTTGGATTTTTTCCATCAGCATCTTTAGGTTGGGTTATTTCAAAAGAAGATTTTTTCGAAGATGCTCCTTTAGATTATTTAAAATTTAGAGCAAGTTATGGTTCTTTAGGTAATGATAATATAAACCCACAATTTGCATTAATTTCTACTTTCCCAAGTTACACATTTGATGGAAGTATTATTAATGGATCTGCTTTAGGTTCTGTACCAAATGAAGCTGTTTCTTGGGAAAACCAAGTACAAATGAATTTTGGTATTGATACAAGATTATTTGATAATAAATTATCTGTCACTGTGGATTATTTTAAGAAAACAGTAGACGATTTATTATTTAGTCCTAATTTATCTCTTTATCTAGGAACCCCAAGTTTTCCAACTACTAATATTGGAAAAACTCAAAGTACTGGGATAGATGCATCTTTATCTTATAATACAACCATAGGTAAAGATTTCAATATAAGCACAAATGTTAATTTTACAACTTCAGACAATGAGGTATTAGCTATAAATAATGGTGATAAATTCATTTGGGGAGCCGGTTATGGAATTCCATATACTCCCATCGTAAGATTTGAAGAGGGTTATAGCCCGGGATACTTCTTTGGATATAAAACGGATGGAATATTTCAAAATCAATCTGAAGTAAATTCTCATGCTACTCAAAATGGCGCTGCACCAGGAGATATTAGGTTTACTGATGTTAATGGTGATGGAGTTATTGATGATAATGATAGGACTGAAATTGGTGATCCATTTGCAGATTTTACTATTGGTTGGAATTTAGCAATTGATTACAAGAACTTTGATTTTAGTGTATTTACATATGCATCTGTTGGAAATGATATCTATAGAGCTTATGAAAGAAACTTGAACTACACAAACAGATTTGCTTCAACTTTAGACAGATGGACTGGAGCTGGAACTAGCAATTTTGAGCCAAGAGTAAGTTTTGTTGACTCTAACAATAATAGAAGAGCATCAGATAGATACATAGAAGACGGGAGTTATTTAAGAATTAAAAATATCCAATTAGGATATACTTTTTCTCAATCTTTTGCAGAGCAAATAGGTTTTGATGAGATTAGAGCTTATACACAAGTAAAAAATGCATTAACTATTACTGAATATTCTGGATATGATACAGAAAT
>Ga0209090_10002360_pt1 | contig 11935 bp, 8 predicted proteins | sample ArcticOcean_MG_C_9_FD_187432 | JGI IMG/M metagenome (GOLD analysis project Ga0209090, IMG submission 187432) | Marine microbial communities from western Arctic Ocean - ArcticOcean_MG_CB2_152 (SPAdes) (version 2) | ecosystem: Environmental > Aquatic > Marine > Oceanic | place: Arctic Ocean... | reverse complement strand
GCAGCGCTGGCGAGTATACAGCCGGCCCTGCAAAACCTCGCCAATAGCACGGAGCTCGTCTTCGTGGGCCACGGCGGCGGCGGCGCCGTCGCGGCGCTCATGGCTTCCCTATTGGCCGGCGTGGTGCGGCGCCCCCCGTCAACCAAGGAGCCCCAGCAGCAGCTTGGGGATCTCAATCTCGGGGCGCCGAAGCCGCAGCCCCTGCGGCCGCCGGCCCTTCCGACTCACAGAATCCGGTGCGTGAGCGTGGGCTGCGCGCCGTGCCTGTCGGCCAAGGCGGCGCGGAGCTGGGACTCGCGCCGCGCGCGGTGCACGACGGTGTTACTGGGCGACGACTGCGTGGGGCGGTGCTCGCCCTCGGCTTTGCGGCGGCTCCGCAAGCGGCTGCGGCGGTTCCTGCCGGCCAGTGCGGGCGGGGCCTTCGGCGCGTTGCGCCTCGGCGCCGCCCTCGCGGGCTCGGCCCTCGAGCAGGGCATGGGCGCCGCGGGGCGGGCCGTGCAGGACGAGCAGCGCACGAAGCTGACGGACGACGACGAGCTCCGCCTCCCGGGCGACGTCTTCTTTTTGAAGCCCCGGGCGGACGGCGCCGTGGGGGTCTACCGGGGCGGCGCGGGGCGCGCGCGCGAGGAGCTGCTCTGGCAGCTCAACGACGTCCTGCTCTCGAAGTCCATGCTCGCGCACGCGACGCTGGACGCCTACGTCTCGGCGCTGGACCGGGTCTAGGGCTTTTGGTAACTTGCGTTATTTGTCGTTGGACTAACCGGTGGTAGAATTCGGTGGCGTGTAGACTTCCAATTTGCGTGCGCGGGTTCGCTGATGGCAGATCGGCGCTAGTAGATTTTGCGCCATCGCGAGCAGCAATCGCATCTCTTGGGCTGCCATTTGTGGCTGCCTAGACCCGTTGCTGGTGCTCATCCCAACGGCACGCCATCGCCGCGACCGTCGCACAACCTTAAGCAGACATGGCCGTCGTGGAGGGAACCGTGATCAAGAAGGGCGAGCCCGTGCCCGCGACCGTGGCCGTGGGCCACGTCGTGATCGTCCAGCCGGATCACCGCGTGCCGACCTTCGGCGTGCCGCACGCCCAAGTGACGGTCAGCGCGTTGAAATCAGACTGGCCGTTCCCCATGCGCTGCACGCAGGACCAGGGCCTGTGCTGCTACGCCTGCTGGTGCTCCCTCTGCGCGCACGCGGAGATCGCCGCACAGAACGACATCGGCGGCCTCTGCGGCCACAACGAGTGGTACGGGCAGTGTTGTGCGGTGTGGTGCGCCATGTACGGGGCCTTTTTCTTGTGTGAGCAGTGTTGTTCGTGCCTCTGGGCGCCCTGCATCGCCACGGCCTACCAGACGCAAGTCCGCGACGGCGTCAAGCGCAAGTGGGGCCTGCCTGACGACGAGCTCTGCGGGAGCACGATGACGACGTACCTCCCCACCTACTTTGGCTTGATGTGCGTGCCCCTCATCTTCCCGAACAATAGCCAGTGCGCCGCCTACCAGATGCTCTACTTCATGAAGTCGCGCGCGCCCGCCCCGGAGTGCTGTTGCTACAAGTACGTCTGCTCGCACTGCTCGCCCCCGGCCGTCGGCCCGGAAGACAAGTACCAAACGGCGGCTCGCAAGATCGGAAGCTCGTTGCGCGAGGCCGACCACCACGCGTTAGAAAAGCTTGCCGACAGCGCCCACTCGTCGACGAACCAGGTCGTCGCGGCGCAGCCCATCTAGAGGCTTGTCCGAATTCACCGAACCACCCCTGTGTGCAACCGGTTACGCCAAATACCCCCGACTTACACCCACACCCCCTAATAACTCAACACCTTGACTCCTCCCAGGGCCTTTGGAGACCCAGAGTTTGGCTAGAACAATTGCTACTAGAACGGACTCACTGGCAGACACACTTCAATATTACAAAACCAGGCAGCGGAAGCGTTCTCCGACCAGCGCACACATCGAGCACGGCCGGACTTCCTGATTGCAGACCGGGCACGCCTTCGACGCCGGCGTGACGGTCCCGCAAGTGGCAACGTGCGCGAGGAATGCACGGTCCCGACACAGCGGCGAGCAGTACCGCTGGTCGCACTTCTCGCATCCCACGCACGCGAAACAAGACCGCGCTGCCACGCCTAAGAACGTGGTCGTTTCACCCCGCGATCTGGACAAGGCGCGGCTGCCGCACGGTCGTCACTCCGCCGCCGGAAGCGCCGCCGCGCCCGCGCGAGCCCCGGGACATCAAAAGCGGCGCCGAGACTGTGCGCGACGGCGTCGGCGGCCCGCGCGAACGCGGCCGCGACGGCGGCCGGGTCCTCGAGGTTTATATCCACAACCGCGCCGCCACTCAAATGAACGGACCGCGCGTAGGTGCTCACGGCGCCGAGCCCCCGTAACGCGCTGGCCGCGGCCCCGCCCGGCGTGCTCGGCGAACCGCGCCGCAAGAGGTCGAAGACCAAAGCGCAGAGCGCGAAGGAGCACAGCCCGCCCCCGTAGGCGCCCCCGAGCCCGGTCTGCCGCAGCACGACCTTGCAGAGGCGCACCGTGGCCGCGAAGTGGCGCGGCCGGTCGCGCGCGAAGGCGCCGTCGGTGACGTCGGCGCCGTACGCGTGCGCGGCCTGGCGCGCGCCGTCCTTGCGCGTCGCGACGTCGAAGGCGAGGCGCGTCGTCGCGTCCTTGCCGGTCACCTGCGTAGCACCGAGCGGTGAGTGGCATCGACGCGAAGGCACCGCCCCTGGCGACGCCGCGGCGCACGATCGGCACCCGCGCCCGGATCAGCTCCGCCCCGCGGCTCCACTCGGCCGCATGTAACGCGTCCGCGACCGCGTCGAGGCGCACGTCGTCGACCACAACGTCGAGGTCCGCGTCGAACAGAGCGCAGTCCGAACGGCGGCTGCCGCGTAGTTGCACGTCGGCGAAGGGGTCCACGCGCCGCACGGCCCCCTCGATGCGCGCGAAGAGGTCCTGGGCCGCCCGACGCTCGGCGCCGTCCGGCCGGACCCACGCGTCGAAGGCCTCGAGGGCCGCGTCCAAATCCTGCTGTGTGGCCCAGGCCGGCGCGTCGACGTCGCTCTCGTCGCCCGACGAGGACTCGTCGTCCGAGGGCCCCTGGCGCCCGAGGACGGCCGCCTGCACCGCCTGCGCGTCCTCCGCCCCGAGCACCATTTTCAAAGCCGCCGCGACGGTCGTCTCGTCGCGCGCGGCGGCCTTCGACGCCAGCGCGTGCGCGACGGGGTCGACGTAGCCGAGCACCCGTTCCAAGGCGTTCTCGGTGAGCCTATCTGCGTCGTCCGGCGCGAGGGCCATTATGGCATTTTGGTGCTGTGGGTCTCTGCTGAGGTGTACGCGTGACGGGGCGTTCTGCTGCTGGCTTAACCGACACGTGCGGACCCGAGGCAAGCCCCTGGCTGTTCTCTACGATCGATGCGGCGGACTGCGGCCGTCACGCCGCGCGCGAAACGGTTTTTTCTGACGGGTTTCGATGAGCCTCAGAGCCAGCTAAAATAGCGCTAACTCCGCTTCCTTGAGTCTTAAAAACATATTGCTGTCATTTTGAGACATAGACTACACTGCCATCCAGCTGGTCAGCGAAGAGCCCGCATTCGAGCCGCACGAGCTGCATAAGCTAAACACTGAAGATTCACGCCATCAGTGCGAGACATCCGAACACTTAGTGCGAGACATCCGAACACTGGAAGATGGCCGAGGAACCGAAGCCACAGTATTCGCTAGCCGCGAGGTGTGCTGCCGAAGCCGTGGGCACCTTCACGATCGTCGCCGGCGGCTGCGGCGCGGTAGCCGCGGCGAGGTACGTGGCCGGCCCGCCGATCGCGGCGTCGGCGTTCGCTGGTTCCGTAATGATTGGTTTATATGCCACCCGGAACGTGTCCGGCGCTCATCTGAACCCGGCCGTGACGGCGTCCTGCGTCGTTACTGATCGACCGGGGCCGTGCCCGCCCGCCGAGGGGCTGTGCTACGCCGCATCGCAGACGGTCGGCGCCTTCCTCGCGGCGGCCTGTAACTTCGGCATATACAAAAATGCGATACGAACCCTGGAGAAGACCGAGGGCAGCGCTGCGTGGGGCAACGCGTTCGGCGTCGCTCATAACCCAAAGTTCCTGGGCACGCGGGGCCTGCTCCTCACGGAGATCGGCTCGACCGCGGCTCTCTTGTTCGGCATCAACGCCATCTGCGACCCGGAACTGGGGGCGCCGGCGGAGGCGGCGCCGTTTCTCATCGCGTCGACGGTGGGACTTTTGATATTCGTGACGGGTCCCGTCTCGGGCTGCGGCATGAACCCGGCCCGGGATATTGGCCCACGGCTCGTTACAATGATCGCTTCTGGCCCTGCTGCAGCGCTGGGGCCGTCGCCGGCCTGGACGTATACGCTTGGCCCGATTGCGGGCGCGCTCGCCGGGTCGACGGCGTTCGGCGCGTTCAAGTCACTGCTTGCGAAGCCCGATGCGTAAATTTTGTCACTGAAATCAGCGAGCACACTGTGCTGGCGTGCACGAGTCCATGGAGATGTCAGGGCGGCAGTGCCGCGGCACGACGCGTCCGAGTCGGTTTGCGAGCAAAACCCGTTTTACAGGCGGTTTTATGTCGCGGCGTGCGCGTCGCTTAGGGGTCACTACGTAGTAGTATGAGTAGGCCTCCCACAGGACTGGGTGTTTTATATTTTTGCACCCGCACGATTTCGCTGAAAGCGAGGTGATAAAAATAACACTTAAAACGACCCAAAACTAGACGTCAGTGGCAGAGTTGACCTCATAAAGCCTTCGAGACGACTAACACAGCACTTGTGGCGCGAGCAGCACGAAAAGCTAGCCGCCGCGAGCGAGTTTGTGGCAATAGCGGCGGAGTTGCTATTGTCAGCCAAAAGGCCGCCGCGCGTGGCCCTCGGCTGGCGCGGCGCTGCACGCTGTCGCTGCGACCGCTGGTGACGACACGCAGAGGCTAAGAGGCTCGCGCGCACGGCCAGAGAGCGCCGAAATTGAGACGCGCCGAAATCGAGACGCGCGTCCCCGCAGGTATACTAAGCGACGCTCTATAAACCATGGGTGTCCGCACGAAGACGGTCAAGAAGTCGGCCCGCGTCATCGTGGAGAAGTACTACTCGCGGTTAGGCGTCGACTTCCACACGAACAAACGGATCTGCGACGAGGTCGCCGTCGTGCCGTCGAAACGCATGCGCAACAAAATCGCGGGCTTCGTCACGCACCTCATGAAGCGCATCGCGCGCGGCCCCGTGCGCGGCATCTCGCTCAAACTCCAGGAGGAGGAGCGCGAGCGGCGCATGGACTTCGTGCCGGAGGTCTCCGCCATCGACCAGGACTTCGTCGAGGTCGACCCGGACACGAAGGACATGCTCGACGCGCTCGACTTCAAGGACCTGCCGGGGCTCCAGGTGAGCAACGCCCTTTAAAGTTGGTGTTAAAACTACTGTCTCCCCGCTCGATGGCGCGTTACACTCACTGCGCCTTCTTTGCCGACCGCGTCCGGCCGAAGGGGTCGCTCACGCGGCGCCGGGAGCCTTCCCGCCGCGCGCGCCGCGCGTGAATGGCATACCCGGCGGCCGTGCCGACCAAGGCGCCGGCGAGGTGCGCCGCGTGGCTCACGCCGTCCCGGATTATGGCGGACTGGACCTCGTCCGAGAGCCAGAAGAGCGCCGTCAGCAAGAAAGTGAGCGGTACCCGCCCGGACGACGCGGCCCCGAGCGAGTTCAGCAAAATCAATGCCGAGACGACGCCGGACCCGCCGAGCTGGCCCGCGTCCGAGTGCCCAAAGGCCATGTGCGCCAGCGCCGACGCGATGGCCACGGTGGCCCCGACGGCGGCGATGCGCGTCGTGCCGAACTCCCGCTCCGCGGCCGGGCCGACGAGGAGCAGGTTGACCATGTTGGTCTTCAAATGGGCCCAGTCCTTGTGGGCCACGACGTGCGTCACCAGACAGAGCCAGGACCGCGGACTCTTCACGGAGAAGTACCGCCACGGCGGGCTCGCGAGGCGCTCCGCCGTGCCCCGCATGAAGACGTCGACCACGAAGACGAGCACGCACACCGCCGCGTAGAGCACCACGGCCTGGGCGTCGATCACCAAACGGCGCATGAAGACGGCGAGCCGGTCCCAGCCCTTGCGTTCCACGGCATCCGCGCGCTCGTGCCACCACACGTGGGCGGCGTGCTCCATCTTATGTGCGTGGTGTTGTGTTGGTGCCTGTGTCCTGAGTTTGTTTGGGTTCTAGTTTGGGCAGCCTGCCCTTGGTGCGGAGCAGCTCTAGTTGTGCATGGGTGATACGCGGCTATGTACAGTTGCTGCGCGTGAATCGTTGGCCACTAAGATGCCAAGAACGCCGGCGCTCCGGCCTCGCGCTCATCTCGTCCGTTCCAAGCGACGCGAATCGTAGACGCTAGCAAGGGAGGTGTGTCGGTGGATATATAGCTGTCGGCGAGCTTCTGTCGACGGTCGGTACCGCACGGGTTTTTCAAAGAGCCACCCAGTTTCAAAAACTGCGATTGGCAACGCAGCGGTCGAAAACCTGGCAGTTACTGCCTGGTAGCAGTTCATTAGGCTAAGAAACGTTGTCACTGGAGCGCCACTGCTGCAAACACACCAAACAGCACTAAAAGACGCAGCGGCCAGCCAAACCATAACATCGGAACCATGACCTCCTCGCCGCGCGCCCACACGAGCCTGCGCCAGCAAGCGCTGGACAACTACCAGACGCCCCGCCAGCACAGCTACGGCTCGCCGAGCATCCATGGGAACGCGTTGCGCATGGAGAGCCCGCCGTGGAACCAGCGCGCGGCGAACGCCGCGCGGCATTTGTGGTCCCAGATGCGGCGGCGGGTCACGCCGAGTAGGGCACGAGGCCGGCGGGAGATGTACGAGGAAATACGGGAGCGGGAGGCCCAGGCGCGGCGGAGCTTCGCGGAAGGGAGCGAACCGGAGCAGCGCCGCTCGCGCATTTTGCTGAGGGACTCCTACGACCACCAGAGCGTCGGGAGGTGGAACATTAAACGAGTGGGCGGCGACTGGGTGCACATGTACCTGGACGACTGGTTTAATACGATCGTGCACCTCCCCATGCTGCGCCTATTATTGCTCATGGTGGTGATCTACGTGTTATGTGTTTTTTCGTTTGGGCTGATGTACCTCAGTTTTAGTGATGAGTGCGGCATGGACTTCAGCGACCGGTTGGAGGCGTACTACTTTTCGTTGGAGACCATGGCGACGATTGGGTACGGGACCCAGGACTACTTCTTCGGGCACTGCTGGGAGCCCCTGGCGATTATCAATGTGCAAGTCGTGTGCGGGCTGGTGATCGAGTCGTTGTACTTTGGCATCATTTTTCACCGCCTCACTCGGGGCCGGCACCGCCAGTCCACGGTCCTGTTCTCGGACAAGGCCGTCGTGCGGCGCGTCGACGGGTCCTATTACCTGGTGTTCCAGGTCTGCGAGTTGCGGAGGCACCATTTGCTGGACGCCAAGATCCGCGTCTTCGCGGTGCGCCACGAGCGCGACGAGCACGGCGCCGCCTACTACCAGGCCCACCGCATGCAGCTGCGGCGGCCGCGGGACGACATGGGCGGCATGTTACTCATGGCCCTGCCGCAGTTGGTCGTGCACAAGCTCGACGCGGCGTCGCCCCTCGTGCCGGCGGAGACGTGGATCAGCGCGCGGGGCCCGCGCGCGTGGCGCGGCCTGGCGCCGAACGTGCCGCCCTCGCCGTCGTTCGGGGAGGGCGCGCGCCCGAAGTACACGCGGGGCGACTCGAGCCGGACGAACGCCGCGGCCATCCCGTCGCCGCACAAGTGCGACCCGCCCCCGAAGCCGCGCATGCACCGGCGGCGGCCGAGCGTCGAGTCGCGCATGTTCGCGCCCTTCACGGCCTCGGCGTCGCACGTCTCCGACGAGGCCCTCGGGGACGAGTCGGACCCGGCGCCGCCGCCGCCGCCGCCCGCCCAGAACTGCGGCGCCGGGGACGGCGAGTTCCGGGCCGAGCTCAACTCGTTCTTCTTCGACCGCGACGTCGAGATCGTCGCGATTGTCGAGGGCTGCGACGAGATCACGTCGCGGCTGGTCCAGGCGCGGCACTCGTACGCCATCGAGAACTTCGCCTGGTGGCACAACTTCGCGCCCTGCGTGTTCCGCCAGCCGGGGGGCTCGTGCCTCGTGGACTTCTCCGAGTTCCACCGGACGCTCGAGCCGGGCGAGGACCGGGGGCGGAGCTCTAGCCTGTAACTTTGGGGAGTCTATGTGCTTTTCCTTATCAGTGTACGAAGTAATATCACATATCCCGCCGGCGGGATATGCAAATTCGCGTGTGTGTGACTGCTTGTTGTTGCTAGTCCCACTAGCAAGCGCCCTGAGCGGACTCCATTCGTCAAAAAAATGAAAAACCCGCCCGGGTCAAAAATCGACGCTAGCGCTCGACCGCGCCTGCGCAGCGCCTTGGCAGCGCGCAGTTGACGAAGACCCATCGTAAGGGGCTGCGCCGCATAGCAACGCACGACTCGCAGGGGCAGCCGTACGATACGATGACGGCCAAGGTCGCCGCCGCCGAGAAGACCCAAGAACAATTCACCCCATCAATTCACACCATCACCAAGCTAAAGAAGGCCGCGCAACGAGCGAAGGAGAGGGTTTCGCTAAGCCGCCAGCTGAGCCAGCGCATCGTGGCGCGACGGGAGGCGAGCGCGCGCACGAAGGTCTTAAAGGCTAAGGAGAAAACGAAGAAGGCCGCCATCGATGCGAGCGGCGGCGTAATAGCGGATGTCGACGACGTGTATTTTTCCACCCTCAAACTGGAATGGCCCTCGTTGCTATTGCACGTGCTCGTGGCCTACGCCGCGATCATGACGGTAGCTGTGCTCGTGAACCTGCTATGCGCAAACGGACTCGACTTCGACGGCACGGGCACGTGGGGGACGGCGATCATGTACGCCGCCGCCAACGTCCTCACGATGGGGTTCGGCGAGGTTAGTGTTTCGACCAAAGGCGCTTACTTCGTCGGCCTCGCACAGATGGCTTTAGGGCTAATGCTCAACGTCGTGTGCTTCGCTGTGGTGGTGTCCAAGTTCCAGCAACCGCGGAGTAGGTTGGTGTTCGCCAGTCACTTCTGCGTCACGCGCCGCGACGGCGCACGCGTGTTGCTGATCCGATTGGCGAACCGACGGTGCAACCTAATCTTACACCCCGAGATTCGCGTGCTGTTCCTCACGCCGCACGCCACCAAAGAGGGCGAGTCGTTCGTAGCGCAAAATGAACTACAGCTGGAGACCGTCTCATCGGCCATGACCGGCGTGCTGACGACGTGCCACGTCATCGACGCCACGTCGCCGCTCCACAAGTTTGTGAAGGGCGACGACTTCGACCGCGCTGCCTTCTGCGACGAGTCCAACGCGCTAAGCGTCACAGTATTAGGACGAGATACGGTCTACCACGACGATTTGATGTGCAAGCACACCTACCTCTGCGAGCGCGACGCGCGCTTCGACGAGCACTTCTCGTGGATGACGCGGCGCGACGAGTCCGGGAAGATTGTTTTGGATTTTCACCGCCTCGACGATACTGAAGGGATCGCTGATACGACATCGCCGCCGGTCCCGCGTGGTCCGCCCCCGTCGCTCCATTTCGATAGCGTGGATGTTCACGTGTTTTGCGGTGGTTTGAAATTGGGAGACCGGCTGCGGCCGAATTGCGTCTTCTCGGAAAATGTGTACGCAGCCTGCGAGTCGCGGGGCCTGCGGGTCAAACGGCACTTCATTGATCTGGCGGCCAAGCCGCAGTGGTTCCTGGATCTCGTCCAGGACTACGGTGCCAAGGCCGAGACGCCCTGTGTGCTCATCAAGAACGATAACGGTTCTTCAGACTTCGTGATCGACACTGCAAAGTGCCTTGAAAAACTCACGCCGTTCGACGGCCAAGGCATGGCCGTGGCGCCGGCCGACGTATTTCCGGGTCTGCTCATGTCGTGGTTTGGGTACCAAGCGTCGGTGCCGGTGTCAGTGCGAGACCTGAGTGACTCAGAAAAGTTGGCAGCTTCGCGCCTGAAGCTCGATAACTACGTGGACAAAATAAGGCCGCTTGAAGCCTATCTTGAAGGGAGAGATTATCTCTCGGACGCGGCGGCGATCGGCTGGTCGGACTGGCGCTATATATTTTTCGTGGGTTTTGCGGATATGTTCTCGCAAATATGCGACCCCGACGGCGCTACCTACGTGCGGAATCAGTGCCCACGCGTCGCGGCGTGGGTCGAGCGCTGCTCGACTGACCCCATTTTCCTCAAGACGCGGTGTGGCATAGCCTTCGATCCACGAGCCCCAGCGAACTGTCATGCGGCCCGCACCATGGTGCAAAAATACTTCAAACACCAAGCCGATTTGTTACCGGCGTTCGTTGACGAAGTCCTCGCCCCGTACGATGCCTTTGCCTCCGGAAGTGCGCCGCTACTCGCCTTCAACGATGTCGACGTGCACTTGTTTTGTGGAGCCCTGCGGCTGGGTGACCGGCTCGTTGAGCACTGTTCAGCGCGGCGTCCTTTTGTAACTTGGGGCGCAAAGCGTCGATGAACGTCACCCTCATACAGGCATCTTCTCGGACAACGTCTATGCGGCCTGCGTCCAAGCGGGCTGTAAGCTCGAGCGGCACTGGGTGGATCTGGATGACAAACCGCAATGGTTCCTCGACCTGGTCGAGAAGAACGGGGCCAAGGCCGAGTGCCCCTGCGCGCTCATCAAGAAGGCAGATGGAACTGCGGAATTTGTGAAGGATACAACGGTGCTACTTGAGCGCCTGGCGCCGTCGAAGGGCGAGGGTTTACCGGTGAGCGATACGGATGTGATGCCCGGTCTGATGATGCCCTGGTTCGGCTACCAGGCGTCGGTGCCGGTGTTGATAAGGGACATGCGAGACGAGGCTAAAGCGGCGGCCAAACAGGAGAAGCTCGCCGGATATGTTGACAAGCTGCGACCGCTGGAGGCCTACCTGCAGGACCACGAGTACCTCTCGGATGGTTCTTCTCCGGGCTGGAGCGACTGGCGCTTTATCTTCGTTGTTGGTTTTACTGTATTGATGGGCAGGTGCTTTGACCCCAAAGGGACGAAACACGTCGAGGAGCAGTGCCCCCGCGTGGTCGCCTGGATCGCCCGTGTCGCTCGCGACCCGCTCTTCCTGCGCACGAGGGAGGGCGTCGCCTACGACCCACGGGCGCACCAGAACTGTCTTGGAATGCGCAGCCTCGTGCGCAAGCACTTCTCGCACCAGACGGATTTAGTACCGACCTTCGTCGACGAGGTCCTGGCGCCCTTCGACGCAACCGCCGCGCGCGCGAAGGAGCGGGCCGCCCCGGCCGCGGGCGACGCGATCGCGCAGTCGGGCCTCCAGAAGAAGGAGCTCGCGACGTTTTGTTTGTAAGATATGTGCCATACTACTACCACACCTTATCAACTAGCTTCGACACCTCGCCAAACAGCGCGAACTGGAGGCCCACCTCGAAGAACACGCGGACCAGGCGCGGCCCGCCCCCGTTCCACAGGGCCCGCGCGCCGTCCGCCTTGACGATCGCGCGCGCGCAGTCGAGCGAGGACTTGTACAAACTCCGGTCTAAACCCATCATGTTCGCCTTGACCGTGTCGACGGGCTGCGAGATGACCGCGGAGATGGCGCCCGCGACGGCGCCCGCCCCGAAGGACTCCAGGGCCGTCGCGTGCTCCTCCTTGCCCGCGGCCCGCAGGAGCCCCTTGTAGCCGACGAAGCGCACGCAGTTCGTGAGCGCGCCCTTCGCCACGGCGGGGTACAGGCCGTCGTAGAAGGACCGCAGGTGTTGATAAGGGACATGCGAGACGAGGCTAAAGCGGCGGCCAAACAGGAGAAGCTCGCCGGATATGTTGACAAGCTGCGACCGCTGGAGGCCTACCTGCAGGACCACGAGTACCTCTCGGATGG
>Ga0209090_10002356_pt1 | contig 11944 bp, 10 predicted proteins | sample ArcticOcean_MG_C_9_FD_187432 | JGI IMG/M metagenome (GOLD analysis project Ga0209090, IMG submission 187432) | Marine microbial communities from western Arctic Ocean - ArcticOcean_MG_CB2_152 (SPAdes) (version 2) | ecosystem: Environmental > Aquatic > Marine > Oceanic | place: Arctic Ocean... | reverse complement strand
AAAATATGAAAAGATTTAAAAAAGAACTTATTCAACATACTTAAGATAGTAATTATACGGAGGAATTTTTGTCCAATACATTTGATTATATTATTGCTGGAGCAGGATCAGCTGGATGTGTTCTAGCAAATCGTTTGTCAAAAGATCCTTTTATAAACGTTTTACTTATTGAAGCGGGTGGTACTGATTGGCATCCATTTGTTAGAATGCCAGCAGGAGTTCTTGAGTTAATGTCAGGCGAGGGTGCTGGTAAAAATTATAATTATGGGTTTTGGACTGAAGGACAGCCAAACCTAAACAATCGAAAACTGTTCACACCACGTGGCAAAGGAGTTGGTGGCTCAAGCAATATAAATGGCATGCTCTATGTTCGGGGTCATGCGCGCGATTATGATATTTGGAGACAGTTAGGAAATGAAGGTTGGTCTTATGATGAAGTAATGCCATATTTTAAAAGAGCTGAGAAAAATGAAAATGGTCCTAGTGATTTTCATGGTAGCGATGGTGAACTTGGTGTCTCAAACCCAGTATTTAAAAATAATCCATTACATCGAGCATTTTTGGATGCGGGTATCGAAGCGGGCTACCCATATAATGAAGATTTAAATGGAGCTAACCAAGAAGGTTTTGGTCCATGCCAACAAACTATTTGGAAAGGTAAAAGAGAAAGTACAGGTCAAAGTTTTATAAAGCCTGTAAAGAATAGAAAAAATCTAGTCATTTCTACTCATTCTGTTTCAAATAAACTAATATTTAAAGGCAATAAATGTATTGGCATTGAGTATATTAAAAATAAAAAAATTCATTTCGCATATGCAGAACGTGAAGTTCTAATTTGTGGCGGAGCTATTAATTCCCCTCAACTACTGCAACTTTCAGGTATTGGCAAAGGTGACTATATAAAGAAATGGGGATTAGATGTTGTTTCTGATCTTCCAGGAGTCGGTGAAAATTTACAAGATCATTTAGATATATTATCACATTATGAATGTACGCAGCCAGTTACAGACGCAAGACATATGATGGGCCCGTTTGGGCTTGGCGTGGTAAAACAGGCATTAATTTTAGGTCAGTGGGCATTAACAGGAACGGGGCCAGGTAATGATATTGGCTTAGCAGCACTCTCTTTTTTGAAAACTGATGATTCGCTAGATGTTCCAGATATCCAAATGCATTTTATTGGAGCGCTATTGAAAGATCATGGAAAAACAAAACCAGATCAACATTGCTTTAGTAATCATGTATGTATGCTGAGACCTGAGAGTAGAGGCTATATTGCTTTGAAGTCATTAGATCCAACGGCTCAGCCACTTATTCAACCAAACTATCTTTCTACACAAAAAGATATAGATGTAATGGTTAAGGGAGTTAAGTTATCTCGAGAAATTATTAATCAGAAAGCATTTGACGACTACAGAGGAGCAGAATTAAATCCAGGAGTAGAGGTTCAAACAGATAAAGAAATTGAAGAATTTATTCGAGCTAATGCAGAAACAATTTATCATCCAGTAGGTACATGTAAAATGGGTAATGATGAATTTTCTGTTGTTGATGACAAGCTAAGAGTTAGAGGTGTAGAAAACTTAAGAGTTGTAGATGCTTCAGTAATGCCAACGTTAATTGGTGGTAATACTAATGCACCAACAATTATGATTGCTGATAAAATCTCAGATCATATTTTAGGCAACGAATTTTTACCTGCTGAAAATTTTTAAACTAGCAATTAAAGAAAATATTTAATTTTGAAAAAAACTTATTCCATAATAATTATATTATCACTTTTAGCGGTGACAACTTATTTTTATAAAGCCTCTATTTCAAACCAAGGGTTTATTTCTGAAGAGTTTATTAAGATTTCTAAAGACTATAAATACAAGATAGATAGAGATATTTATGGTGTGCCACATGTTTCTGGTACTACTGATCAAGATGCCGCCTTTGGATTTGGATTTGCGCAAACAGAAGATGATTATGAAAATATTGAGTTTGTTATAAAGATGGCTAGAGGAGAGTTATCTGACTTAAATATTTCATTTAGTTCTTTAGTAGATTTATTTAATCTTGTGAGTGGTACTGGTGATATTATGACAAGCCTGAGTGCGATTGAAGGAGTTGAAATCGATTATTTAGTTAAGTTTTTAAACGCTGAGGAAACTGCTTTAAGCCTTAAAGAAACAGTTGATCAAGAAACTTTAAAGTATCTAAAAGCCTATGCGGACGGCATCAATTATTGGGCCGCACTAAATTCACATAAAGTTGATAAGTCTCTTTTCCCTGTAACAGAGGATGATTTATTAATTGGAATGGTTTTTCGTATGCCACTATTTTACGGATTAGACCATTATATTGATCAGCTTATCAATTTGATGTCAGATTCTGATGAGCAAGTAGTTGTGCAAAATGAATTATCTAATAATCAGTTAGTTGCTGCTATCAAATCATACTTTAAACCATCTGGATCAAATGCATTTGCAGTTTCTAAAAGTAGATCTCAAGAAAATGAAACAATGCTCGTGATTAATTCGCACCAACCATTAACAGGACCAGTTGCATGGTATGAAGCGCATATAAAAAGTGATGATGGCCTAAATATAATGGGCGGAACGTTCCCAGGGTCTCCATTTATTCACGTTGGCTTTAATGAATACTTAGGTTGGGGAGCAACAGTCAATCAACCAGATTTAGCAGATATCTATAAATTAACTATTAATCCTGAAAATGAAAACCAATATTTATTAGACGGCGTTTGGAAAGATCTAAGAGTAGTTAAGCAGGTATTCAAGGTAAAATTATTCGGTCCATTTAATATATCTTATCCAATAGATATGTATTTTTCTGATCATGGACCAGTAATGAAAGATGGGCAAAAAGCTTATGCTCTAAGGTATGCTGGTATGAATGACGCCAATCAAGCAACTGCATGGCATAGAATTAATAAGGCAACGAATATTACTGAATGGGAAGAGGCATTAAAGATGCAACAAATAGCTAGTCTCAATTTTGTATATGCAGATAGAGAAGACAATATTTTGTTTGTACACAACATGAAGTCTCCTAAAAGAAATAGTGCTTATGATTGGAAAAATATTCTACCTGGTGATCAGAGTGACTTAATTTGGAATGATTTTTATTCTTATGATGAAATACCAAAAATATTAAACCCACAATCGGGATATATATATAGCACCAATCAATCTCCATTCTTTGTTACTGGTAAAAACGACAATCTTAGTGAGACAGATTTTCCTTCAACTATGGGTTTTCAATCCAGAATAACTAATCGAGCACACCGTTCTTTTGAGCTATTAGATAATGATAAAAACATTTCTTGGGATAAGTTAGATGAATATAAGCACGATAATAAGTATTCATTTAATTCAAGGCAGTATAAATTTTTAAAAAAGATTTTTGAATTTGATTTTAAAGATGATATTAGGTTAGCAAGTGCACAGAAATTTTTAGAAAAATGGAATTTAGGAACTGATAGTGAAAATTTACAAGCAGCATTTGGTGTTTGTATTCTGGGTCCAGAATGGTTGGCAGAAATTAAACGGGAATTGCAACCAGATGCAATTAAAATATTTAAAGATTGTATCAATGAATTTGAAAAAAACTTTAACAGATTAGATATTAAATGGTCAGAAGTTAGTTTTTTAGAGCGAGGTAAAAAAATGCTACCAGTACAAGGTGGTCCAGATGTATTACGAGCAATCTATTCGCCGAGATCAGAAGATGGGATTCTTAAGGCTGTAGCTGGGGATGGCTTGTACATATATGTGAATTGGGATGAATTAGGTAAACAAAGATCAACCAGTATCCATCAGTTTGGATCTAGCAGTACAGCTAAAGATTCTCCTCATTATGATGATCAAATGGAGCTATTTATTAACGAAAAATTAAAGAAAACATTTTTTAACTAGAAAATTCATTGAGTGACATGATTTTTATGATTAGAATATTTTTAACAACTAAACAATATTTATAGGGGAAAACAATGCTATTACACGACTATCTTGAAGGACACGCCAATAAAACACCTGATAATTTGTTTTCAGATTTTAACTCTAGAACGCTTACATATAAACAGGCTAATGTTGTTGCAAATCAATTTGCTGCAGCCTTAAAAAGCGAAGGTCTAACTAAAGGTGATCGTTTTACCTTCTTATCAAAAAATTCTGATGAATACGCGCTTATGTATTATGCAGCTTCGAAAGTTGGTATAGTCCCTGTGCCCTTAAACTATCGATTGGCCGATGCTGAGTGGGAATATATTATTAATAATTCAGAATCAAAACTTGTTATTTGTCGAAGTGATGAATTTGTTGAGAGGGTTCATGGGTTTAAAGCAAACTTAACCTCAGTTAATAAATGTATTTCAATCAATGCTAAAACACCCGATGATAGTTGGACAGATTTTTATGATTGGACTCAGTCTCAACCTAAAGAGAATCCTCAAGATGATATTAAGGAAGATGATGCTGTTTATCAAATGTATACAAGTGGAACAACAGGAAGACCAAAAGGAGTAATTATTATTCAGGCAAATGTTGTAGCAAATATAGGTCAGGTAGATAAATATATTGCAAGAATTCCTGTGCCAAAAAATCTATTAGTAGCTCCTGTTTATCACGCTGCCGCTGCGATTAATCACTTTGGAACTATCGCAAGAGGTGGTCAGAATGTAATTCATGAAGATTTTAACCCAGCTGAGGTAGCTAAAACATTATCGGCAGAAAAAATTACCAACACAGTAATGGTACCAGCAATGATTCAAGCATGTGTCTATATGGTGCCGGATATTGATAAAATGGATTTTTCAACACTTGATCATATTACTTATGGTGGATCACCGATATCTCCTGAAGTACTCACTAAAGCTATGGGGGTATTTAAGTGTGACTTTGGACAAGGTTTTGGTATGACAGAAAATGTTGCAGTTTTATGCTTCCTTTCTTTTGATGATCATAAAGAAGCTTTAGCAAGTAAGCCCAATCTTTTAAAATCTTGTGGTAAACCAGTCGAAGGTGGTGCCGTTGAAATACGAGATGAAAATGAAAAAGAAGTACCGCGTGGAACAATAGGTCAAGTATGTGCAAAAGGACCTCAAGTTATGCAAGGTTATTGGAAGCTAGAAGATGCCACAAAAGAAACACTTGCAGGTGGATGGCTGCATACTGGTGATGCTGGTCGTATGGATGAAGATGGCTACGTTTATATCGAAGATCGTATTAAAGATATGATCGTATCTGCTGGTGAAAATATTTACTCAATTGAAGTTGAAAGTGCACTAATGGAGCATCCAGAAATAACTGATGCTGCAGTAATTGGAATACCAGATGAAAAATTTGGTGAAGCAGTCAAAGCTTTTATTGTCACTAAAGATGGCAAAGAGCTATCCCAAGAGGACGTTATAGAGTTTTGTAAGAGTAAGATTGCAAGCTATAAAACTCCAAAAACTGTTGATTTGATTGAGGTTATTCCAAGAAATCCAAGTGGCAAAATACTAAAAAAAGTATTAAGAGAACCTTTTTGGGCAGGTAAAGATCGTCAAGTTGGCTAGTTAGGACTATTTTCGTAATAGATAGAAGTTGAAGGAAAAGCAAAACCAGCTTTTTCAGTTTCTACAATTTGTTTAATCTCATAAGCTAAATTTTCTTTTATCTCTAACCACTCACCCCATTTTTTTGTTGCCGCAAAGCAATAGACTAATAAGTCAATGGAGCTATCAGAAAATTTGTCAATTCTGACAAAAGTCGCTTCCTCTGTACCCTTAACAAAACTGCTATTAGAAGTTATGTAGCTTTCAATCTTATTCCTTATATTTTTTAATTGTTCATGAGTAGTTCGATACTCTAAACCAATTGTCCAATAGATACGCCTATTGCGCATATTTGAAAAATTAGTCACTGCATTTTCTGCAAAATTAAAATTTGGAACCATTATTGGAGATGAGTCAAATCTTCTAACTAGAGTAGATCTAAAACCTATTCTCTCTACTGTGCCTTCCACAATATTATCAACTTTAATCCAATCACCATTTTTAAATCTTTTTTCAAGCAATATCAGAATTCCTGATATTAAATTTTTAAATAAGTCTTGTGCTCCAAGAGCAATAGCAACACTCAATAGGCCCAGTCCCGCTAAGATAGGACCAACTTTGATTCCCCAGGTTTCAAGCACAGCGGCGGCACCAATGAAAAAAATAAAAAATTTTAAAAGTTTAATTCCCCAATCAACTAAATCACTAGTAAGTAGCTCTTCATATTTGTGCATAAAGAATGAAAGTGGATCGATTAATTTGTACATAAACCAAAAAATTTGAATCGTAATGAGAGACTTATTTAAATTAGCTGCAAATAATTCTAAAGACGGATTTAGATCTATATAAGCGGTACTAATGTAAACACCTAAAACTATAGGTATGAAACGAATAGGATCTGAAAAAGCTTCAAGAACCTCATCGTCAATTTTTGTCTTAGATCGAGAAGCAAAAGCTTTAAGTCTACTAACGACAACCTTAGTAAATAGAGATCTAAAGAACACAAAAATAAGAAGTATAAAGATACCAATAACTATATTATTAAAATTGATACCGAAAACACCTTCATTCCAAATAGAAACTACAATATTTAAAAAATCGTCCATTGACAGTGACACTAACTTATTTGTGAAAAATTTTGTAGATATTTATATTATCTATAAAAAGCTTAATATCTCATTACCTACACCATCTATATCTTCAAGTGGCAGCATATGAGTAGTATTTTCTAAGGTCACAAACTCTATTTTTGACATACTCCGTCTCAATTTTTTTTGTGAACTTTTGCTACATACGAAACTATCAGGTGTGAGAATTACCTTGGTTGGAATATCAGATTTTTTTAGATTAAACCAAGTTCCCCCTGAAGTAAGCTTAAAGTTAGCTGCTTCCCATTTTGGATCACAATTTAGTTCAAATAAATTTTTATCAACCTTCTTTATGCCACCATCAATATAATCATTAATTGCCTCAGGTATTATTTTGCTAAATAATTTTTTGCCAGAAAAATACTTGAAAGCCTCTTCTTTGCTAGTCCAAGTTTTTTTTCTTATTAGTGCTCCTCTTACCATCGGATGAATTTTTTCTATCAAACCAATTGATTGAATTGCTTTAGTGCCGAGCCAATATGTTAGTGGTAATAAAACAGGATCTATTAATATAATTTTTGAAACTAGTTCTGGTCGCTCAAATGCCACTAATAAGCTTGTTGTTCCACCCAAGGAATGACCAATTAAAGTTGAGGGTCCATTATTTTTTTCAAGAATATTTATTAAATCATCACTATATCGTCGCCAAGATTTTAATTTTTCTGGTTCAGCTGGAACAGTAGATTTACCATGGCCACGTAAGTCATAGGAAATAATTTTTTGATTAGTAGAGATTTTATTTAATAGTGTTTTATAAGCTAAGCCATTAAAGCCATTGGCATGTGAAAAATATATTGCTGGTTGGTTCAATTCATAATTAATTCCGTAAGCATGAAAATAGTTCTTTTTGTAAGGTATTTGAAACTCAAACATTTAGTGACAAGCAATACCATATTTTTTTAATCGCCAATAATTGTAAGGCCAAGGAGTAAGAAATCCTGCCGCCAGCATTATAGGAATTACCCACCAAGTGATCATACCTTTTGCGAAAATAAGATCCGTAAGATTCATAGAAATCTCCATAGCGATCATGCTGATAAAGCTCATACCGAGTGCAGTTTTTAAAGCATCTTTAAACTTCATTTTTTTAGCTAATATGAAAGTTTCTAATATGACACTAGTAATTAGACCATTAATAATTGCCAAGACCATGACTAAATAAATTGATAATGAATGTTCAATACTTTGAAAATAAAAAATAGTACCAAAGTCACCAATGCTACATCCAATTAAGCACCATAAAGTATTATAGGCACTCTCTTTCCAAGTCTTAATACAATTCCACGCAATGCTATTCATTTTTAATAAACTTCTTTTTTCTTTCTTCTATATCAACTAATGCATCTTCTTTCTCGGTCAATGTCATTCGTATCCAATTTGTAATTTCTGATCGTTCTCGAAAACAACCAATACAGACCATTTCATCCATAAAATTTTGGTCATATTTGCAAATTTTTACACATGGACTGTAATTATTTGATATTTTTTTTTTCATTATCTTGAGGTATTTCAGTACTTAATATATTAATTCATTTCAATAAGATAGATTTGCTTGATTTTTTCCTATAAATCAATAAAAACACCTTCTAACTTCAATATATATATAAAAATTATGGCTCGAATAACTGTAGAAGATTGCATCGATATCGTTAATAACCAATATGATTTAGTAATATTAGCTAAAGAGCGTGCGGTACAACTTGGACGTGGTGCAGCTCCAGCTGTAGATGCTGAAAATGACAAAAAACCAGTAATTGCACTTAGAGAAATTGCTGAGAGAAAAGTCACAGAAGAAGAATTGAGCAATAGCATAATTGATAAACTACGTTTAATTCCAGATTATGTTGAAGAAGAAATTGAAACTGACGAAACATCTAATGATACGTTTAGACAAATGTACCAAGGTGGACTTTCAAAATCAGAGATGGAAAAACCAGCCTCTAGAAAATTCACTGCACGAATTCCAAAGCCTGCATTAAAATTAGAATCTGTTGATGAAGAAGTAGCAGCAACTGAAGAAGTAGCAGCAACTGAAGAAGTAGCAGCAACTGAAGAAGTAGCAGCAACTGAAGAAGTAGCAGCAACTGAAGAAGTAGCAGCAACTGAAGAAGTAGCAGCAACTGAAGAAGTAGTTATGGAAGAAGCAGCAACTGAAGAAGTAGTTATGGAAGAAGCAGCAACTGAAGAAGTAGTTATGGAAGAAGCAGCAACTGAAGAAGTAGTTATGGAAGAAATAATAACTCCTGAAGATGAAGCTCCAGCAAACAGTGATCAAGAAGAAATCTAGTTCATTAAAATGAATTTTGACTTCTCAGATGATCAAAAGCTTTTACAAGAACAGGCTAGGAAATTCTTAACTGATAAATGTTCAAGAAAATTAGTTAGATCTGTTTTAGATAATAATAATAATCAATATTCAAAAGAACTTTGGCAACAAGTTGTTGACATGGGTTGGACTGCTACAGCTATTCCAGAAGAGTATGGTGGCTTAGGGTTAGGCATGCTTGAGCTATGTGTAATTGCAGAAGAATTAGGGCGATCACTTGCACCAATTCCATTTTCTTCTTCTATTTATATCTTTGCTGAATTTTTAAAAGCATATGGGTCAGATGAGCAAAAGAAACAGTATTTACCAAAAATAGCATCTGGTGAATTTATAGGATCGTTTGCTTTTCCAGAAACAAAAGGATCCCCTAGAGCTAACAATTTAAATTCTAAAGTAGAAAATAATAAATTAAGTGGAAAAAAATTGCCTGTAAGTGATGGTCAAGTAGCAGATGTACTAATTGTAGCTGCAAATTCTGATAATAATCAAAATCATAATTCTCTATCGCTATATATTGTTGAAACTAATCAAGATGGAGTGAAAGAAAAACTTCTCGATACTCTTGATCCTACTAGACCTTCAAGTGAAATTGAATTTAATGATGCGTCTTGTAGTCCTTTGGGGGAAAAAGGCGAAGGTTGGTCAATGATCGAAAATATTTTAAATCGAGCAGCCGTATTATTTGCATTTGAACAAGTTGGTGGAGCACAAGTCGCTTTAGATGAAGCAAAGAAATATTCAGTCGAGCGTTATGCATTTGGTAAACCAATTGGTTCTTTTCAGGCTCTAAAACATAAAATGGCTGATATGTATGTTAAAAATGAATTAGCTAAGTCTAATGCCTACTATGGTGCATGGGCACTAAGTACTGATTCTATGGAATTACCAGTAGCAGCGGCAGGTGCAAGAGTAAGTGCTACAGACGCATTTCACTATGCTTCAAAAGAAAATATTCAGATCCATGGTGGAGTTGGCTTTACTTGGGAATATGATTGTCATTTATTTTATAGAAGATCAAAGTTACTTTCATTAAACTTGGGAAGTATTAGAAAATGGAAAGAAAATTTAATTTCTAATTTAGAGAAAAGAAATATAACATAGGTATATTATGGATTTTAATGACAATCAAAAAGAAGCAGACTTTAGAGTTAAGGTACGTGAATTTTTAGATAAAAATGCAAAAAAAAGAGCAAGCTCAAAATCAACTTCTGCAAATGCGGCTGCACCCGAAACTCTTAGAGGAAAAGAAGCTCAGATAAAAGCACTACAAGATGCTAAAATTTGGCAAGCTAAAAAAGCTGAAGCTGGCTTTGCTGGAATATTGTGGCCAAAAGAATTTGGTGGGTTAGGTGGAACTCCAATAGAGCAAGTTATTTATCAACAAGAAGAACTAAATTATTTTGTGCACTCTGGTTATTTTGAAATTGGTATTGGCATGCTTGGTCCCACTATGATGGTTTGGGGAAAAGATGAAGATAAAGTTAAGTATTTACCAAAGATGTTAAATGGTGAAGAAATTTGGTGTCAATTATTCTCAGAACCTTCTGCTGGCTCAGACTTAGCTGGTATCAAAATGAAAGCTGAAAAAGATGGTGATGAATGGGTTTTAAATGGTCAAAAGGTTTGGACCTCTGGTGCTCACTTTGCTGATTATGGAATGATTGTTGCGCGATCTGATCCTAGTGCATTAAAACATAAAGGCTTAACCTATTTTTTCTTAGATATGAAAACTCCTGGAATTGAAGTTAAACCAATTGAACAAATATCTGGTTCGTCTAATTTTAATGAAGTTTTTTTCAACGATGTGCGTATTCCTGACTCTCAACGCTTAGGTAATGAAGGCGATGGTTGGAAAGTTTCTTTAACAACACTAATGAATGAAAGACTCGCTGTAGGTGATCCTGCAGGCTTAGACTTTGATGAAATTTTTGAAATCACTAGAGATTTAGAAGTAGAAGATGGCCTTGCTATTAATAACAGTGAAGTTAGACAAAAAATGGCAGATTGGTATGTTCAATCAAGAGGTTTGAAGTACACAAAATATCGAAGTATTACTGCATTATCAAAAGGTCAAACACCAGGTCCAGAACTATCAATTAGTAAGTTAGTTACTGCTTCAAAAATGCAAGATGTGTCTTCTTATGCATTAGATTTAATGGATATGGGTGGATATGTACTTGATGAACAAAATGCTATTCTAAATAATGTATTTCAAAATGGTCTACTGTTTTCAACCGCGATGCGTATAGCTGGGGGTACTGACGAGGTATTAAGAAATATTATTGCCGAAAGAGTACTTGGACTTCCTCAAGATACACGTGAAGATAAAATTAAGCCTTTTAATGAGCTACCTTCAGGCAAATAAAATTAAGCTATAATAGCTTTTAATCATTGGTAAAAATTTGTTTTCTACAATTTTAAATAACATTCCATCGGATCAATTAGTTTTACTAATAATACTTCTATTAACTACTGGCATATTTGCTGGCGCTATCGCAGGTTTATTTGGAATTGGTGGCGGTGTAGTTATTGTACCAGCACTTTATTACATCTTTACTCTAGCTGAAATTGATGAATCTTCACGTATGCATTTGGCTGTTGGCACATCGCTTGCAAATATTATTCCAACATCCATAATATCATCTTACTCTCACTATAAAAGAAAAGCAGTTGACTTTAATCTTATTAAATTAATTGCTCCATCATTAGTAGTTGGAGTTATTTTTGGCGCATTGGTTGTTTCCAATATTTCTGGTTCATCACTAATGTTAACTTATGCAATCTTACTTTTTCTTATTGCTTTACAATTTTTCTTTTGGCGAGACGAATGGCAACTTGCCGATGGTTTTCCTAAAAATAATTTAAAACATATTTATGGTTCGCTAATTGGATTCTTATCAACAATTATAGGTATTGGTGGTGGCTCATTAA
>Ga0209090_10002353_pt1 | contig 11950 bp, 13 predicted proteins | sample ArcticOcean_MG_C_9_FD_187432 | JGI IMG/M metagenome (GOLD analysis project Ga0209090, IMG submission 187432) | Marine microbial communities from western Arctic Ocean - ArcticOcean_MG_CB2_152 (SPAdes) (version 2) | ecosystem: Environmental > Aquatic > Marine > Oceanic | place: Arctic Ocean... | reverse complement strand
CAGATATTATTACCATAGGAAAACCTTTAGGAAACGGACATCCTATAGCTGCTGTTGTGTGTACTCAAGAAGTTGCTAATAGTTTTGCCAACGGAATGGAATACTTCAATACCTTTGGAGGAAATCCAGTTTCTTGTGCCATAGGAACAGAAGTACTACAAACCGTAAAACGTGATAAACTACAAGATAAAGCGTTAGAAGTTGGGTCATTTATAAAAAATGAGCTAAATAAATTGAAGAAGGATTTCTCTATAATCGGAGATGTAAGAGGCATAGGGTTTTTTTTAGGAATAGAATTAGTTGACTCACAAAAAATACCGCTACCAAAACAAACCTCATATTTAGTAAATAGAATGAAAGAACAAGGTATTCTAATGAGTTCAGACGGTCCTGATCAAAATGTGTTAAAAATTAAACCACCAATGGTGTTTTCTTTTGTAGATGCGAAAGAGCTTATACGCTGTCTTAAAATTGTATTAAAAGAAGATTTTATGACAAATTATTAATGAAAAACTAATTAAATCTTTTAATATCTATTTCTACATCTAAGTTCTCTCCTTTGTCTAGTAAATTATATAAGTTTTTTGCCATGCTTGGAGCAACCATTACTCCTCGCGTCCCTAAACCGTTTAAAACAGCTAATCTTGGATATTGATTGTGTACACCAACAAAAGGCCTTCTATCGTTAGTTGTAGGTCTTATTCCTGCAGATTGTTCTATAATTTCATATGGAACATTAATTACATTTTTTAACTTCTCAATCAATTCTGACTTTCCCTTTTCTGTTGGAATTAATGTTTTGTCAGAATGATTAAAGGTTGCTCCAACTTTGTAGTTATTATCTCCTAAAGGAATTAAAAATAACGATGACTTTAATAAAAAATTAATATTTAATTTTGGTGCATGAATAATTAACAACTCACCTTTCGCTTCTTCTAATGGTAAATAATTAAAAAAAGGATTTTCCTTTATTCCAAACCCCTCACAAAAAACAACATTGTTACACGCTATGTCCTTGTAAGTAACGTTTTCTAAAGATATATTTAATTTTTGGTGCTCAAATTTATCAAAACGAATTAGATTATTATCTATCAATAGTTTTCGATAAGACTTTACTAATTTTAACGTATCAATCCTACCTGTTTGATTTACATTTCCAAATCCAAAATTACCAACAACTCCTGTGATTTTATTTATTTCAATATTAGGATTTAGAAATTGCTTTAATAACGAATTATCTGACGCTATAGACCATTTTTTTTGTTCTTCAACAGATTTAAAAACTCTTTTAATAACAAATTTTTCATCAAACTTTTGGTTTAGTTTTTTTTCGAGTTTTTCATAAAATAACATTGCCAAATTAAGTTGCTCAGAGGCTTTCCAAACTGCTGTAAATTTTTTCAAAACAACAGGATTGTAAACACCACCTGCAACTAAAGAAGATGTTTGAGAATCATCTTCAAAAACTAAAAATGTTTTATTTGCTTGAATTAATTCTTCTACAAATGCTAATCCTGCCAATCCTAAACCAACAACTATATAATCTACTTTCATACTCTGTTAATTTAGATATTTATTAACGTGAAAATAAATATTATAATGTAATTGATCAAATTAATATGTTTGCTTTCTACTTAATGACTTTTAAGGTGATTGTAAAGACTAAAACAGTACAGTCCAATTGCACCCCACATTACATAGATAAAATGCGAAGAAGGTATCCAGACGTAAGCTAAAACTAAGTTTGACACAAGTAAAATACCAAGTACAATTAAAAATCGTTGTCTAACACTCTCAATTTCTAAAAATTTATTGGGTGTAAAAGACAAAAGTAACGATCCTATTCCAAGAACATAAAGTCCCAAAAAACGATAAATCTGAGTCAGATATACACTTAATGTTGAGTTACCATCCAATAAAAAAAGATCGACAAAAGTCATTTGTAATCTTTCTTCATTAGCAACTTGATCTAACATCCAAGGTTCAGGGCTGATTAACCACCTTATACCAGAAATACAAAGTGCAATGCTTATTAATATTAACGGATATCTAATGTAAGTAATTGATTTATTTTTCATAAACTAAAGTTAAGTAAAATCTAATATAATCTTTTGAAAAACTTGATTAATAAAAGAAGAAGTAGATATAACTATGGTTTAATTATTTGCTTTAGGTATTAAAATATAATATTAAGTATTAATGAAGTAGTTATGCAGTGGCTATGTAATATTTAAATGTGATATTATTATCTAATTTTGTAATTAGATTAAATAATAATAACATTATCTGAATCGAAGCAATAAGATACTTCTAAGCCAAATAAGGAGGTTATGTCTAGGAATACATATAATTATGTTAGTCATCTTATTTGAAAAGAAATTATAAAGCAAAGAATTATGATAAAATATTTAACGTGTATACTATTATTATTTTCAACTTTTATGTTTGGGCAGGAAATTCGATTCAAGACAAATATAAATGAAGGTTTATTAAATGATATTTATATCCTTAAAAATAACTTTGTTTTTAAAGTCAATAGTTCAAGGATTATAGAAGAAATCATTAGTTTTAGTACAGATTCTATAGCCAAAGAATATTTTGTGAACCCTAACCAAAACCTAATAAGATATCAGGAAATTTCAATTGGAGGAGGTACCACACTTTATTTGGAAAATTATGAGTCTATTAACTATTACAGCAATAATAAAGTAGGAAATAATGGGAAAATTTCTTCTATTGACAACCTAAAACTGAAATATGCTGAAGATAAATCATACAACCGTAACTCTAATACGGTTGGTCTATTAACTCAAATTGATGATATTAAAATTCAATATCATATTGAAGCAGGTAGGTATTCCAGAGATAGAGGTAAGATTAAATCTATTGGTGATTTAAAATTTTCATATGAGATTTGGTCTAGTTATTCTGAAAAGGCAGGTTATGTTGGAAAATTAATTTCTGTTGGAAACATAAAAATTAAATACTACGAAGCATGGAATACCAATGAAGGTTTTATAGGCAAATTGAAAACAATTGGTAATATAGAATTTACTTATTACAAAAATACAGTTAATAATAGAAACGCTAATATTGCAGGGAAATATAAAACACGTATTGGAAATGATAAACGAATAGAGATTATTGATAGTTTAAGGAAGTCTTCAGAGAAAGAAATAGATAATGCTATTAAAAATTACTAATCTAATTATCAATATACTTTTAATACGTTGTAAACATAATATAAAGCCTCAACATAAGAGATACTTTTTTAAAGAAGATATAAACTAATATCTAAAAACCTATAGAGTTCGTTCAAGACAATAGAATAAACTGTCTGAAAGAAGAAGACATGCCTATGGTTTAGTCCTAACTTAAACTCTATATGCGTTTTTTAATATCCATAAGTAATTTGTTCATTCCATCCTGTAATATTTAATGATAAGTCACTTTGCCCTTCAATTTGAAATGGTGTTAAGTCAAAAGAAACCGTTTTTTGAAAAACAGCAAGACACTCATCATTTATTAATTCAATTTTGACATCTCGTTGTAATAGAAAAACGTTATAAAAAGCATCTGTACTGTATAAATTCTCTTCCCATAAATCTGTTCCACAACCACTTGCACCGAACCTCATTTCCAAGCAATCACCATTTAATTCAACTTCAATTATTGCATAATTTGAAGTATTAATTGCATTAAAATCCTCTTCCAAAATAATTTCAGAAGTAAAATCACAATTATTTTCAATAGTAAAATTATCATCCTCTGAATTACAACTCAAAATGTGTATTAGAGTTAAAATAAGAAGTAATTTTTTCATAACCCCAATTTACAAAATTTAGTTTTTACTTAAACTATCTGAATTAAAATAAGAAGATATGCCTATGGTTTAGTGTTGTTATTTGTTGTTTTAAATGAAGTAACCCCTTTTGAATGTTTCGTTTATGTGTTTTGGTTTTGAAATAGCATATATTTATTATCTTTAATGGATACAAAATTAATCAATTGATAAAAAAATATTAGAATTAATAACATTAATACATTACTTATTAATACTTAATTAACAGTTATGAATCATAAACATATAATAATATTATTCCTTTCAATATGCTTTAGCTGTAGTCCGGTAAAAAAAATAAATGAAAATGTTATTTCTGGAGAATTTGACAAAGCAATAAACAAGACTATTGAAGAACTAAAAAAAACAAAAAACAAAAAGAAAAAGAATCAATATGAATTAATACTTAAAGATGTCTTTAGTAGATCTGTAATTAAATCTCAAAATAAAATTTCCAGTTTAAAAAAAGATAAAAACCCTGAATTTTATTATGAAATATATCTTGAATATCAAAAGCTAATCGACAGACAAAACAAGTTAATCAATATTTCATCAAGTAGTTTAAAATTTAATTTTAAAAATTATGATAATGATCATATAGAATTTAGATACAAAACTTCAAATTATTATTTGGAGCTTTCAAAATCACTAATTTCAAAGAATGATAAGTTAGACTACAGAAATGCTTACGATTATTTAATTATAATAGAGTCCATAAATCCAAATTATCTTGATACCAGATCGTTAATTAATTTGTGTTTATCAAGAGGAAAAGACCATATTTTATTAAATGTTTTAAATGAATCAAATTCTGTGATCTACAAAGAACTTCAAAAAGATATTTTAAATATTAACGGTTCTGATATAAATTCTAAATGGAAATCTTTTCACAGTACAAAAGATAATTATTCTGGGGAAATAGATTTTTTTATTGATTTAGCATTTAAAGCTTTTATCATCTCCCCTGAAAGAATTCTTGAAAAAGAAAATACAAAAGAAAAAAATATTAAAGAGGGCTACACTTATCAATTAGATGATGACGGAAATGTGATGACGGATAGTTTAGGAAATGATATCAAAATTGATAAAATTGTTAAAATTATGGTTAATACCAAAGAATTTAGTCAATCAAAATCTGCCAAAGTAATTGCAGAGGTAAGATACTATGACAACAAAAATATCATAATCGAAAAATTCCCGCTTGAAAGTGAATTTTGGTTTAGGAATATCTATCTTGAATTTACAGGGGATAAAAGAGTTTTAAGCAAGAAAGATAAAAGACTACTAAAAGGGAGTTTTTTACCTTTTCCGCCTGATGAGGTTTTATTATTTAATAATTCTGAAAATATCAAACAAAAATTAAAAAATATAATATATAATTCAACAGAATAATATGTAGTGAAAAACAAAGTTCATATAGTAAATTGTATGAAGTAAAATATTTTGAATTACTTAAACTATCTGAAGAAGATATGCCTAAAGTTTAGTTGTCCAATACACTACCGCGACAGTAACAATGGTTACAACAATTACATATAGAATCCCTAACAAATTAGATTCTTTTGTTTCTTTATTATAAATAAAATCTTTCAAATTCATAACAGTATTTATTTATATACCTACAATTTACAAAATGAATTCTTTTACTTTCTGACCAAGTTTTTCTGATTTATACAAACTATACAGATTTAGCATATCTATTTCTTGCATTTCTGATTTACCTCTATAATAACTTAATGTAGTTTTTAAGTCTTTGTGACCAACGTATTTTTGGACTCTTACTGGTGGTATTCCAGAATTTAGAAGATTGGTAATGAATGATGCTCTTGCAGAGTGAAATGTAAGCCCTTTTATGCCACTTCTACCAGTTTGTTGACCTATTTGTTTCTTTGGAAAAGTAACGCCAAACCATAGGCTCATATCGTCTATTTGTTTGGGGTATTATTTAATAAATAGAAAATAAAGCATAATTTATAAATAAAACTACTTTATACGAAATCAGAGAGCGTCTATTAACTCTTTTTCATCCCCCATTAAATCATGTGTTTTATTTGGTATTTCAACATAGCTTTTTTCTGTGTTCAGTAATGTATAAAACTTTTTTGCAAGTTTAGGATCTAATACTTCATCGCTAGTAGATTGAATGATAATAATATTGCTTTTAAGTTTTTCTACAAAACCTATAGGGTTAAGCTCACTAATTATCTTACTTATCTCCTCTTCGTAAGTTTCACGAGAACTTATCGATAAAATATTTTTTGCATTTTTCCATAATTCATCCATTAAGGGTTTATCAGAGAATGGTGCCATAGAATCTACCACTGGGTTTAACAGAATTACTTTCTCAAAAAAATTGGGGTACTTATTTATGATGTTGGAAACATATAAGCCGCCCATTGAGTATCCCAAAGCGTGTAGTGGTACTTTATATTTTTCTTTCAGAAAATTAGCAACAATTTCTATATCTTTTATAGAACCCAAAAAACTAAATCTTCCTTCACTTTTTTTATCGCCTCGGTAATTCATTTCTACAACCGAAATCGATTTATTTTTTAAATTATCATATAAACGCACAAGTCTACTAGACCCAGGAAATCCATGACAGAAAAGTAATATTTTTTTAGCATTCTTTATATCGCCATGTAGTTCGCACATAATAATGCTTCCATCAACACATAGTGAGAGATTTGTTTTCATAGTGTTTATTTTAGTTTTGATAATTTTATGAACTGAATTGTTTATTTGTAAATTAAATACTTTGAAGCCTCATCAATTTATTTATATTTAGCTCTGTTAAAATACTGGCTTATACCTACAGAGTCAAATTTATGGGCGGTGTTGTTTTCCGATTTGTCTAGTTTGTTGTTAATGGTTAATCCCCAAAGAACGAGTTCCATGCAAAAGTCTTGGTCTTGGCTATTTAATTTACCTGTATGATCTTCAATAAGTGCAGTCAAAGGTTTTATAGATCTAAGACTTGAAAAGAATTCATCATCTGTATCTGTATAGTTTAGCTCAATAAAGTTGTTGTCAAACCACTGAATCAAGTCTGTGTAAGGGGTCTTAACTCCTTCTTTTTCAAGTTTAGAAATACGAGGAAAGAGACTTTCAAACTGCACCATTACAGCACTGTCAATAAGTAATTTAGCAACTTCGTCAGCCCCTTCTTGTTCGCCTTCGTACACAAGTTCAATTTTACCCGTTATAGAAGGAATTATTGACATAAAGTCAACTAAACGAATGGTTGTTTTTTCTGAACCTGTTTCAATTAAACGTAATTTTGCAGCAGCAATAAGATTTTCCATTGCACTGATTGTGAGTCGTGCACTGACCCCACTCTTAGCATCTACATATTCACTTTTACGTGCTGTAAATGCTACTTCTTCCAAAAGATCTTTAGCTAAGTTTGGAACTAAAATACTTGCTTTATCTTCTTTAGATATTTTTGCCTCCTGCTCTGTAATTTCACGAGCAAGTGCGATTGATTTGGGATAATGAGTAAAAATCTGCGATCCAATTCTATCTTTCAAAGGCGTGACGATACTTCCTCTATTGGTATAATCTTCTGGGTTTGCAGTAAATACAAATTGGATATCTAGAGGCATTCTAAGTTGAAACCCACGGATTTGAATGTCTCCTTCTTGTAAGATGTTAAATAAAGAAACTTGTATTCGCGCTTGCAAATCCGGTAATTCGTTTAGGACAAAAATAGATCGGTTTGCCCTGGGAATCATACCGTAATGCAAGACACGTTCATCGGAGTAAGGAAGTTTTAAAGTTGCCGCTTTGATCGGGTCAATATCTCCAATCAAGTCAGAGACATTCACATCAGGTGTAGCTAGTTTTTCAAAGAACCGTTCAGATCGATGTACCCATGAAATAGGGGTTTTATCACCCATTTCAGCAATCAAATCTCGTGCATATTTCGAAATTGGTTCAAATGGACTGTCATTAATTTCAGAATCTTTTACAATTGGCATGTATTCATCCAAAAGGTCTATCATGCTTCTCGCTATCTTTGTTTTTGCTTGCCCTCTTAATCCTAATAAGTTAATGTGATGACCAGCAATAATAGCCTTTTTTAATTGCGGAATAACCGTATCTTCATAGCCAAAAAGCCCTTCAAATACAGTCTGCTTAGCTTTGATTCTTGCAATTAAATTGGATTGAATCTCTTGGTTTATGGTCTTATTCTTATAGTCAGAGTTTTTTAACTCCTTAAAGGTTATCTCTTTTTTCATATTCTTTTAGTTCTATTTTTTTCGTAATCTTCAAATATCATTTCTCCTAAACCAGACAGTCCGGTTAAGAAGGCTTTTCCCTGGTTTTGTGCTGTGAAAAGTTCTACAAATTGGCGTAGATACGGATCTTGAGCAATCATAAAAGTGGTAATGGGGATTTTTAATTTCCTAGCTTGAGCTGCTTTATTTAAACATTTAGAGACGATCATGTCGTCCAGTCCATTACTGTTTTTGTAAAATTCTCCTGAAGGCAGTTTTATACAACTTGGTTTTCCATCAGTTATCATGAAAATTTGCTTATTTGTATTTCGTTTCCTACGCAAAATATCCATTGCCAATTCTAGTCCCGCAACAGTATTGGTATGAAAGGGTCCAACTTTTAGATAAGTAAGGTCCTTCACTTTAATTGGCCAAGCCTCATTTCCAAATACTATAATATCAATTGAGTCTTTAGGATATTTTCGATGAATTAGTTCGACAAGTGCCATCGCCACTTTTTTTGCAGGTGTAATTCGGTCTTCACCATATAAAATCATAGAGTGACTAATATCAATCATGAGTACAGTACTCATTTGTGCTTTATGCTTTGTTTCTTCAACAATTAAGTCATTTTCTGTGAGTCGTAAATCAGAGATACCATTATTAATTTGAGCATTCTTGAGGCTCTCGGTCATATTTACAGTCGATAAATCATCTCCAAATTGATACGTTCTATTTTCGCCATCTCGCTCATCACCAACACCTACTTTTTTGGTAGTGTGATTTCCCAGTCCACTCTTTTTTAACTTTCCAAAAATTTGGTTTAAGGCATAGTCTCTCAAGGCCGATTCAAGTTTGGCAGTGAGTATATTTTTACCTTTTCCGTTTCCAGACTTGAGTTGATCAGGATCAATATCTTCTTTGATATATCCTCGATTCTTTAGGTCCTCTTCAAAATTTTCTAGCTTATAATGGTCGTTAAAAATATTGTATTCAGCATCCAGTGTATTAAGCCATTCAAAGGCTTCTTCGATATCGCCTGACGTATGTGTGAGAAGTTCTTTAAATACACCAAACACCCGTTCAAAATCCGAAACATCTTTTTCGATATGTTTACTGAATGTAAACCCTTTTGCATAATTAAAATCTATTTCTGCCATCTCTACAAATATCGACATATAGAATTATTTAAAGTGTTAAGAAGATATTAATTAAACAGAAAATAAATGTTTATTAGAATACATTAATTTCGGTATCCATATTCACTGTGTTAATGGCAATACATGCTTTTTTTGCGATTAGGATTACTTTATTTAGCAATTTGTTATCCGAACAATCGCAATTAACTTTTAAATCAATTTTACAAAAATGTTTAGGTTTATCTTCAGAAATAAAGGCGGTAATCTGTACCTCTAAATTTTCTAAAATTAAATCTCTGGCAGCTGCCGACGCAATTAAATTACTGCAAAAACAACCTCCAATACCAGTTAATAAATATTGTCCGCCCATTAATCCTTCACCATTTCCTCCTTTACTAACCGGGCGGTCTATGATAACATCAAAGTCATTATGTTTAACTTTCATTGATGTTGCATTGTAACGTTCTAATGTAATAGCTATATTATCCATAATTATTTTTTTAAGTTTGAAATATAAGTCTGTATTGCAGAAGTATAGGCTTTAAGAATTTCGTGAGTATCATACACTTTTCTAATACCCCCGCTACAACTCTAATAATTGTTTAGCCTTCTTCAGCAGAGGGTTTACATTAGAACTTACTTCCCAATACAGAACTTCGTTCCTTTAGTTTCTACTCTGATAATATACAAAAAAATCAAAATTGCTTACGAATTGTTTACTTAAATTGTCAAAAAGATGAAGATATGCCTATGGTTTAGGTTTTTGGTTAATCCTTTCCTTTACTCTGGGATAAGACAGACTGAGTCACAAGTCCCAGATCCACAATCAGGATCATATACAAAGCTAAGTGATGTTGTTGATCTATAGTTAAAGTCAACAGGATGGGATCTAGTCCAATCTTGAGAGTCACAGATATATGTGATCAAAACATAAGGTGGAAGACCTGTTCCGAGAAAGGTATTATGTGTAAAAGTAAATGTCTGTGATTGCCCATTTTGAATATTTAGATCAGAAAACTCATTAGGGTTATTACCATAATCCAGCCCTATCCAAGTGATTCTAAAATTTTCTCCAGCATCGTTGGTTATGGTTAATCTTGAGTCGTTAACATCATCACTACAAGCAAATGTTAAAGGAATAAATAATAAAAGGATTAATAATTTTTTCATACCTACAATCTACAACATTTAGTTTTTACTTAAACTATCTGAAGAAGATATGCCTATGGTTTAGGCTCAATTAGTTATATCACAAGCTTCATTTGTTATAAACCTTTACTTGATATATAATTATCTTTTTCAAAATATTTGCTATGAAAAAAATATACTTTATAACTTTCTTTACAATCAGCTGTTTTCACATATGTTCTCAAACTATTATTATTGCTTTCTTCTTGCTAAAGATGTCCTGTTGATCAACTTGTTAAATTCATCTGCCTTTTGAATTTCAGATTTTCGAACGCTCACTTTTGTTAGCAATTCTGATGCTTTACTCCAGTTATCTTTTAAAAAATAAGCAGCAGAAAGGTTCAAATATAAGTGATCAATTATTTTGTCGCCAATTCTAGTTTTCTTTGTTTTAGGAATGTATTCTTGTATTGCATTTTCCCAAATCTTAATACAATTATCCAATTTCTTGTTTAACTCTATTTTCGATACATCAGTGAAGTTCTCATAACGTTTTGTCTTGTTTTTAAATACTCCTTTCAAAGTCTTATTAATACTTTTCATGTCCTCAAAAGCACTTGACAAATCTGAATAATCGAATTTTCCACCTCTTCCTTGAACAAAGGCCATGTTATACTGAGATTTCACATGACTAAATTCATTCACTAGACTACCTCTAAAACTAGAAAAACTGGCCTGAAGCATTTCATCAGAGAGTTTTTTCGACGCCACTTTTCTAAAGTCTTTAAAGGCTTTTTCCGCCACTTTATCACTAGCGTAACTTTCGGATGTAAATACTTTCGAAGTGACTTGATTATCATTTAAAATTAAAACTCGGTTGTTTTTGCTGTCCTTTATCCCTGTGCTGAAATTCATCGTACTCTCAACAGTGTAATTCCATAAACCGGTCTCCTCTGCAAATGGCCCTGGTTTTAATTCTTTTTTTACAACTCCCTTGCTTGAAATTGAGTTTATCATAAATTTTAACTGTAAATCAGCATCATTTTTAGTAGGAGATTTTTTTAATCCAAGTCGATTTAATTCAATTATTTCAAGACCTCGCTGCTTGCTTTGAACAGTATTTCCAAGAGCACCTTGAAATGATATTTTAGTCATCTTTTTTAAAGACATTGGTGCTGCTGCACCACCATATACAAACGGCACCTGATATGCACTTACTCCATTAGTTTGGACTGTAACCCAATATGTTTTAACATTTGACTCTAAAGGGCTAGTGGGATACTGAAGATATTGTAGCGCAATTCCTTTTGCATTTGGATTTTGAGCGACTAAAGAGAAACAAAAAATAAAGAGGAAGATAAATAAAGTTTTTTTCATCCCAACAATATAGGTCACTTAACTGATGCTAACTAATTAAAAAACAAAAGAATTGTCTTCTTTCAAATCAAAGACTTGAACATCTAACAATCGAATATATCAAGTGTCTACTTTATTTTCCAATACAGAACTTCGTTCCTTTAGTTTCTACTCTGATAATATACAAAAAAATCAAAATTGCTTACGAATTGTTTACTTAAATTGTCAAAAAGATGAAGATATGCCTATGGTTTAGGTTTTTGGTT
>Ga0209090_10002352_pt1 | contig 11952 bp, 12 predicted proteins | sample ArcticOcean_MG_C_9_FD_187432 | JGI IMG/M metagenome (GOLD analysis project Ga0209090, IMG submission 187432) | Marine microbial communities from western Arctic Ocean - ArcticOcean_MG_CB2_152 (SPAdes) (version 2) | ecosystem: Environmental > Aquatic > Marine > Oceanic | place: Arctic Ocean... | reverse complement strand
TAACAGATGTTATTGAACCATCACTTGCGGCAACAACTACTGTAAATGTAGGATGATTTCCAACCACTCCAGATGAAACCGTAACGCCTGTATATGTTCCTGGTGTACGAGTACCACTAGCCCCCCATTGTCCAGGGGCATATTCTGTCATTGTAGAGCCTACTACAAATCCATCACCACCGTGTAAAGCTAAATGTCCACCGCCTACATGAATACGTGCTGGTTGATGAGTAACTGGATTATTAGTAGCATCTATAGTTATATAAGCCCGTTCTAAATACGTAGTTGCGTAAGGAGGATTAGTTACAGTCGTTGCTCCACTTTCACCTTGAGCTCTAAAGGCTCCTACTTGAGTTGAATGTTGCCACAAATTTGAATAATATTGGCCGGTTAACGATACACCGTCTAATGTGGTACCATATGGCCCAATAAATAATCTCTGTGTTCCGTCACCAGTGTAAATCGCTGTTGTATTATTGGAACTTGCCGCATAATCACCTATAATAACATTACCATCACCAGTTGATATACCATCACCAGCTTGGTAACCAATTAATACGTTCTTCTCTCCAGTTGTTATACTATCACCAGCTTGGTGACCAATAACAGTATTTTGATTTCCGCTTGTAACAGTTTTTCCTGCATCTTTTCCAATAAAAATATTACTATGAGCATTGTTTAATGTACCCGTTGTGGTATATCCTAACATTATACTATCTGTAAAATTAGGAGCATTAAATTTTACATCTACTAAATCGTTTAACTTTTTGGCTCCTGCGTATTCACCAGTAACAACTCCGCCTGATGTATATGCTCCAAAACCTGTACCATCAAGTGATGTTGCAAGACCTTCGTCAGTATACAATGCTAATGTATTTGAAGTTAAAACATTGGCATAGTATTCATTACCATTTAGATCAGTCATTCCAACTACATCTACAATAGTAACTGGAGTGCCTTCTGTATAATCATGAGCTGTATTTGTTGTAATAACTACCGGATTAGTTTGAGTTGCTAATGTTATTACTTTACTAACTCCGCCCATAAGTGCCGCAATAGTTATACTACCGGAATTGTTCCTAGTAATAGTCATATTCCCGCCAGCAACTAAATCAATATCTTGATCGACGCTGTGGACATCTGTTAATCTTAAAGTGGTAGTTCCTACAGGAACTTCTAGGTTATAATTAACGTCTATTTTAAATGAATCTGTGGCAGAACTAGCAGGTGTCCAAGACACTCCTGTTCCTCTACTAATACTCAACGTATCAGTTACTGCATCAGCCTCAATAGTATGCTCTAATGTTGTACCGTCTGTAGAGTACAACTTGATAAATCTAAAAAAATCGTAAAATGCTGTCATTCGTATTTGTCCCCATCGTTATACATATTTATTAAATATTGTCATGCTTGTAATCGGCAACGGAGAAAGTAGAAAAGAGATTGATATCAGCGTATCTGGTATGTTAAAGGTTGGCTGTAATGCCATTTTTAGAGACCTTTATGTAAACCATTTAATTTGCTGTGACAAACGGATGGTTTTAGAAGCACAAAAAGAACGTAACTATGGTGCTATCTATACTAGACCGGATTGGATAGATCAATTTAAACTATGTGGACTAGTTCCAAAACTTCCCTATCACGGTAGGACAAGACTTGATGATCCGTGGCATTGGGGGAGTGGACCTTATGCACTACTATTAGGAGCTGGCATATCTACTAACTGGAGTGCTGAAGCTGAAATACATATGGTTGGATTCGATTTAGCATCAGATAGTAAGACTGTAAATAATATATACAAAGGAACAGAGAATTATAATGATGCAGATTCAGATCCAGTAGATCCTAGTTATTGGCTATATCAAATGGATAAGGTATTTGAACATTTTCCTAATATTAAATTTACTAATTATAATAATAAACCGTGGCCAACAGAACACAAGAATGTATGTAATAAAATGTTAATTGAATTTGAGATAGATAATGAGACCACCTAAACCAAGAAACTTTGATGCATTTCCAACACTAATCAGTCAATTTGATTTGAAAGGTCACGATTGCGAGCAAACTGTAATTGATATGATGGAAGATTGGGTGGAAACAAGTGACCATGCATTAGTACACGGAGGGCAAAGCAGTTATATCACAGGCGACGAAATGTTTTTAAATGATAAACGATTAATTAATCTTTGGAAAACAATACAATCTTGCTGTGATACATATACTGAAGAAACTGGTATTGATTACACACTTATTTCTACAAGTTGGTTTAATAGACTAGAGAAGTATGGCTCAGTAGATACTCATCGACATGAGAGAAGTGTTATTAGCGGAGCATACTATCCTAAATGTGATAACGAAAGTGCGCCTTTAAAGTTTGAAAGTCCATTGCAATCTTATGCAATGAATATGAATTTTATTAAACAAACAAGATTTAGTACATACACCGAAGTTTTTGTACCAGCTGACGGATTATTAATATTATTTCCAAGTTGGTTAAAACATTCAGTTCCACCAAATCAAAGTAACAACCGTTACACACTAAGTTTTAATACGATTCGTCACGCTGATAAAGGGTATGTGCAAACATTAAAAGATTATAGAATGGAGAGACCTAGTGAAGGCTGAGTTACCAGAAGGTCCGTTTACCAAAGCTGACTTTAATTTATTTCCAACCTTAGTACAAGTACATTGTTTTGATAACCATCCTGCTAATGCTGACATTGTTAATCTAATAGAAAATTATAAAGAAACATCATCATGGCCAAAAGATATAGGGCGAGGTAAAACAAGTAGTATGCATTATGATCCAGTCGGTAAAGTTCATCGAACTACAAATTGTTTGAACTTGCCTGAGTTTGAAAAGTTAAAACGTGATATTGAAAACCGATTAGTTGATTATACTAGAACCGTTGGAATAGCAGAAGTTGAACTTACAAAAAGCTGGTTTAATATTCAGGAAGACGAAGGTCATGTTACTGAACATCGACATGATCTTAGTATTGTAAGTGGAGCGTACTATCCGTATGTTGAAGAAGGTAGTGCTCCTATTGTTTTTAGAAATCCAAATTTAGCACCAAAAATGGCTGAAGTACCTGAAATGGTAACAGAGTTTACTGCGGACGGAATGGAATTTCATCCAAGATCCGGTATGCTCGTTTTATTTCCAAGCTGGTTGTATCATCGCACATATTTTAATAAAACAAAGAAACGATTAACGGTAAGTTTTAATACAAGACATAATGAAGTATGCTATCATGATTTGGAGAATCCGCACCAATTTAAATAGTTGACAAGTAATACAAAAGACTATATAATATAAACATGAGGACTTAAAAATCGTCGACCCTCTTTAAATACTCCGCCGGTTAACAGGAGAAAAAAATGAAATACAAAAGTACAAAAACATATGGTAACGATAGAGGCTTTAGTTGTGCGTTTCGCCAACCAGGAGCTGATAGTCATTGTTCATTAATACACGGGTATAGTTTAGGCTTTCGATTTGAATTCGAAGCTATTGAACTAGACGAGAGAAATTGGGTATATGACTTTGGTAACTGCAAATGGATTAAAGAATATTTAGAAGATAACTTTGATCATAAATTAGCTGTTGATAGGAATGATCCTAATTTAACAGACTTTAAGTTATTAGAGATTAACGGTCTTGCAAAAGTAATTTTGATGGACGGCGTTGGCTGTGAAAAATTTGCCGAACATGTTTTCAGTCATGTATCACCATTAGTAGAAGAAGGCACAGGCGGGCGAGTAAGACTATCTAGTGTTGAAGTCTTTGAACACGGTAGTAATAGTGCGATAGTGGAGAATTAGATGCGTGAAAAATTTTGGGAAGAACTAAACAAAGCTCGACAAACTAGAGAAGTTAAATATTGGCCGGGAATATTTCCCGAGGCGACTATTATTAATTTTGACACATTATTACAACAAAATCAATACGTTTCAAGAGTTAGCAATAATGATACTGTTATGGACCAGTATAGTAGCAATTTACCTGGGGTAGAAACTAATAAACATATTAAACCTTTCTATACAGAATTTGTTACTAATTATAAGTCAGTTGAAACTGAAACAGGAATTAATTGTAGTTTCTTTTGGAGTTTCTCAGATAAGCATCATTCAATTCATATGCATCGTGATCATGAATCAGTACTATTAATTCAAGGCTACGGTGAAGTATGTATGCCAACATCAACTGAAGAGGGTGATGAATTTAAAATGTGGCATTTAAAAACTGGCGATGCATTATTTCTTCCTAGATTAACTCCACACAAATCTATTCCATTTTGTCCTAGAGTTACATTAAGTATTGGGGCAATTGCTTCCAAGCCGCCGGTATAAGGAGAAGTACGTGGCCAATTACGTTGTATGTCTAAAGCACGGCGACAAATATAGTGCAGAGTATGTTAATGTTTTATATAACATGCTCTTACGAAACTTAACTATTCCTTTTAACTTTGCGTGTTTTACAGAAAACGGTCAAGGGATTAACCCCGGCATAGAAATTCATCCATTACCTGCAATTCCAAACATTAGTGGCTGGTGGTATAAACCTATGTTTTTTAATCCAGGACTACCTATAAAAGGAACAATTCTTTACATAGACTTAGATGTTATTATTTTTAATAATATTGATAAATTGTTTACATATAAACCTGGTGAATTTTGTGTTATACGAGATTTTAATAGATGTGTCCAATCCAATTGGGATAGAATGAATTCAAGTATTATTCGTTTTAATACAGGACAACACAGTCAAGTATATGAACGCTTCATGACTGATCCAAAATATCATGCGGCAAGGTATCATGGAGACCAAGATTGGTTATATGCCAATGTAAAAACAGATTTCAATTTTTGGCCTGATGAATGGATCCAAAGTTATAAATGGGAAATGCGTGGTAAACCTGAAATGTCTCGAATAACTGGAAAACGGAATTTTGCTAGACCTGGTGAACCCAAAATATTACCCGAAACAAGTGTTGCAGTATTTCATGGCGATCCAAATCCAAAAGATGCAATAGATCCTTGGTGTAAAGAAAATTGGTATTAATTTTAGTTGACACAAAACCTAAACTATGCTATAGTACTATAGTATGAAAAAAATGTTTAAAAATAACAAAATAAAATATTTTATCTGGTTCTTAGCAGTACTTGTATTAAGTGCCGTTTCGTTCGGTGTAGGTACTTTCAAACCAAACTATTATATTCTTAATAAAATAACAGAACGTGTAGAATTAGAACAATCAAAAACAGCAATTGAATTAGGGTTACATGAACCTGAATTTATTTACAACAATAAGAAAACATTTATTGAAGCAGTACGACAATGTGTTCATTATTTAAACTTTACAACACCGCATAGTCAACGACTTCCATCTTTACTTGTAGAAGCTCAAGCAGGGCTAGAATCAGGTTGGGGAACTAGTCGATTTGCAATAGAAGGAAATGCATTGTTTGGAGTAAGAACATGGAATTCTAAATTACCTCAAATGAAGCCTAAGGATAATCCAAATGCAGTATGGGGTGTTAAAGTATATAAAACAAAGTGTCAATCAATTCAAGGATATGTACGGTTATTGAATACACATTCAGCATACGAAAAATTTAGAATTGTAAGAGCAGAAATGGTTGAAGACAAATTATATAATTTTAATACGTTAGTTGATACATTAACTCTATTTTCAACAAATCCTGATTATACGAAATTATTAAAATCAACAATTAAACAACTACAGGTTAAAATAAAACTATGAAAATACTTCACTCAATTGGTATGGGACGTTTTATGGCAAATGTTATGAGAATGACTGGAACTTTATCTACAGATAAACTTAAAAAAGTAGAACCGATAGCAAACACAAAGCTAGATCAACATCGATTACAAGAAAAGGTGCCGTTTGACTCAAAAAAGCCTAGCAAAAAAGTCGATATTAAAGCCTAAGACTATCTTCTAGATAAATATACATACGACAATTTTAAAGGAGACAAACGACTATGATTACTTGGTTTAAAAAACTGTTCTCAAACAAGACTGTAGAAGCCCCAAAATTTAAGGAATCAGCATTTCTTAATTCGACATCAGCTAAACACTGGTCGGAAAAAACGATGGCTCCAGCAGTAGCTAAAGTTACAGCGAAAGCCAAAAAGTTATTTACTAAAGGCGAACTTTCTAAAATGACTAAAAAAGATTTAGAAGTGTTAGGAAGAAAGCATGGTATTGAACTAGATAGACGACTTGTTAAATCTAAACTTGTATCGCAGTTACATAAAAAACTATAGGAGTAATTACTATGATTGATTGGATCAAAGGAAGATTCGAAGAACGCACATCTTGGAACGGCATTATTATTGGCGGAGCCGCTCTAGTTGTTATTCTAGGTATTATGCCTCTTACCACAGTCCTTATTTGGGGAGCTTTGGCTTGGGGTGCATATAATATTTGGAAATCAGAATAATCTAGATTACCGGTAGTTTGATCGATGTTACATTTTGCTAATGTCGATCATACTATCTACCCTTAAATTTAATCTTTTTCGTTGTTCAACACCACGCTTTTGGGCAAATCGTTTAGGATTACATTTTGGGCAGACATGCGAATAATTATCATTTAGTCTTTTAGGATCAACACGCCCTTTATCCCGTATAAATTCTTCATTACAACTATCACACTGAAATATTACTATAGTCTTTTTGCGTTTATAAGGATGGTGATCACCTTTTACACCCTTACGCATAAAGTATTGAATAGTCTGTTCTGTTCGTATAAACATATAACTATTTATAATTACATTAGGATACTAGACTATTTGATAAATAATACTGAGACAAAGGAATTGGAAGCCAATGACAGATATCGTAACATTAACACCGTCGGCTAGAGAGCATATGAATAAGATGCTCACAGAGAATAATAACACCGTTGTACGCCTTTCTATGAAGGGTGGAGGATGTGCAGGTATGCAATATGACTGGAGTTTGTCAGACGAAGTTGAAGATAAAGATGAAGTTATTGAATTAGATCATGGAAATTTTTGTATTGATGCAACGAGCCAAATGTATTTGATAGGTACTACAATTAATTATAAAAAAGAAATTTTTGGTTCATTTTTTGATATTGAAAACCCAGCAACTACATCAAGTTGTGGTTGCGGTGAATCGGTAGGATTTTAAAGTATGTCAAAAGCAAATATTAATATAGGTGTAGAAGGCAACGACGGTACTGGTGACAGTATACGTGAATCGTTCCGTAAAGCTAATGAAAACTTTACAGAACTTTATGCTGTCTTTGGACAAGGCGGTGCAATATCATTTAGAGCGTTAAGTGATGTTCCTGATGCATTAGGCGCATATAAAATTCCGCAATCAAATGCGGCTGGTGATCAAATACTTATGAAAACCTTAACAGGTGGATTAGGTATTACAATTGATTCATTAGCAGACGACAGCATTATAGTTAGCAATACCGGAACAATTATCAGTACTGATAAAACTCCGTCATTAGGTGGGCCATTGAATGCGGCAAACCAAGCTATTGCTAATCCAAATATTTCTACAGCGGCTGTGAATACATTAAATGTAACACACGGTACAAGTTTTACTGTAGATGATTTAGTTGTTACTAAAGGATATAGTGACGGACGTTATTTACGATCAGCAGGTGGCCCAGGTGCTACAGGACAAATTAGAGCAAGATTAGAACCTGATTCAGGTGATGCTTATACATTTATTATTTCAAGTTACAGTAGCGGAAATGCTGTATCAAATGTACACGGATTTGAAGTAAGTGCAAATGGTATTGCATACAAATATAATTCAACAGGAACAAATGCAACAGGCTTAGTATCAGGGACAACATACTATTTAAGATATGTTGGTGTAAATCAAGTAAGTATTCATTCAACCGTTGAAGAAGCACAAAATGATGATGATGCAACTAGAGTAAAAATTAATGTTCCAACTGGTAGTGGTACTGGCGTACAATCAATGTACGATGCCGCATACGATGAAACACTTTCTGGTAACTGGATTAATTCAGAAGCACTTCCAAGAAAATCTATTGTAAGACGCGAAGGCGACAAGATGACTGGATTGCTTTACCTAAGCGATCATCCAGGGGCACACGCAGGCGCATCACCACAACAACCTTATGCTTACAATTTATTACTTAAGAATAAAGAATGGCTAGCTGACGAAGTAATGGCCTGGTTTGATATTACATATCCAAGTGTGCATACAGCAGATAGACATGTAAAATGTGAACGAGATACAAAATATAATATCGATGCACTTGCACACGATATTAAGTTTGGTGGTAATTCAGAACTAATTAGAGTAGCTAAGATTTACTGGGATGGTGCATCTTCAGAACTAGGTGCAGGTGAAATAGCTTATGCTGTAGCAGTTAATAATAAATTAAGAGACATTATTAATACTAATGTCTTTACAAATACAACATATACAACACAACAATCGCCGGTAGTTACTTCACAATTTGTAGATTCATTTAATGCAGAATCAACGGCAACTAATGTTATAACTTCTTTAGTTGCTACATTAAATGATGTTATTACAAACGGGCATTCAGTAGTACCAGCCATTGTACAAGGACAAAATCCAGATGAACTACAAGCGGCATCAAAATATTACGTTGATAATTCTTCAAGATCATCACATACAAACTTATATGTAAGTTCAACCGGCAACGACGAAATGCTAGGAGTTCCTAGTGGTAGTGAAGGGCGTTCATGGACTTACGCATATAAATCAATTAGTGCGGCGGCTCAAAAAGCTGAAGAGATTGTTAATACATCACCAGTTAACATTGGACCATACACACAAAGAATTACTTACAACTCAGGAAATAATAACGCAACTGTTACTACAAGTGGTGTAAAAAATAGTAGTGGATACGAAGAAGTAAAAATATTAACAGATGCAAATAGAAAATTTATTATTGGCGAAACTGTTGCTTATATCAACGCAACATATCCAAATCATGTATACTCAAGAGAGTTATGTGAAAGAGACTTAGGTGTTACATTAGATGGAATTGTTTTAGATCTACTAGATGGATTAACAGCTAACTACCATGCTATTAATACTGGTTACAGATATTACAGTTCTGTAAGTGGACAAAAAGCAAGAAAAACATATCAATTACAAACACTAGCGGCACAAGTTTTTGCTAAAGCCTTACATGCTAAAGTTATAACAAACATTGCTGAAGCAACATTATATCAAAGTACATATCCTCAAGTAATTAACGTAGGTCAAGTAGTTGACAATTCAGGACAAGTATCGGTTGCGGCAAAATGGGATATTGTAATAGCCTTAATTACAGGTCCTGATTATAAATCAGCGCCACAACTTGTTGAAGGTAGTACTTGGGAAATTAGTGTTTATAACGGAAATCAAGGATACCTTGATCAAGCTAATGCTTTAAACAACGATCTTATTCCGGGTAAATTAGTAGTTGGACAAACATCAGGTGCTGTTGGACGAATTGTAAAACATACACCAGGTGCTACTAATGACTTAGTTGAATTAGAACTACTAGAGCCTATAGAATATGCACTAGGTGAAGAATTAGAATTTGGATATAATGTTAAGAAACCACAAACTACAATTAACGTAGAAAGTGGAACTTATTTTGAACATTATCCAATTAGACTAAGTGCTAACGTTTCAGTTAAAGGCGATGAATTTAGACGCTGTATTATTAAACCTAAACCGGGTGTATCAGCAAGTCCATGGAAGGCGTTACATTTTTATAGAGATCCTGTATTTGATGGACTTGATCTTATATCTCCAGCTAATCCTAATGCTACAACTTTATTAGTATTAAACAAAGAATATATTAAAGACGAAGTTCTTGCTTATGTTAATGCAACATATCCTAGTTTCCTTTCTGTAAGTGCTAGTCAAAAATGTGAAAGAGATATGGGGTATATTATTGATGCTCTTGTATTTGATTTAAAATATGGCGGGAACAGTAAATCACATTTAGCCGCTGACAAATATTGGGAAGGTGCTACAACACAAGTACCTGGTGCACAAGTTGAAACAGGTGCCGCTATTGTAAAAATGAAGGATATTATTAATAGCTTCATTTTAACTAATACAGCATATTCATCAGCACAAGCAGTTACAACACAAGTTATAGATTCTACAGTAGGCGAAAGTTTAGCTATTACTAAAGTAGGCGCACATTTAACTTTTATTAATGCTGTAGTTACAACAGGACTTGCTAGTTTACCAGATTACGATAATCCAGCTTATGGATATCATTACTTAACTGACAGATATAACTCAGCTAGTGCAGGATTAAAGAACGAAGACATGGATGTCTTCTTAATGAACGATGCTACAATTTTAAGAAACTTAACTTGTGAAGGGCACGGCGGATTTATGTGCGTACTTGATCCAGATGGGCAAGTGCTTACTAAATCTCCATATATGCAAACCAACTCAAGTTTCTCAAAGAGCTTAAACAAAAAAGCATTTAGAGGTGGATTATATATTGATGGCTTTGCTGGCAATATAACTACCGTTGTTCTTAGTAAGGCTAATAACTTTTCAATTAATGTACAAAGTTTAGTTGGTCAAGGATTAAGACTTAAAAAACCACAAGTACCAAGTCCATTCTATATTGACGGCATTAGATATCAAGTTGATGCTGTTACAAGTTATGATAAAGAGGCAGGTACTGCTACACTTCTTCTAAACCCAACATCAGGTGTTAGTAACGGCGGGTTTACACAACCTATGCCAACTGACATTACTTTACAAACTTCTGGTAACAGAAGTATGTTATCAAATGATCATGTACAACTTAACGACATGGGGTATGGTACCGTTGCTAATAATGGTGCGTTAGCAGAACTAGTTTCACAATTTACATACTATTGTGAAGTTGCTTACTTTGCCAATAATGGTAGTGATATTAGATCATTAAACGGATCAAACTCTTATGGTAATTACGGTCTTGTTGCTTCTGGGGCAAGTCCAAACGAACAACCTGACTTAGTTAAAACTCAAGAGAACTTTGTACAAACTGCTAGAATTTATGATGATGGTGTAACATATGATCATCCAGTTGATGGATTAAAGATTTATGTTACTAATACTGAATATCTTCCACATGCTAAAAGTGAAATTGAAATTGATCACGGTGGAGCAATAGGTAGAGCTAGATACGAAGTTTCAACAATACAAGCAACTCCAATAGTTGCAACAAATACTAATGTTACTGCGGTTGCAAACGGTAGATCTGTAGATGACCTTGTTGAAATAAAAGATCTATTAGTTAGTTGTCCATCAGGCAATAAAACATATCCAGTAGTTACTACAACAACAAATTATATAGTACTTGCATCAGGGTTAACTGGAGAAGTATTTGAAGTTGATTTAGGAGCAAGTAGTACTGTACACACTTATGTTAGTGGCGGTGTAGTTGAAAGGGCAGATAATACAAGACTTGATATTACAGGATTTGTATACGATAACGTAACTGGTATTGCAACAATTACTACTGCAACACACGGACTTGTCGCAGGTAATACAGTTGACTTATTCAGTATCAAAACAACTTGTTCATACGGAACTAAAGTTTATCCTGTACCACCAGGGTCAGGTATCTTTAATGTTACTGGAACTCCAGATGTTGATACATTAGAATTTTTCTTACAGCCTAGCAATATTGAACATACTTGGGTAAGTGGTGGAACATCTAAACTTGCTACAATGGTACCATCAGGTAGTGCAATAAATGTAAGTGGATTTATATATGATGGCACTACTGGACTAGTTACAGTTACAGTTGGCTCAGCACACGGTTATAGTAGAGGCGATATTGTTAAACTTCAAAGTGTATTATTAACTTGTAAGTACGGACAAAAAACTTATCCAGATTCTACTAAGTCCCCAGGGATTTAT
>Ga0209090_10002350_pt1 | contig 11954 bp, 5 predicted proteins | sample ArcticOcean_MG_C_9_FD_187432 | JGI IMG/M metagenome (GOLD analysis project Ga0209090, IMG submission 187432) | Marine microbial communities from western Arctic Ocean - ArcticOcean_MG_CB2_152 (SPAdes) (version 2) | ecosystem: Environmental > Aquatic > Marine > Oceanic | place: Arctic Ocean... | reverse complement strand
CGGCAAAAACAAAACGTACGGTCCACCCGGGAACTTGATCCGTCCCGGCGTAGTCGATTTTCCCGTCCGCCGCGCACGCGCGTTTCGGGCGTCCTTCGACCCCAACCATAGTATAGTGTACTAATTATATAATATGTCTTTTTTTTGTCGAGCGAACGAATTTCCGCCAACGGCTTTTTTCTGCCTGTGGCAAGTGACTCAAGTGAGACAAAATTTTGGTTTTTCAACCAAAAAAAAAAGACGATCAGTCTGAGCAGTCTGAGAGCTGCTTTTTCGCACAAAATTCGGATCTCTCTTACATAAAGGAGATATTTTTCTTACACAAACGCGATCTTAGTATATAAATACACACACACACACGAGCGTTGCTGTTGTTCTCGTTTTATTCTCGTTGTGTGGTACGACTCTACGACTACTCTCTTCTTCTCTTTCTCTTCGTCTCTTTCTTTTGCCGCCGAGAGAAAAGGTGAAAGAAGCGAGTTTCGAGAGACGATCTCATCGAGGTCGTTACGAGCGACAAAGAGAGAGAGAAAGCATCATCATGTCGCGCCGGAGGAGGACTAATCGGCGCGAAGAAGAAGAAGGAGCAGACGACGACGAGGACGGGACGAGGACGAACTCGGAGTCGTCGTCTCGGGGCAATGATGATCCGACGACGACGACGAGAAGAGGCGGAGACGATGTCGACGAGATGTTGTTGAACCACCACCACCACCACCACAACAACAACAACAACAACACGTACGACGTCGGGGAGGAAGAAGAAGACGAAGAGGAGGAATTAGGATATAACAGATTTGGATCGGTCGCCGGTGGTGGTGGTGGTCGAGGTAGAAGAGGACATCCGCCGTTAAGGCGGAATACGAGCGATTCCGAGGAAGAGCTTCGTCGTCAACAACAGCAACGGCGACGGGGACACGCGCCCTCGAGCGAAGACGACGACGAAGAAGAACTTTCCCGAAGCGATAACGATACGCAAATGTCCGTGGATTCTGATACCGAGGGGAGAGGTGGACTGGTTGATAGTGCGTATAATAACGATTTGAACGCGAACACTCGTCGCCGCGCGAGAGAAACGAGTAAGAATTACGTGGACGCGCAGTTGGCCAACGCCGCCGCCGCCGGCGAAACAGAAAGAGCGCAAAGGAGGAGTCAGCGTTTACAACAACAAGGTTGGCGGGGCGCTTCCGGTGGTGGTAGTGGTGGTGCTGACTCTTTGTCCCCGTCGTCTTCCTCTTCGGAGGAAGACGAAGGCGAGGAAATTTTACCAACTCAGCTCGAACCGGGCGTTTTCCCGTTGGATGAATTCAACTCGGTTGTCTTGGCGCATAACTCGTATCGGTACATGCGAAATTACCAAGGGTACTATCCGACGAAGATGTTGCCGTGCTTGAAATATATCAACGAAAACTACTTGTGTCTTTACGAGTCCAACGACGAAGAACGCGAGAAAATTCGACCAGAGGAGGTGGAAGCGTTTAGAAAATTTCTCTCGCAAGGCATCCTCGTGAGTAATTTCCACACCGTGTTGGAAGAGCTTAAAGCTTCGGCGTGGCCTAGCGACTCCTTGTTGTTTCAATACAACTGCTTAGAAATGTGCTGCGAAGTTGCCGTTATAGCCTCGCAAGCGCTAAATCTGTTTTGCATCGATCGCATCTTAATGGAGGCGTGCATCGATAAAGGGGACGATAACGTATTTAGTATGCCGCATAAACCAAATGAAAGCTCTGAGAACAATAGCCGAATCGTGGGTCTTAGCGTCAATGATGGCGAAGATCTCGAAGAACTAGCGCGCGCGTGCGAGATTGAAGAATTAACGGCCATTTTGAGCGCGTTAGCGTTAGGTATGAAATCGTCGTGCGCATTTTACGAGAGATATCGGACGCACAAAGTTCCATCTTTTTCTGATTATAGAATTGATAATGAACTATCGTGGAAAGAGACTGAGGAAGGGAAAACGGGTCATCACAAAGATAGCATCGCGTTCCCAGTCAGGGTTGAAGTACCGGTTGCCACGAAAGGACGACGGAGAGCAGAGAGGGCAAAGATGGACAGGGAGCGAGAGAAAGAAGAAGAAGGAAACGAAAACGTGATGACGAGAGAGATTGTCGTGAAAGCGTGGCCGGCGCATGTCGTCGAAACTTTTGGTCAGCAAGGCGGTTGGACCTGGTTGTTGAGACTTTTGGAAGCTCGAGGTGCGGTGTTTGATAACAAGCGCGATGCATTTACGAGCGGCGAGATGGCTAAAAAGTTGATGCCGCCTCGCCTCATGGAGTCTGCCTGCGCGGCTCTGGCCGCAGCGACGGACGTTTTGAACGAGTCGAACGCCAAGATACTAGTCGATACGTTTTTATACTCCGCCTCAAAGGTTACGGAAGCGTTGCACGCGTTGAAAATTGAAAGCGCAAATGAGACGACGAACAAGAAGTCCAAGAAAGGCTCTGCTGCCGCTGAGAATAACAACAATAGCGAGAACAGCGATGTGGCAAAACGGCGAGAAGATGCGATAAAATTTGCATCTATTCTATCGCACGCGTTCATAACTGCACAATTTCGCGATGGCGAGACTATTTCGACACGATCAGTTGAAGGCAAGAGTGTGTTTGTTGAGTTGCAAAGAGCAATTATCGTCGCCTCGTTGGGCGTGTCTACGTTCGCCTCGCAACTCGCGGCTCTGAAGGAAATCAAAATAGCGCTGGATATGGTCGATGCGTTCGTTGAGACCGGTATTCAATGGCTCGCTGAAAACGAAATTCTGGAGCACATTCTGCGTCCTACGTATCTTCATCACAGGCAGTACGTCGAACACGTTCGCGACGTCTTGGCGAAGTTAGCGCAACATCCCAATGTCTTAAAACGCGAACATCTCGAACTCATTTGGAACGTTGGTTTCACCGCAGACTCGCATCAAGACGTTAGCATAAACGTCTGTGATATGCTCGGTCAATTAGCGCCGGTTTTATCTGACGAGCACTTAGATTTTGTTTTGACTCGATTCAAAACTTTGGCCGTGAGCGGAAGTTTGGACGGGAAGACGTTGGACACTCTGAAATCGATTGTTACAAACCGAGCGGTTTCGGAAACCTTTGCGAATACTATCTTGGAGCTTCTTTTCGAAGCTTCGTGTGCGAATGAAACGCGGGCGGTATTTTATCTCGGCGCAGAAGTCGATGAGGATGCCAATCCGGAGTACGCATTTCTCTTTGCGTTTTACAAATTTACAGAAAGAGGAGCTGCTGTCCTTGACGTGATGACTTGGATAGACAAGCTCTTGACGCACATAGCGGCTTTCACAAAAGAGGACGGCAGAATGAGTTATAATATCAACAGCAACAATAGCGCGGTTTCTGTAACGAATACCGATCGATTGGTGGTATCTGCGCGCCTTCTACGGTACATGTTTGATATGAACAACGACTTTACCACGAGCGACGAGATCCCAGCGAAAGCGGACTCATTAGACAGCACAAGAAACGTAACTGAAATGTGCGTATCTGCGCTCGAGCACTCCAAAGCATTAGATGCACAATATGCGGCGTCCACCGCTGTGCGTGATGATTTTGCTTGGGAAGATGCTCGAATCTTACGATCACAACGAAGAGCGGAAGAGGTGGTGACGTTTTTGCACAACTTCTATGATGCCGCGCAAAGAACGTTGCAGCTCAAGAGCGGAGTTGCACTCAGATTGTGGGACGCTCTCACCGACACAAAAGTTCAAGAAACAGATGCGAAGAGAAACGTGTGGATGACGAAACTTGTTGACTATTGTTCACCGGACGCGATATCAGCGATTCTAGTCGAAAGATTGTTGAAGACGAACGTCGAGACGCACTGCGACGATAGTTTGTGGGAGGTTTTTTACCCATTCTTTGTCGCAAACGCGATGCACGAAAAATTGATCGAACCAATTGGAAGGTTTAAAGGTGATGGTTTGTGCAGTTTTAGTAGTGAAGAAGATGTGGACGATGACATATACGATGAGATTGGACGAGAGAAAGAACCAAAAGGAGTTAAGTGCAGACGCTTTCAGGAGAAAAGGCAATACCGCTTCGTGAACGAACCCACGGTGGAAGATAAAAATTCAGACTCCAAAAATGGATTGGCTTATTTTTTTGCGATTATCACCGAGTGCCCGAATATTTCGAGCGCGTGTCTTAATACAGCGACAATGAGGCTAATTCGGACGTATCTGAACTCGAACGCGGAAAAAGTGTTTCTTGAGATTTGTGCAAAGAAATTAACGAAAACGTGCGGCGCGGATTTTCAAGGCATAGAAACGCTGAACGGAAGGGACCGATTGAAATGCGCGCGGTTACTCCGCGTGTTGGACGAAGTTCTCGATCGTACGCCCTCGAGTAGTGCCAGCGGTGGCAAGGATATTAAGGCAGAGTCCATTATTCCGCACGGGAGATCGTTTCGAGGCGATCCGATTTCTATTACCATTTCCATAGGTAATTCTGGGCAACGGTATCGCGGGGGCGAGAACAACGCCCGCGCCATCTCAACGCACTCGAACGAAACTGTGGAAGACTTTTTGAACAACTTTGCGAGTGCTAATGGTGTTGAGCGGAATTCTTTTAAAGCTATTTGTAACGGGAAGCTCCTGGCGACGGAGACGAGAGAAGGACGGGCGCGCTTGCTTTCGGATTTGAACCTCCCTAATGGGACGGGGTGCGTCCAAGTCATTCCCTCAACTTCAAAAGTCCAAACCGATCGCAACAAGGTGGTGCAAGAGCTTGGCAATGCCAACGAGCTTCCTCGAGTGATGTTATCGAAACAGCCGATGATTTATGAAGTACTCTTTGCGTTATCACGATCGCAATCAGAATTAACGACGGCGAGTCATGGCCCTGATGGCGGTGGCGGGGTTGCGAAAATGGACATCGACACCGCCGATCTCGAAGAGGAGTGTGAAAGAGTGCGACGCGCCGCGCGGAAATTACTCACATCGCTACCAACTGACAAGACTGTTTATGATGAAGTTCTCGGCGCTATCAGTAGCAAAGATTCTGGTACCTCGCTTGGAAAGGTTTTGCACAGTACATTTAGGGGTTCCTTCGCAAAAGTCGCGTACGTTTTAGAAACCGTGGACGCGCTGACGGATTCAATCTTTGCATCCGACGCCGCTGAAGAGCGGAGCAAATGCTACGCGAGATCGTTTAAAAATGTTGCACCGGTGCTTTTGGATATTCTCGATGATGCTTCCGGCGGAACGACGACAAAAGACGGCAGTAAAGATTCTGAGATCCGGCGTTCGATTTGCGCATCGGTGGTGAGATTGCTCAAACCTTTCACTCTGGATAAGAACAGTGATACTGCGACGATGACTTTGGTGGGAAAGAAGCACGATTTGGTTGAACCGGTAAAATCCATGCACGTGAGTAGTGATACTTCCAACGAGTGCACGATTGAAGGCGTGACGCTTCCGAAAGATGCGCTTCGGGACTTTGCGGTGGCTGCAACCTCGCGAGTTTTGCGCTGCGCGGCCGCTTTTTCAAAATCAAGTGTTCGATCCGAAATCCACATCGCGTATGAATCGATTCAGTTGGCTATGGAGTTTAACAGGATGGCAACATTGAGATGTAGTGACTTGTCTCAAGCTTCCGTTTTTGCGGAGTTGCAACCAAAAGATGTCTTGGATGCGGTCTTTGGATCCATTTTCTGTGGTACCGCGGACGCCGCCTTTCGGGAGGTGCTCATCAAGACGTTTCTTTTTAACCAAAAAGAATTTTATGCGATTATCAACGGAAGTGGCGTGGATCAAAGCGAAGAAGATGAGGAGAACGGACAGACCGATAATGGTAATAAAAGTCGCGCGCAAGTTCCTCTGTCTATCATCACCGCCATTCAAGATCGACTCGATATCGCCGAAGAAAACGTAGAAACTTCCTTGGAATACTTCAAAGTGCGAAAGATATTTGCTTTGCACATGCCTTCTAAAGAAGGTAACCCGCATATTCTGCAGTTCCTCGAGAGCGCATTTAAGCGCGATGTGGAATGGGTCGTTCAACTCGCTATGGATCCTAGCAGTGCGGCTTCAAATAACGCCTCGGAGACGATCCAAGCCTCAACGACGCAGCGATTGGAGACGATGGCTTACTTTGCAGCGGCTGTGGAGACAATCAGCGTGGAAGACGCCGTGCGCTTAACAAAAGCGATCCTTCTGCGCGGTCTATTTCCAGAACTAGAAACTGTATGCAGAAGTCTGTGTAGTAGACGTTCTGATCCCGATCAAGAAATGATGGAAACTTTACTCTTAAGCCAAGATTCGCTCCAGATGCTCGCCGCGGGGAAACGAGAATTGTCGACGAAGTTTACCGCGCTCTTCGGGGATCAAGATCGACGCCCGCACGCGTTCTCAGTTTTATCTTCCGTGTGCAAAAAGAGCGCCGATGCTTTGTCCTTAACGCTGAGTTCTTTATACAGATTACACTTGTTTGACCAAATGGACGAAGAGAACAGAGAAGCATGCAATTTGTTGCAATTTGAAATGGAAGAGCTTGATGCACTCGAGAACATAGAGTGGGACGTCGAACCAACCGCCGAAGTTAATCGTCAAGTCAGTATCCGAGGTCACCCGCTGCCAAAGAATGTGAGCGCAAAAATTGGACTCGTCAACGCCGGTGCGACGTGTTATATGAACGCTTTGTTTCAGCAACTCTTCGCGCAACCAGGTATTCGCGACAAGATTTTAGCCATCGACGCGAAGGTTGAAGAGGAGGATCAATCCGAGAGTCTTTTTTATCAGACGCAAAAAATGTTTGCTATGCTGAAAGGATCTTCTGTGCACACGTACTACGAGCCTAGCGATTTGTGGCACGCCTTCAAAGACTGGGACGGGGAACCCGTAAACGTAAGAGAACACGAAGACGCGTACGTCTTTTTTACGAGGTTTCAAGAGCAAATAGATTCGCACTACGTCAACGCGATGAAAGAGAAACTTAACATCACGAGTGAAGTTGAAAAACGAGCGAAAGAGGAAGGGCGAGAACTGCCAAAGTTTAAGGGTGCGATTGAAGAAGTTTTAGGAGGGAAGATGGTGTCGCAAATCATCTGTAAGAACTGTCCGAAGCATCGAAGCGAACGCGAAGAAGATTTTTGTCAAATTCAGCTCGCTGTGGGCGGTAAGCATAAAGCGTGCGTTGATGATTCCATGTCGTTGTTAACGACTGGTGAACTCATGGATGCCGACAACCAGTGGGAATGCCCGGAATGCGAGAAGAAAGTTGATGCGACGAAGCGAACGTGCGTCCGCACGTTGCCAGACTCGCTCTGTTTGCACATTCAGCGACTCGAGTACGATTACGCTATGGATCAAAGAAACAAAGTAAAAGATTATTATAGTTTCCCAAAGACTTTGGATATGTACCCATACACGGAAGAAGCACTCGAAAAGGCTGATCAAGCCGCGTTGGAGGCCGAAGAAGAGCTCGGAGCTGGAGGAACAAACGACGACGGTGGCCCGGCGCGACCGGGTACGCCTGGGAATCTTTTGAATCACCATCGTCACACATCGCGAAAGTTTATGCGTAATCTCAACAACAACAAGAACGGTGAATCAGATGGAGGCGATGGAAATGAAAATACCGAGGACGACGAGAAATTGGAATATAGACTTTCTGGCGTCATCGTCCACTCAGGAACTGCTTTTGCTGGGCACTATTACTCATTCATTCGCGATCGCGACGAGAAGACCGGAGAGCTCACCGGAGACGACGATGATCTTGGGACGTGGCGTCGCTACGACGATACTTCTGTCGAACCGTACGATCCAAAGTGTTTAGAAGATGACTGCTTTGGTGGCTCTTATGTACACCAAACAAACAACGTCGGCGAGGAGGCGCAAACGCTCACATACGAAAAACCAAATTCCGCGTACATTTTGTTTTACGAGAAGAAAAAGAAGAAGAGTAAGAAAGAATTAAACGATTCACACATGTCTGATATTGCCGAGGTGAGCGCCGGGGTTGTTGATTCGAATATGAATCCAGAGATGGCTTTAATGGTGGAAAAGGACAATCTCCAGGCGACATATCGTGCGAATCTCTTCGAGAAGAGCTATTTCAACTTTGCGCTTGACCAATTGCGCACGGCGCTCGATTTGCTCGTCAACTCTACCTCCGCTAATGCTACTGAGAAGAACGGCACTCCAGTAGCCATTGGAACTAGGAAGACGTCGCGCGTTTCGCAATCTGCCGTTCGAGCGAGCTCGTCCGATGCCGACGGAGACGGTCGGAAGCAACCAAAGGATAACGAAGACGACGCAGAATCTACAAATCTTGGTGCAAAATGCGTTCGATTTGCTTTTCACTTCTATATCAAAGTGTACGCTCGAGCGAGCTTGCAGTTGCAAAAAGACCTGCCGAATGGCGAGGAAATGATCGAATGGCAAGAAGGTTTAGGGAAACTTGTGATGTCTTCACCAACGGCTCGACTTGAATTTATGCGCATCGCCGACAAGTATAAAGTCGATACAATTGCCGCGCTCACGCGCTGTAACCGCGAAGTGATTCGTGAGATACTCGTGAAAATGTTCACAAATTGTTTGAAATTAACGCTTGTATCCGACGATTCAGCTTCCTTCGAACGGTTGCTGGAACAGAAGAAGAATCACGATTTTCAATTGCCACCTGGAGCGGTCACAGAAACGGAATGTCCCGAAGCTTTCGCCGCGTACGGGATGATTGATACGTACGCGTGCTTTTTCAGACAATACGCTGATACGGAAGCATCGTATCAAGAAGAGAAAGAAGAGTTGGAGCGCGAGAATAAGTTTAAGCAACGCGTGAAACTCCAATGGGAGAGGAAACGGAACTATTTTATTAATTCATGCCATGGAAAGCAAGTTTCGGCAGCGATATTTTATGCAATGATTACGTGTCAATCGGCAGCTGGAAAGAACCGCAATGTCAAGGGCGGAGATCAGTTGTTAGTGCACGTGTTGATTCACCACATGAACGTCGTTCCCGGATTAATTTGGAGATACATTGGTGCGCGTTTGAGCGAAGCGCAGACGCAAGAAATCGCGGCCGAGAAAACGATGCTCCTGAGACTTTTGCGCAGATTCTTGGAGGAATTACATTTTTGCGACAGCGGTGGTCCTCCTCCTTCGAAATCTAAGGCGTCTTCTTTTGCATCTGGTGACGCCGAACCTCTTCCGGAAGGAGACGACTGTGCTAAAGCGTCGAATGAAATTTCAGAAACCTTACTCAGCAATATTGAACCGTTAGCAGACGCGTTCGTTTTCGATAACGAGGAAACCGCGATACAAATACTCGAACGAGCGCAGTGGAACAGCGTCGCGTTCACGAAAAAAGTCGTTGGCGAACTCTTTCGATTTTACACAATCTTTAGCGACCAAAACAACGATGAAACGAAGGCAAATTATCAGCGAGCGAACAAAGCGCTCTTTCGATTGATGGACATTGACGACGATTTACGCGCGCAAAGAACGGCGCTCATACTCGGGTCTCCCGAGATGCTCACCGAACAAGAAAGAAAGTCCGGGGAATACGACGGCATGTCCATCTTGAGCTTGTTCAAGATTGACGGTTTGGTGATGTCCAATTGGGACACCATCCTTCGGATGTTGCGAGCGTTTGAAGGCAAAAGCGGCAAGTTTACAATCGACGTGGACGATGCGGAAGACGTCGAGGAGATTTCAGATCCAGACCGAATCGTTGCGGAATACATGTCCTCAGCGGTGAGAGGAATAGGCCTTCCGATTTGGAACGAACAGTTGACCAGGTTACACGACAAATTCGTCGGTCAGTCGCAGCAGTTTGCGGATAACGTGAAAGCGCTGTATAAATATTTCAATGATAGGGCGTGAAGAGAGAGAGAGAGAGAGAGATGGACGAAGAAACCGCCACGCACTCTCATCTTTTATAGATACAAATATTAAGCATTACTCAAAACTTTGTGTTATTGTTTTATATAGAATTGTTGTACAAAAACTACTACTACCGTGTACTCACGAGGTACGTGTAAATTCAAAAGAAGAAGACTTTAAAATGTATATAGACTTTCTCCTCTGCTTGATTAATTATTATTTCTTCGCCCAATGACGATTGCCCTTCCGATCCTATTAATCCATTGCTCCTTCTCCTGTCTGCTCGGACAAATAAAATACATCACCCCGCCGTTCCTGGTCACAATCTCGAACGAGTTCGCGTCTCCGGTCGTCTCCTCCGCCCCTCTCACCGACACGCAATCCCCGCTCGCTGCGTCGATCACCCCTCTGCTTTTCGTCATCATCGTCACGTGTTCGTCCAAAAACCAAAACAGTTTCCCTTGCTTCATCACGAAAAACCGTTTCCTCCACGTCTTCACGACCTCGCCTTGTTTCTCCAGCCATCCGGTTTTCTCGTACGGCGGCTCCCAATACTCCACCCCGTCGGTGATGACTCGAGGTTTCACGATTTGCGATATCTTCGCGCCGAGTTTCGAAAACATCTTCTTTCGATTTTTATTATTCTCTCTCTCTCTCTCTCTTCTTATTCAATGTGCCTGAGCTTCCCTCTCGCTTGCCAAAGCGCAATCTCCTCCTCGGTAAACTTCTCGATATTCACGATAGTCCTCCCTTTCACTCTGTTCTTCGTAAACTTCACCTTACCGTCGACTAAGCTAAACAAAGTGTGATCGGTGCCAATCCCGCAGTTCTCCCCCGGATGCCACTTCGTCCCTCGTTGCCTGGCGATGATGTTCCCCGGGCGAACGAGTTCCCCGCCGTATTTCTTGATGCCCAAAAATTTCGGGTTCGAATCACGTCCGTTCGACGTGGATCCGCCGGCTTTTTTCGACGCCAATCTCACTCGTTGTTGTTGTGGTGGTTCTCGTGGTCCTCCTCCTAAAACGACGCTAGATAATAAAGACGACAAAGAAGCTCTTTTGTTGGTGTTAAAGTTGTTATTATTCTTCAAGCAAAAGCGGAGCATCGTCTTCTTCCATCCCAATAAGTTTTTTCTCACGAGTCTCGTCGAAAGATAAAAAAGTCTCGTCAAAAGATAAAAAAGTCTCGCGACAAAAGAGTTGTTTGTGTGTCGTCTGCCTTTTTTTCAAAGTGCTTTTAATTCTTCTTCTTTCTTCTTTTTCTCTCTTTTTTTCTCGTTATAAAAACTACGCGCTCAAAGCACACGCACAAACAAAACAACTATTAATAAACAAAGAAGATGCAAATTTTCGTGAAAACCTTAACGGGCAAAACCATCACGCTCGAAGTGGAGTCTTCGGATACCATCGACAACGTGAAAGCGAAGATCCAAGATAAAGAAGGTACGAGTTTAAACTTAAAGTCTTCGTTTGAAATTTTGCCTCTCAAATCTCTTCTCTCTGGGATTGGTGTGATGACGATTCGATCGAATCATCGTTCGCGCGTTCGAAATCATCCGAGAAAGAAAGAGAGAAAAGAAGAAAAAGAGAGAACGCCTTCTCTCGTGCGAGTGGTGAGAAAAGAACCACGCGTTTGTGTTTTTTGAGACCACCCGCGGGTTTTTTGCACGCGTGTGCGCTTCGGAAAGAGTGAAACGTCGTGTCATTCACGTGCGATCTGAGATTAGAACGTTCGACCAAAACCATGCAACGGTGCCTTTTCGAAAAGAATCAAAAGAGAGTTTTTTCGCCTCTTTTTGTCTCGAAAGGAGAAAGAAGGAGAAAGAAATTTTTTGGGAAGATTTTCTAGGCACCCGGATGATGGATACGTCTCTCTCTGAACGAAAGAGAAGAGCGCGCAATGTTAAAGATCTCTGAATATCGCGCGAAAGTTTTGTTTCTCTTCTCTTTTCTGTCTTTGCGTTTTCTTTCGTTCTCGAAACGTGCGCTGACCTTTTTTTCTCCTCTCTTTTTAAAAACAGGAATTCCGCCGGATCAGCAGCGATTGATTTTCGCCGGTAAGCAGTTAGAAGACGGCAGAACGTTGGCCGATTACAACATCCAGAAGGAGTCTACGTTGCACT
>Ga0209090_10002349_pt1 | contig 11954 bp, 6 predicted proteins | sample ArcticOcean_MG_C_9_FD_187432 | JGI IMG/M metagenome (GOLD analysis project Ga0209090, IMG submission 187432) | Marine microbial communities from western Arctic Ocean - ArcticOcean_MG_CB2_152 (SPAdes) (version 2) | ecosystem: Environmental > Aquatic > Marine > Oceanic | place: Arctic Ocean... | reverse complement strand
GCCGCCGCCGCCTACAACGTCCCGTCCACCGTACTCTACCTCGCCCTCGCCATCGCCCTCCAAGCCCTCAAACGCGCCAACAACCCGGCGACGCGCGCCGCGGCGATGGTCGAGGGCGCGGCCGACCGCGCCGAGGGCATGGAGGAGCTCGCGGGCATGGCCGTTGCGCAGGCCCAGGCATTTCTCCCGCGTCCCTCAAGTATACACGGTCGAGCCCCGTTACGCCGCACACACTCGTATATCATCCGCGCAGGCCGACGCCCAGTACCAGTCGGGCACGCAGATCGCCAACGCCGCCGACCAGATCCAGCAGCGCCTGGCCCCGAAGCGCGCCTCCACGCGGGGCCTCCAGGGCAACAGCGGCGGCGGCCGCCGCCGCCGCTCGAGGAAGACGACAGTCGTCGTGGAGGACGATGGCTAAACTGCCGGCGGCGCGTCCAAGAAGAAGAACGCCTCCAATGCTACAAGAATCTGCACGACGACAGCAAGGTTAGACTGCAGTAGGGCCGTACACACTCACTGGCCCGGGTGTGTGCCGCTCGTCTTTGCGTAAGTACGGGGTGTCTTTAGTTAGCCTCTCGGGTGCTGCTGCGGCCCGCGAAGGCGGCGTGGCTGCCCTGCTGCGCTCGGGCGAGGCTGCCAGGCCCTGCGCACTGAGGTTAACCCGTGCGCAAATTTTCAGCTGGCCTCCTAAGGTCTCCGTGGAAACCTCTCGCGCGCCGCGCGGGCGCGTTCGGACGGTTGCTGCGCTGTGAAACCCGCACAAATCTCATCTTCATTTTGGTGGCGCCGTAAAAGCAAGCAAGCTCCTGTACGTCTCCCACCGCGCGAGAAGCAGCGATTTGCGCTAACACAGCCCTACGAACAAGCGGAGTCCAAGAACGGCGCCGACCAAGATGTCCGGACCTACTACGTAGTGCTGCGGGTGTTTTTGCCTGTCTGCTGCTAATGCCGTAAAAAGCGGCCGCGTGGCAGCGACCGCGTGCGGGCTGGGCTGCACCCTGGACGCGGGACGGCAAAGGCTCAGCTGGGCCTGTTGGACCGCGCCACGGCGTATCCGCGCACCGGGACCGCCAGCCTCGGCCGAGAGACGCGCTCCTCACTCCGTGACGAGAGACGCGCTCCACGAAGAACGAAACGACAAAACACGCCGCCCCCCGCAGGTCGTAGAACATGGTCCGGAGATTAGCGCTCCTCGCCGTCGGCGCCTCGGCGCTCCTCGCGCCCGCCGTGCCGGGACGGCAAACGGCGCTCCGCGCCGCGGACGCGCAGCTCGACGGCATGATCGGCACGTCGATCGAGTGCGGCGACCAGGTCTGGGACCCCCTCGAGCTCAGCCAGTGGCGCGACGCCGGCGAGATGCGGGCGTGCGAGCTCGCCAACGGCCGGGCCGCGATGCTCGGCTGGGTGGGCTGGCTGTGGCCCCAGGTCTTCGGCTTGTGGAAGGCCGGGCCCGTGACGACGACGGACCCCATCGACGCCGTCGGCCAGGTGCCCACGGTCGTGTGGTGCCAGATCATCGTGTTCTGCGGCGCCATCGAGGCGAACAAGCACAACTTCGACAAGGGCGAGGGCCCCATGACTTCTGGGAAAACCTTCTTCGACCCCTTCGGCCTCTACCCCGCCGACGCCGCGGGCCAGGAGAAGATGCAGCTGCGCGAGCTGAAGAACGCGCGCGTGGCCATGATCGGCATCGCGGGCCTCTTCGTCAACCACTTCATGTCCGGGGCCGTCCCGGGCCTGGGGAGCTTCCACTGAGTGGGTTGTTGCGGCTAGGCGCGTAAGGTGGTGCGCAGTACCTAAGCTACCGGTAGCCACGGTGGCTTGCACGGCGCGCGGTAAGGAACGTGTTACGCCGGGACTACCGAGGGGGTGGAGGCGGCTTGCACGGCACGCAGATCGGCGCCATTTTCGGCACGCCGGAGACAAGCCCGGGCGCCGACACCTTCTGGCACCAGCGCTCGATGAGCGCCCGCTCCTCCTTTTCGTCGACGCGCGCGAGCTTCGGGCAGACGCGCGCGGGTTCGGAGTCGAACGCGGCGCCGGGCAGCCGCATCTGCAGCCACTCGAGCTCGACGCGGTCGCCGACCGCGAGGCCCGCCACGACGCTGGAGATCGCGCCGCCCTCGGCGCTCTCGGCCAGCAGGGCCGTGTGCGCGTCGGCCTCGGCGAGATTGAGGGCGAGGTCGTGCCGCGGCTCCTCCGCGCGGTCCGCGTCCGCCCGGGCGTAGCGCAGGTAGGTCGCCACGCCGAAGGTGGCCACGCCGGCCTCGACGCCCTGGAAGACGCTGATCGTCGCGTGCGCGGAGTAGACCTGGGCGCTCGCCCGCGGCACGGCCTCCGCCGGCGGCACCGGGTCGGACACCGCGGCTGCGTCTTGGGGCTTGGCCTGCTTGCTGGGCTTCTTCGACTTCTTACCCATGCTAATGCACTCCGTACGCGCTGCGACAGCGTGGGCTGTATGCTCTCCCTGTTTACGAATAGTCCAGAGACCGTAAGGCACAGGCAGCTTTGTATTCACCATGCAGTGATATGAGAGCCGGCAAGGAAGTGGCTGGGCGAACGTGGCCGGCGGATTGATCGCGTCGACACGGAATTTATGGACGCCGAGGAGCCACGGCGGCAAAGTTTGGCACCACACATGGACATGCACAGCTGTACAGCTCACAAGTTTTGCTTCGGGTTCGGGTTCGGGTTCGGGTTAATTTTGCTTGTAGGTGCGGGTGGGACTTACAGAAGTCCAAACGCACCCCTCCGATGCCGACACGCACAATTCGAGGGTCTACGTACAGCATTTTCATGGAGAGCTAGCGCCCAGCTTTTGCCTCGCACACCCAAACTTGGCTTGCCAACGCCGTCGATTTGGGTCCCTCCAAACCGCAACGCAGCCTATAGCTTGCTTTGCACTCCGCCAAGCCAGCGCCACGCAAAGGGAAGCAATAGGCACATGGACCTGTCGACCCGAGGCAGACCGGGCGCCGCATCTCAATCGTGGAGCGCCACCCGGCCACGCGGGCAGCACCATTCGTCCATGGGCATGAGCACCGCCCCGATGTCCCCCGAGCTCACCCACGGGCGCACCACGCGCCTCAGTCCGGGCATGGCCCGCGAGATGAGCAAGACGCTGACCCCGGCCCAGGAGATCGCGCACATCGAGAACGAGCTGCGGGCCCTCGGCTACACGAAGAGCGCGCCCCAAGTCGGCGGCCCGCCGCAGTTGAGTTCAGTAAGGCGCACCATCTCGCCGCCCGGGAAGTCCCTGGAGGAGCTGCGGATGCAGCGGCGGACGGGGACGGGCGTCAAGCCGGAGGTCGCGCAAGCGAAGCAGGAGTACGTCGAACAGGACAACAAGGTCTACCGGAACGCGCGCGCCTGCACCGGCAGCGTGCAGAAGATCCAGTACCCCGGGCCGCACGAGCGCAGCCTGCCCAAAACGCATGAAGTGACCAACGCCATGAGCCCTCCCCAACCGACGCGTCCGTCGTCGAGCCGAGTGCCGGACGACGCCGAGTACTGGAGCGACGACGACGGGACCTGGCAGAAGTCCAACAAGCATCGACCGGGCGCGCGGCGCATCGACAAGGTCGAGGCCAACCGCGACCCCGACGCCATCTCCAAAACCAGCCTCAAGAAGTACAAGTGGCAGCAGCGGAAGCGGGAGTGGCGCGCGGAGACGGGCCAGGACGGGCGGGGCGAGGGCTGGCGGGGCGTGGACGCGTACGGCAACGACCCCGACTTCAGCGGGGGCAAATATAGAAGAGGCGCGGCCATGGCCGAGGACGAGGACTCCGGGTTCTAAGTACCCTTCCAGCCCGCGCCGATGAGGACACGAGGCCGCCTGCTGGGGAGTAGTGCTGGGGGGGTCTACTGGAGGCCTCTTGGGGGCCGATGGCGCGGGTTTCGCGCTGGCGGCATCGCGATCGTAGTCGTCCCAAGCGCAGAGCGCATCGGTGCAGTGTGCACCGTCCGCAGTCCTATTCAGCTTCTTGACGCAAGTACACGCTGCCCCGGAAACGATGCGTATGAGCCCGCACAGCTAACGCGCACGGGCAGCCATGGCAGCCATGCGCTGGACCTGCGTCCTGCTCGGCATCCGTGCCGCGCGGAGCGACGACATCGTCTCCATCGTCACGACGGCCGAGGGCTTCGAACGGGGCGCCACGGCGGCGCAGCTGCCCGCGTACGACTTGTATAACCAGGCCGTGCGCGCGTCGAGCGTCAACGACATGGGCCCCGCGGTGCAAATGCTCGAGGAGGCGTTGAGGATTTACCCGGAGATGCCCGAAGCGCTCATTAACCTGGGCAACTTCTACGGCGATTTGAGCGGCGACGGCCGAATGGACCTGAGCAAGGCCCTCGAGCTGTACGAGAAAGCCATCGAGTACGCGGACTTCCCGCGCATCGCGTCGCAGGCCGAGTCGAACCTGGGCAACCTGCTCCAGAAGCGCGCGGGCAAAGATCTAGGAGGCTTAAAGGAGGCCGCGGCACACCTAGAACGGGCCATCGCCCACGACCCGTCCTTCGTCGACGCGCGCTTCAACCTCGCCACACTCCTGCAAGATCTTAACCGCATCCCGGAGGCGCGAGCCCAGTATCGGGCGGTGCTCGACCTCGACAAGGCGCACGGCAACGCCCGGCTGAACTTGGCGAACACGTACTTCGAGGCAGGCTTAAGCGATGAAGCCGCCAAGCTCCAGTGGAGCCTCATCGAAGACGATTCAATCACGGACGGCGTGCGCCTCAACGCGCTGAACAACCTGGGCCAGACCTATAGGGACGCGAACCGGCACGGCATGGCCGAGGAGGTCTTCGAAAAGGCCGTGGAGCTCTTCCCCGCGGATTTTACATCGTTAGCGAATTTATTGGTGGCCCGGCGCACGCTCTGCAACTGGTGGAATTATGAAGCGACGCAGTTCGCGTTGGTACAGGCTGCCCGTCAAGCGTGTGACCTCATGGACGAGCGCCTAGCACGAAACGCCTCGATCCACCGGCGGGACGTGCAGCTCCCGATGATGCCCTACGACGCGTCACTCTTGCAACACGTCGATTTACAGTTAGGAAGTAGATTAGCGGCCGCCCGGACGCTCCAGGCCTTCGGGAGGCGGAAATCGAATCCACCTACCATTAAAAAACGGTTGCAACTGCGGGTGGGCTACCTCTCTTTTGATTTTAGAGAACATCCGATGGGCTACCTCACGAGACGATTAGTGTCGGATCCGATACACGTGGACGCCGTGGCCTTATCGTACGGCGAGGACGACGCGTCGAACAATCGGGCACGAGCGTTACAAACGAAGGGGGGCTTCGTCGAGATGTACAACACGACGGCGGGCGAAGCGCATTCAAAACTCATGGAGGCGGATTTAGATGTCGTCGTGGACCTCATGACCCATACAAGAGGTGCGCGCCTAGAGTTAGCGTCCGAGTCCGTGGCGCCCTCTTCTTCAGCACTCATGGTGTCGTACCTGGGCTACCCCGGGCCCGCCGGCGGCGTCCACTGGGACTACACGTTGTCCGATAAGGTCGTCCAGCCGCCGGACCACTCCAACGGCCACGCGGAGCCCCTCATCTACCTGCCCTTCTCCTACCAAGCGAATGATTACTCACCAAGGTCGCCCGCTCTTGTGGAAGGAGACTTCGTCCCGAGCGACCGCGTGCGCTTCTGCAACGTCAACCAGGTGGACAAGTACGAGCCTGTGAGTTGGTCTCTGTGGATGAATGTCTTGAGAAGGGTCCCGGGCTCTTCCTTATCCTTGTATAGGATGAAGGATCCCTTAGGAGCGCATGTTGTTCGTCATTTATCGGAAGAAGCAATGGTAAGGGGCATCCACCCGGCGCGCATCACGTGGTTGCAACGACTCCCGCGCAAGGCCCACGCCCAGCGAATAGCCAGGGACTGTGACCTGTTTCTGGACCACCTGCTCTACGGGGCGCACACGACGGGGGCGGACGCTCTGTGGGCCGCGGTGCCTTTACTAACAGTCAACGGCTGGGGCGGTTCGAAAAGTGACCAGGCGGGGCGGTTCTCGTCGCGCGTTGGTGCTTCATTGGTCAAATCCTTGGGCATTTCGCAATACGTCCTGATGGACTCGCTGCGGGACTTTGAGGACGTCGCTGTCCACGTAAAGCCGCAGAAGCTACGAATGGCAACGCTCGCGGCGACAGCTAGAGCTCCCCTCTTCGACGCATTGAATAGCGTCCAAAACGTGGAGCGCGCCCTGCAGGCGGCCGTGGAGGTCACGCGCGCCGGTCGCTATGGATACCACGTGGTGTCCGACCCGGCCCAACCCAGACACAACGATCGACGGCGCGACTGCTGGCGGCGGCAGGTAAGTAGCGCCCTGGGCGGCAACGACGACCGCCCCTGTCTGGAGGACGCCGACGCTCATACTGAAGTGGACTACCAGAACGCGAGCGACCCGGGGCCTTCACTGGATAGGGTGCGGGCGGGCGCGGCCTTTCGCTTCATGAATGCCTACCCCGATGACGCGAATGCTCTAGCGTTCCGCGGCCTCGCGGCGCACCTGAACGGCGACAACATAAAAGCCGCGCCGTACCTGAGACGAGCGTGCGCCCGGGCCTCGTGGACGGCGCACTTCTGGTTCAACTACGCGCACGTTCTACGGCAGCTGGAGCAACCAGCGAACGCGGCCGCCGCGTACCTCACAGGTTTAAGGGTCGCCGGGCGCGGCTTCGCGGACGTTAGTATACGAAGCAACCTCGAGGAGGCTATAAGAGCGTCAACCAAGGTCGAGGGGCGGCCGGACCTCGATGCCAACTTCGCGCTCTCCGCGCTGGAGCCCCTTCATGCCGTGCGGCGCCTGGGCGTCGGGGCGGCCCTGGACGAGCTCGGGCGGGGTAGTGAAGCGCTCGCGGAGTGGTTCCACGCCGTGCGGCTGCGGCATGACACATTGCAGCGCGAGCACGCGGCGGTAAATGAATTACAAGCGCGGCGCGACGCGTACGCCGCGCGCATTGAAGCGCGCGCGCGCGCCAAGCTGGTCATTGTCATTTATTGCGACGAGTACGGCCAGACGTGGTGGCCCAATTGGGGCCCGTCTTCATTAAAGACGAACGGGCTGGGCGGGTCGGAGGAGGCCGTGGTCTTCGTGGGGCGGGAGCTCGTCAAGCGGGGCCACGCCGTCGAGGTCTATAACGAATGTAGTGATGCTGATCTAGGTCTGGATGCGTACGGGATAAGATGGCTGCGCCACGCCACCTTTCAAGACGAGGAGCCGCCCGACGTGTTCGTGGCGTGGCGGTACCACGTCTCCACCGCCGTCGTAGCGCCGCACTCCCCCACAAAAGTCTACGCGTGGCTCCAGGACCTGCCGGGCTACACCTCGTGGACGCCCGCCTTCTGCCGGGGGCTCCGCGGCATCTTCACGCTGTCCCAGTTTCATACGCGTTCTTTACCGCCCCACGCGCGACCGCGAGCGTACGAGACGCCGAACGGTATCGATCCTACGTTCTTGGTCGATGGTGTCAACCAATGGGACCAGTTCGTGTACGGCTCCGCGCCCAATAGAGGCCTGTACGACCTGCTCCTGGCGTGGCCTCTGGTAAAAGCGGCCCTCCCGTCGGCGACGCTCCGGGTCTACTACGGCTTCTCGGCGGCCGTGGTCAAGTGGGGCAAGCAGCACGTGCCGCTCTTCGACGAGTGGCGGGCCGAGGTCGAGTTGTTAATGAAACAGGACGGCGTGGTCCTGGAGGGCATGGTGCCCCACGATGCGTTGGCCCGGGCCTACGCCGCCGCCGGCTTCTACCTGTACCCCACGACGTACCCCGAGACGGGGTGCGTGAGCGTGATGAAGGCCATGGCCATGGGTGCTATTCCGATCACGTCCCGGCACGCGGAAAGCGTGGTGCCCGAGCTCACTAACACGTACGACCTAGGGCCAGTAGTGCCGCGCACGGCCGAGTCGCACATCCCGGTCACGCTCGTTTCAATGCGGCGGCCCGACCCCGGTGACGACGCGTGGCGCGCGGCGTACGCGGAGTCCATCATCGACGCGGCGAAGCGGGCGCAAGCGAGTGGCCTGGACGCCCACCGCCGCGACATGAAGGCCTACGCCCGCGAGCGGTTCCTCTGGAAGCACGTGGCGAAGCGGTGGGAGGACCACTTTCTGGGGGAGGCTGGCGGTCCCTAGTCTTATGATGTCTAACGTTAGTTATTGTATTGCCAATAAGCGGCGAGATGTGGGCGCGTCCTCCGGCGGCTCCGTGGCCACCGGGACCAGGTCATCTAAAATCCCAATGGCGGACTGCAAAAGTATGACCTTCTCGAGGGATCCCTCCTCCGCGGTGAGCGTTCTCTGGCTGTTGACATGTTGCCACGACACTATCCAGCGCCAACGCGGCACCGTTTGTAAATCCCGGACCCGCCGTTCAATCGGCCCGCCCAAAATAGAAAGCACGTGAGACACCATCACTTCGTGCCCTGTGGTTGCGAGTCGATGCAGGAGCCGCATCGCCGTCCAACGACTACTTCGCCGCCCGCGGTGCCGCGCGAGCCCGGCGCGGTCCATCACGCAGAGCATTAGACTGCGCTCGACCTCGCGTATCGTCTTGAGAACGAGAGAGAATTTGTGTCCCGCCTTGTACCCGTTGAGAAAGTGGTAAGACGCAACGTCGTCTGTGGCACGATAGTTTCCGTCGTCTCCGGTGTCCGGATCAAAATAAAATTTGCTCCCATTGACAAAGATGACATCTAGGACAATATCAGCTGTCTGGATCGTAAGGCGTCTAACATCTGACATCGTCGCATCGATTGATGACCATCAAGCCCCTTTGGCGCCTATTTTGGTCGAGCCGCGCTTCAGAGCGACGGCGCTCTGAATGTTCGGGTCTAAATGCAATTAATTGTCTTTATTTCCAAAACGGGTTTCGCCGTCTCTAATCTCATCCATTAAAGTTTGAGTGTCCACGCACCGAACGCTGCCCATCATTGCGTAGATGATGCAAGCACGGTACCGTTAAAAGAGGCAGCGGTACAGGCGCATTGCTGCCGATTGTTTGCAGGGATGGACGCCATGCAACTTTACAGGGCCGGCAAATACGCAGAGGCTGCCAGCGCCTGGGAATCCCTCGCAGCAGACCTCGCAGCAGACACAGCACAGGATGACTCTATCGCCGCGGCGAACTTCTTAACGAATGCGGCAGCTTGCAAGATGGAGCTGGGCCTGTATCGTGGCGCGCAGAAGCAGGCCGAAAAAGCCATCGCGCACGCGTCATATCACCTCTCTGCGCACGTCACGAGAGGCCTGGCGCTGCGCTCGTTGAAGAAGCCCGCAAAAGCCACCAAGGCATGGCGGGCAGGAATCGGCGCCGCCACGGATCGCTCCGACGTCGCCGCGCTGCGGGAGCTCGAGCGGCTCCTGCGAGATGAAGGCGCCCCCGCTGCCGGCTCACCGCCGGCGCCCCCGTCCACGGCGAGGGGCCCGCGCAGCCCGCAGGCCGACATGTCCATGATGGTCGCCGCGGCGCCGGTCCGCGAGACGAGCAGGGAGGTCGAGCGCTGGGCGGCGACGCAGGTGCCCCAGGACGTCTTGGAGCGCGCGCGCGGCGCGGTTGCGCACCGCACCGGCCACGCCGCCGTCGACGACGCCATCGCGACGGGCTACTTGCTCGTGAACACGGGACGCCTGGACCAGGCCATCGCGGCGTTCGACGGGCTCCTGCGCACGAACCCGCGCCTCGTCGCCGCCCTGTTAGGGCGCGGGTCCGCGCGCGCGCTGCGGGAGGACCTGGAAGGCTCGTTGGAAGACTTCGACGCCGCCGTGGCCGCGGCGCCTCACATAACGGATTGTTATAAAAGGCGGGGCCAAACGTTGGCCGCCTTGGGACGGCTAGGGGACGCCCTGCGGGACCTGGACGCGGCCGTGGCGATCGAGGAGCAGGGCGCGAGCGACTTCGACGCGGACCTGTACCATCAAAGGGGCGCGGTGCACCACCGCCTGCAGGACTACCGCACGGCGGCGCAGGACTTCGCCCTGGCGCTCCGACGCGACCGGGAGGGGCCCCGGGCGTCGCAGCGGCCTCGAGCCGAGGCCGCGCGGACCTGGAACATGCGCGGTTTGTGCGAGGCGCAGCTCGGCCTCGTCGGGTGCCACGACGCCTTCGCGCGCAGCTTGGAGCTCGACGCGACGTCGCGCGAGACGTGGCTCAACCTCGGGCAGGCCGCGCGCGACCGGGGCGACGGGGACGCGGCGCGGAGGGCGTTCCGGCGGTGCGTTGACACGGACCCGGCGTTCTGTCGGGCCCACCACGCCTTTGGCCTGTATGCCTACGGCGTTGGGGCCTTCGGGGAGGCGCAAAAACACTTCGCGGCGTGCGTGGCGCGGGCGCGGAGCCGCGACCCGGACGACGCGGCGGCGGCCGTCGGGGCCCTGCACTACGCCGGGCTGTGCTGCAGCGCGCGGGGCGACTTTGAACAAGCCGGGGGCTACTTCGGCCGGGCCCTGGGGCGCGACCCCGAGCACGTGTGCTGGTACGCGCGGGAGCTGGGCCGCTTCTACGGTGCGACGCTGGACGACCCGGACGCGGACGCGGAAGCGGATATTTCCGGCATCTTCAAGGAGGGCCACTGCAAGCGCCACGACATCGCGCTGGCGGCCGCGGCGGCGCCGAGCGCGGGCCGCGGCACGCGCGCCGCGGCGGTGTCCACGAAAGACGTCAAAGCAGCGACGGCGGCCTGGGTCCGCGCATCAAAGCGCTTCGAGGGCCTAGTCCAGCTGCAGCATTGCCCCGGCTTCCTCCATAACGAGAGGCACCACCGCATGTTCGGCCTGATCGTGCTCCACGCCGCGGACCTTGCTAACCGAGCCTTCGCCGGGGAAGCCGTGCCGTGGCGGCGGGTCTATGACGTCGCGGTGCGGTGGCGCCGCGAAGCGGAGCCGGGCGACGCCGTGTGGTGGATCGACCAGCTGCCGCGGCGGGCCTTCGCGGAGGGCTTTGGCCTCCACACGCCGATGCAGAGCGGGCTGTTGAAGGTGGTACGGTATGCAACGTACATCCCCGCCGCATTAGATGTGGTCAAGGAGACGTTGCGGCGGAACCTGCCAGCGGGGGAAGCGGCCTTGAGGAAGACCATCAACGAAGCGAGGACGCTGGAGGCCGTCCACGCGCTGTGCAACCACCGGGACTTCTGGTGCACGGCGCCCTGCGCAAGCGAACGGAGCCCCGGCGTGGATTTGGGGGGCACGCGCATCACGTTACAAGCCAAACCGTTCGGGGGCTTCGACTTTTCCATCCGCACGCCCGGCACGCCCGCGCGGTGGGCTCTGTACGACCAGGAGCTGGCTTTTCATTGGCAGAAACTCGGGGAGGAGGTCCGGGCGGGCGCTCCGGATGCTATCCGCGATCGCATTGCGAAGATGTTCTACTACTCAGGCTGACTCGGATAGTACTGTGGCATCTTACTACTATTCCGAATCGAGGACCGTGACCGTCACGGACTCACGGTGACGGCGGAGGACTCTCGGAGTCGGGCTCGGGCGCGAAGGTCCGAGCCTGAGTCCACTGTGACTCTCGCAATTATATATCTGCCGAACTTGCCAGTGTATCCTGCAAGCCGTTGCCAGTGGGTCACCTCCGAGTCTCAGGCTACTAGTAGTACTAGTAGCATCCAAACACCGCACTGGCAAAGACCGTGACCCCAGTAGTGCCCTATCATGATAGTACAAGCTGAACCCGGGATCTTTACAGCGCCAGTTTGCCTGCCACTGCGCGGCCCCGGTTGGCTGCCACCCCCTGGCAGATGGAGGTTCGTTATTCACGTTTATTTCGATATGAACTTTTCCTGTTCGCCGTCGCACGCGTCTGAGAGCGAGTCGAGTTCGCAGGCCGTGAAGGTGGCCATGCGGGCGCCGCCCGGGTAGGAGATGGCCTTGAGCGAGTCGAAGGTCAGCTTGCCCAGGGACCCCTCGACGGCGCCGATGTCCTTGTCGGGGATC
>Ga0209090_10002342_pt1 | contig 11973 bp, 8 predicted proteins | sample ArcticOcean_MG_C_9_FD_187432 | JGI IMG/M metagenome (GOLD analysis project Ga0209090, IMG submission 187432) | Marine microbial communities from western Arctic Ocean - ArcticOcean_MG_CB2_152 (SPAdes) (version 2) | ecosystem: Environmental > Aquatic > Marine > Oceanic | place: Arctic Ocean... | reverse complement strand
CATTACAGTAGAGACGTTTGAGAGAGAGAGAGAGAGAGAGAGAGTTCTCTCTCTCCCTATGGAGGAATACTGAGGAATAGGACGAATTTGTTGGAATGAATGCATTTGTGAGCACACGAACAACAACTGAAAAAAATCAAAAAAATCAAAATTCTACATTTTTTCCTTCAAAAATTTTCCCTCGAGTTACACACCTCCGACTGACTCTTTTCTGTTCTTTAAGTTGATGATGACTTTATCTCCTTCTTTGTCTTCTCCTTTTGCGTCTCATGCGACGAAGAAGAATCGTAACGCTACGAATACTTTTGAGAGAAGGAGTATTATTCTGAGTAATAATAATAATCGTTCTTCCTCTTCTTCTTTACTTTTGAGAAGAAGAAAGGCGATGAGGACGACGGTGTCATCATCATCATCGTCAGAATCAGAATCACCTATTGTTATGAACGAGGACGATTATTATGATGAAAAAACAGCATCATCTGATGATGATGATGACAATAACGTGATTATCATCATCGGCGGTGGGTTAGCCGGCTTAGCCGCAGCTGTGCGGTTGGAATCGAAAAACGTTCCGTACGTTTTATTAGAATCCTCGGACGGATTTGGCGGTCGAGCGAGAACAGACGTCATGAACGGGTACATCTTAGACCGCGGATTTGCCATCTATCTCTCCTCGTACAAGGAGTGTAATACAATTTTCGATACCAAGGCGTTAGATTTGAGGAAATTTTACGCCGGCGCGGACGTGAGATTTGAGAATCAGTTTTATCGAGTCGCGGATCCGTTTCGGCACGTTTCGGACGCGATGCCGAGTTTACTTCCGAATCATAAGATTGGGTCGCCGCTGGATAAAGTGTTGGTCGGTTTAGTGCGACTTCAAACGTTACTGTTACGGATGAATCCGATGCAAAGAGAGAGTTCGGAAACGATCGAGGAACGATTGAACGCGTTTGGTTTTAGCGAGGAGATGGTGGATAGGTTTTTTAGACCGTTTTTGGGTGGGATTTTCTTCAATCCCGAGTTGACGACGGATTCGAGGTTGTTCGATTTCGTCATGCGGTCGTTGGCGTTGGGCGAGAATTGTTTACCCGCGAAAGGGATCGGGGCCATGGCGGAACAGTTGGTTGGGAAGTTAAACGAGAAGAACGTGCACGCGAACGCAAAAGTCCAGGAGATTAGAAATGTAGACGACGCCGTAGAAGTGCGCGTGCAAATGATGAACAATGAAGAGGAGACGATTATTAGAGGTAAAAAAGTCATTTTAGCCGTGGAAGGTCCAGAGTGCGATCGATTGCTCGGCACGAAAGATAAGCAAAGAGAAAAAGGCGTGGGGACCACGTGCGTGTACTTTTCCTGCGACAAACCGTACGACGCGGAAAACGCGATGCTATATTTGGACGGCGAAAAATACAAAGGCTTTTCGAACGGCGGAGGAGGAGGAGGACGAGGGAAGAAAACGTTGGTCAACAACTGTTGCTTCCCGTCCGTCGTCTCTCCAACTTACGCGCCAAACGGGAAACACTTGTGTTCTGCCTCTATCATTGGCGTCCCGAGTGAACTCTCAGACGAACAAATTGGCGACCGGGTTAAATCAGAACTCTCCGAGTGGTTCGACGAGTCCATCACGAGTTCGTTCAAACTCTTAAAAGTCTACCGCATCCCGTTCGCACAACCGATACAAACCCCGTCGGCGAAAGGAAGCTCCAAAACTGCGTTCGAGCAAACGTGCGAAAGCGGTGCGATGAAAAACGTCTACTTAGCTGGCGATCATCGCGACGCGGCGACGTTTGACGGTGCCTTGATTAGCGGGAGACGATGCGCCGAGTACGCAAAATCGAAAATGTAAAAAAATCAACGAAAGTATAGCGCGTGCCTCTTTGAAATATTGCAACCCTGTATGTGTTGTTTTCGCTTTCTCTCTCTCAAACTCTCTTTTAATTTCGCTCTTCGCATTAAATCTCTCGGGATGGATGCCCGCTGGTCGTCGATTAAAATATGACACCACAGCATGTGAAAAAATAGGGGATTCCAAGGGAAGAAAAAGAAGGGGAAAAAATAAATATTGGCGTTATTAAAAAAACGATCTCATCATGTCCTCCGAATACTCGACGGAAGAGGATTACGAGAGACTACGAAACGCTCTCGCAGCGCTCGAGAATAAGCCTTTGCCGTTGTGGCGTTTGTTCAGAGAGGCGTTGCTGAATGGCGGCGCGTGTCGCGATATCGTGGAGAAGCATGTGATGTGTAAACTCAACGGGACGGATCTCAAATTCTTTTACGAGGTGAATAGTGAAACGAGAAAGTTGATTAAGAGATCGTCTCGTGCAAGAGATTTGAAAGAGAAGTTCACAGTGAGAGAGATGTCATCGGTATCGACTTTGGAGTTTGCGTTGGAGCATAAATCGTTGTGGCCGAGTTGGTTGGACGAAAGAGTTTTCTGCTGGAGAGTTGCTCAAACGAATAAACTCGAGTTGCTCAAGTGGATACGAGAGGAGAAAAAGTTTGATTGGGATGAATGGACGATTAAAGCGGCCGCAGAACAAGGTAATCTGGAAATGGTGAAGTATTGCGTTGCAAATGAGTGTCCTATCAATGAGGAGGCGTGTGAAAATGCTGCCTCAGAAGGTCAACTTGAGTGCCTCAAATACTTACACGAAGAAGTCAAAGCGCCCTGGGATTTGGGTGCTGCCGCATGTGCGGCTTATCATGGTCAACTCCACATACTCGAATATCTTGTTGAGCGTAAGTATGATAAATACAGCGAATATGCGTGTGAGCTTGCAGCCAGGAACGGCCACTTGGACTGTTTGAAGTACTTACACGAAACCGCCAAAGCGCCTTGGAACTCTGAGGCCGTACGAGAAGCGCACAAGAAAAATCAAACCGAGTGTGTACAATACCTTCTCGACAATAACTGTCCTCTCCCACCAGGTTGGCGATACGACGGCGAGTTATTGCCACGCATTCACGGACCAGAATAAGAAGAATCAGAGTAATATATACAACACAGAATATACAACACACAAACACACACATACATACAGTTGAAAGAAAACGTGTGCGCCTTTGCTCGTCGCGTATTTTCCTCTTGTTTGTTCGACGAAACTCCTCACAACACATGAACTGATTCTGAACAACTTTTTATTGCTGCTAAAATGAACTTCGACCAACCTCAACCGTCGAGCGCGTACCCATCGAGCGAGCTCGTCTGTTCGTCCGTCTTAATCGACTTACCGACGAACAAAGACTTCAATGAGTTGATACAGCGGAAATCCGAAAAGATGGTTTTCCAGAAAATGCAAATTCGGGACGGGAGTTCCCCGAACCCGGTACCGATGACCTGCGTGTTAGTTTTGAATAACGATGGAAACGAGTTAAAAAAGTTGAAAATTAAGAGCGATATTTTGTGGAGGAACGACGGCGTGCCAGTAATTGCGGCTGATTTCGGCGGGGACGCTTTCGTTAGGGCGTTAAGTTGTGGGGGGAGGATTGGAGCGGATTATATAGTTGGAGATATGGATTCGTCGTCGCGGTCAAAAGAGGAAGATGAAGACGACCAGATTGAGGAAACGAGAAAGAAGAAGAGACTAACTCTTTTCGAAGAAGGGGAAGGAGAAGAGCGACGAGAGAATATACCGTTCGTGAACCGAGAGCAATTGCGGAAACTGCGGTATCAAGATGATGATGCGGGCGCGACGACTCCTAACGCCGCTGCTACGGCGGACGGTGGAGAAAAAGAAGGAATAGTTTTAGGGGAGTTGATCGACCTCAGTCGAGACCAAGATACGAACGATATGGAGAAGTGTTTGAACTTTATTCTCGAGAGAGGTAAATATAGTTATCGAGACCCGGTCGTATCGGACGTGGTGATATTCAACGCCATGGGCGGGAGATTCGATCACGAGTTTGCGAACATATCGGCGATTTTGAAAGCGCCCGGGTTGTTGAAAGGCGGTCCGAGTTACGTGTGTTACGACGCGTACGATAACGGAGCGAAAGAGGAAGAAAAGTTCGGGATACAGATTTCGTTCCCGATACGAAGAGGGTACACGGTGTTGAAATTTAAAGTTCCAGCGAAATCGTTGGGGATCTTTCCGTTCAACGGAAAGACGAAAGTGTGGACGAGCGGATTGAAATGGAACCTCGGAAACAACAAGAAAGAAGACAACGCAAAGAACTACGAGTACTTCGAAATGGGCCGGAAGATAAGCTCGAGCAACGAGACTACTTTTGAGGACGAGTCAAGGACAAAAGTGACCGACGTGCACGTGAGGTGCGACAAGGACGTGTGGTTCACCGCGAGGATTCAATAAAATCTATATCGCGATTTTTGATGTGAAATCGACGAAAGCTTTCGTCGAAAGAAGCGACTTGCACGGAATAAACGCAAAACCGTAGAACTACTGGTACTACCTAGAAGTGTATAATATATTAAAAAGACTAGACTAGAATTGCATTGCTCTAACAAACTCGCGCGTCCCGACGAAGACGACGACGATATTCTCACGTAACTACACCAGATCCTCCTCCTGCATATCATCGTCATTCTCATCTCAACCACCACCTTTACCATCATTAAAGTGGAGAGAAGAAAGACTCATCAAATAGGTCTCACTTTCATGTGTACGTTCAGTAAACTCAACGCGAAGCACTTCAAATCCTGCACGAAGTAATAAAACTGTTTCAGACCTTCCGGATCTTTCGAATTTTGCACGTCTAAAAGGCTTCCAATCTTCGCGGTTTGAAACGACGCGTGTTCGTTTCCTAGGACAATTTCAAGCTCTTGTTGCCCGACTCTGTCCGCTTCGGGCCAATTTTCGTCGTCTTCTTTCAACACTTCCGAGTCCGTGACGATTCGTTTCAGTTCTTTGAGTACCGCTGAAGAGACGCACATTTCTTTTCTGATGCACTTGTCGCCTTTGTAGTTGCTGTTGTTCGCGTACCGTAACTTTCCATCGGGTTTGAACTCGAACTCGAGGAACTCGTGGCCGAATTTACCTTTGTGGCCGACGTAGTATCGGACGTAAAAGTCTTCCTCAGAGTCTTCTTCGACTGAGTCTCTCATTTGACCGTTTATGATGCGTTCTTTAATGTGATGAATTGAATCCAATTCTCTTGAGAAAAAGTGTTGCATTTGAGATACGAATGAGGATGAAGAACAACAGCTGCTGAAAGAGATGACGACGACGCAAAAGAAGAAAGAGAGCAGCGAGGACGACGCCGTTAAAATGCCTCTTCTCACCTGCCTGTCGTTCACGTACGACGGCGGACGGAGCAACGCGCTGCTCGTCAAGACGACGGCAAAATCATCAACACATTTCCCGAGAGAGTACCTGTTCAACTGTCCGGATTCGTTCTCTCGAGTGACCATGGAAACGTACTCGCGACCGAGGAAAGGTTTATCCGCGATTTTCGCAATTGGTGACGATTTGAACGAAAGTTTAGCCGGCTTGTGCTCGTTGATTTTACGCTTAAGCGCGGATGGACACGAGAAATGCGCGGTGGTCGGGAAACGAGGCGTGGAAACAGTGGTGGAGAGGTGAGAGCGCGGTGTATTAGAGATTTTCATTCGTTCGTTCGTTCTCGTGGTTTTATCGTCTCTTTCTCTCTTTTCTTTCTCTACTGACACGAGAGTCTCTCTCTTTTTCTTCGTCGAAGTCTCTCCGCGGTGGCGAAATGGAAGCACCCGAAAGTGACCGGCGTTTCATTGGCGGGCGAAGAGCGAGACGCAGGAGAGGATGAGAATTTGTGTTACCAAGACAGCGACGTGATTGTGTGGCCGTTGATGGATGTTGTTGAAGACGATGCAGAGGGCGTGGAGGTGTGCGCGCTGTGCCGGTTTCGAGAGAGGCGCGAGATGCGGATAAGGAAACGGAAACGAGGAGGCGTCGCGGAAGGGAGCAGCGGCGGTAGTAGTAGTAGTAGCGGTAGTAGCGAAGAGGAGGAGGAGGAGGAAGAAGAAACAGAAGAAGGAATGATAGAGCAACGACGAGAACAGAACCGAAAAGAAACGAGAGAATGTAGCAGTAAACCGCCACCGCCGCCGCCGCCGCCGAAACGGATGCTCGGGTACGTTTTGGAAGTCTTGGAGAAGGAAGACGAAGACGAGTTTTTGAACGAGAGAGAAGGCGGCGAAAATACTCACGAACCGGTTCGAATTCTCATCTTGAACTGCACCGAAGAAGACGTGAAGAAATCAAAACACGCGCTGTGCAAGTGCCTATCGAGCAACAATAGCATGCGTAAGCATAACATCAGCGGACTGTTTTTTCTTTCATCCTCTTCTTCTTCGGTACGCGACGGGAAGGAAAACAACGTCAAGGAGGGGGGCTTTGAAATCGATCGCAAAAATGTATTCACGATTGGCGGCGGCGGCGATGAAAGTCACAACGAGGTTGGATTCAGATCTTCGATGAGACATTTAGCGCGTTTGCACTGCGCCGCTCCATCCGTGTTCCCACTACCGGAGAGCTTGATGACGACATCGAAATGTCAGCCTCGCGAAGAAGAAGAAGGAGATGACGACTCCAAGAAGACATCTACTACTCTTGGATTATGCGACGAGGTTGCATTCTATTCCAATCGAAACACAGTCGGTGAAAAGAATCGACACGCGATAACGCGAGGTGAAGAGATGCTAAACGAGCGAACGGGTGATCCAAAATTGCCTAAACTTGCCTTGCGCGACGTGTTCGAAAACTTGGAACGGTTCGATACGTTCAAAGAAAACGCGAGGAAAGCGAAACGCCAAATTTTTGGCAGCGGCGGCGATGTACAGAAGAAGAAAAAAGGAGAAGAAAAAGACCCCGAAGAAGAAGAGGATGAAGGAGAAGAAGATTTATTACCGGCATCGTTTGGTAAGTATCCCGCGCACCCGAAGAAAGGCCGAGCGGCTCCTCTGAGCGCGTTGGGCGGTCCGGAAACGATCTTTTTAGGCACGGGATGCGCTGAACCGTCCAAGTACCGAGCGGCATCCGCGATTCTTTTGCGCGATGAAGAAGAAGGAGGAGCATCGAAATCGTCGATTTTACTCGATTGTGGCGAAGGGTGTTTGGGCGCCATGCGACGGTATTTAGGTCGCGAGGAATGTCTAAACGCGCTGAAGACATTGAAAATGATCTGGATTAGCCACCACCATCCGGACCACTGTCTTGGTATTCTCGCTATTCTCGACGCTCGATACGAGGCTTTGCGACAACAGGCATCGTCGTCGACGACGACTTCTACTCTCACTACGCCACCATCTCCTTTACTTATCGTCGGCCCTACGCCAATTCAAAAGTGGTTCGAAACCATCGAGGTTCCGAGTTTCAAATACACGTTTGTGAAATCGAGCGCTTTGCAAGCGCGCGGCGGCATCGGCGGCCCGTTCCACATCTCCATCATGAACAAGCCCGGTTTGACGCACCCTCCTCCGCCACCTCCACCTCTTTCAAAAGGTAGCTCCTCATCATTGCAACCAAAGCATCCGGACGTCGCCGCATACGTCGCGCAAACCATCAACTGTGAACAAATCGTCTCCGTCCCGGTCACGCACTGTCCGGAAGCCTTCGCAATTATCCTCCGCGGATTATTCACCACCAAACGCTCCGTCGCGTACAGCGGCGACTGCACGCCATCTAAAGATTTTGCCAAAGCTGCATATGCGGTTGACATATTAATCCACGAAGCGACGTTCGGAAATAGCTTATGGTCGCACGCGAAGAAGAAGAAACATTGCACGACCGAGGAAGCGTTGCGAGTAGGTCGAGAATCAAACGCAAAGACGGTGTGTTTGACCCATTTCTCGCAACGGTACCCGAAAGACATTTTTGCACCTTCTTCTTCTCCTTCTCCTCCTCAATATCAACAAAATCAACACGTATTCGCGTGCGCCTTCGACGGCATGCGCGTCAAATGGGAAGACTGGGACCTTTTGAAATCTCACCGGGAGAGGATTTCGGAGGTTTTATCGCTCACGACGCCAGAAAATGTAGAACGAGAGGAAGAAGAAGAGGAAGATTTGCAACGAAAAATGGAGATAGATTAGAGAGAAATAGAGAGGAAGAGAAACAAAAAGTGTGTTGTTATCGCACGTTTCAAACAGAGATGATCGAATTTGATCGTCGTCATCATCCAAACATATTTTAGTCTCCTTTCCACTTCACAAAAATGCACTCTCGGAACCGATATCATCACCAAAACGTCCTTCCCGAAGAAGACGTCTTGGAAGATGCGCTAAACACCACTCTCATCTCTCCGAGGTCTAAACAGTTGCAACAGCAGCAAAGCCCTTCTTCGAAAGCTTTATCGGTGCAGATGTTGTTCGTGTTCCTCTTGGCGTTCGTGACGTTCACGTATTCCGAATTGGATTTCTTTTCTTCAACTTCAACTTCATCACCCCTAGGAGAAACCAGTCTAGAGAATGATGATGAATACGTCGAGAAGAAGAGAGAAGGAGTAGAAGTAGAAGTAGAAGTAGGCGCTTCGTTTGATGATGATGAGAGCGGTGAAAAAGAAGCGTCGTCGTCGTTCAAAAATGTCCTCGTCTCCTGCCCGACGAACAACGACGTTAATAAAGTGAATCCAGTGGATTTCGAGACAGACTTGGACTACGTGTTGGAAAATTTCAAAAGAACGGAAACAACATCCGATCCGTTCGAGGAAATCGTTTATGTTTGTAACGTGTTCTCTCTGGAATTATACGAGAAAATGCTGTCTGATTTTCCTCTGATTGCTTCGATGGAACCGACGGAGAAAGGAAGATGTTCGGAAGCGGGAGATTGGAAGCTCGCAAAGTGTATGAATTATTCGGCGGCGGGGTCGAATCAATTCAAGGATTTGCGATGGAAGTTGAGCGGGTACGATGTGATAGATCCAAAGAATAGAGTGGAGAAGTCTGGGTTTAGGGATTTTGAGAGCGCGAAGGAAACGTGGAGAAGAGTGGAACAGATTTTGTTCAGCGAACGATTTCAGAATCTCGTGTACGATAAGTTGAAGTTGCCGGAGGGATGGCGAGATAAAATGATTACTGGTAACGTGCCGACAGATTTTAGGTTGCAAACGGACAAGATGGGCGAGAACGGGTACGCGATTGGAGTACACCCAGATACGCCGAAGAAGTTGGCGACGATGCAATTTTATTTCCCGGGGCTTCACGGAGGAGACGAAAAGAAGCAAGAGAGTAAGTACGGCACGTGCGTACACACGGCGAAGCAATTCGAAGAGAGAGACAGGAAGAACAACAACGCCGCACCTTGCGAAAAGAAGTTTGGTTTTCGACACAACAGCATGTATGCTTTTAAAGTGCACGAAACGAGTTATCACAGCGTCGAAAAGACTTTAGAAGATGCCGGAGAGAGGAACACTTTGTTGGTGAATTGGTATCGTGACGTTCCACAAAAGTTAGCGACTAAACAAAAACGAAGAACAAAAGGCCGTGGCCTCATGTAGAAATAGTATTTTAAGGCTCTCTATTCTTTCTTTTCTAACTGACAAACTACTTCTAGGAAATCCGCGTGCCACGGAAAGTGATCAAACGCGGCGAGCCTTTTCACTCGATGCGTTTCGCTCAATTTCTTCTCGCCTAAATCTCTCGCTAAACTTCTCGCGTCGCAAGATATGTATATTATATCTTTAAACTCTCTCGCTAAATCTAAGGTTATTTCATCCAATCCAGCTCTTGGAGGATCCACGAGGAGAAAATCTTTTTCCGTGAACGGGTACTCCTCGCCTTCGATGTTCTCTTCGCCTCGATTCTTCTTTCGCAGGCGGGAGAGGAATCGTCTGGCGACAATCTCCGCCGGTGCGTTTATAATCGTTCCATTTTCTATTGAATTCATCTCTAAATTTACTTCTGCCGCTCGGCACAAGTTCTCGTCTCGTTCTACGCCTATGACTTTACCTCTCGGAAAATATTTTGCGAGATAACACCCGTGGTTCATGTTCCCGCAATAGAGTTCCACGAACGACCTCGCCGTTTGCGCTGCAATTTCATCCTTTTCCATCGCTCGACACAGCCAATTCGCAGTCATTTCCGCGATGTCGCCGTTTGGGTTAGAGAACGATCCCTCCGGTTGTTTATATCGTAAAACTCTGCCCGTGCCACTCTCGTTGTCTTTAATCTCCATCTCCTCGATGACGAAATCCTCGGTACTATCATTCGACACTCTCCTATCGCCTTTCGTCCTCCCGGCAATCGCTTTCACCCCAATCTCTTTCGCTAACAGACCACTCACCTTTGCAAAATCTTCTCGAAACGGCTCTCCTCTCCACAACGTTACCACGCACTCCGTGCTCTTCCTGTTTTCGTGAAACGTCACCGCCGAGAGCCGACCTTCTCTCAAGGACTGGAATCGGTCGTCCTCGTTCAACGCTTCGCGCAGTTTATTCATAATCGCTTGCAACGACTCCGAGGCGATGTCGAATTTTGTTTCTATTCTCGTAATTTCAGACCGCTCAAAGATGCAATAATCGAACTTTCCTTTCTCTTCTTCCTCTGATAATAGTTGTTGCTCTTGTTGTTGTTGTTCGCAGATGCCGAACCGTACTCGTTGCCGAAAATGTTTCAGCTTTGGACTCGCAAACACTTCGAATTCGATTCTGCTTTTCGTCTTCGTCTTCTCATCCTCGTCACCACCATCATAAAACGGCCTCAATAAATCCTCAATCGCGTTCGCTTTCGCCTTTAAAACTTCCTCGTACGACTCCGAAGATAACTGTTTCTCCTCGTCTTCCGTTAAGCGCGCTTTCGTAAACAACTCTCTGCTCACAAAAGGTAAATTTGGGTTTCGGATGTATCGCTTTTTCGCCTGCGACGGTTTCCCGGGATTGGGAGACATTAGTACGCTCACACTACTAGCTTTTCTGCTTCTTGTTCTTCCTCTCGTCGCAGCAAAAGCGCGAATCGCAAAAGTTTTTTGTGTCGTTCGTGTTATTCTTAGTATTGTTGCCGCCGCCGCTCCTCTCGGGGGCATTTCTTTCCCTTTCAAAAGAATACTAATGTGACGACACTCTTTTGCGGAGTAAAACGTTTTTTATTTTCGGAAGGAGGAAGTTTTGGCGCGAAGAACAACGAAGGTGGTAGGTAGGTAACGTACCACATATGCCATCATATGCAACCCAATGATGGATCTCTTTTCACTAAGAACGCGCTACTTTTCCGCTGGCACGCGATCGATGCCGCTCGCATATGTATAGTACAGTATGATGACATTTATTCATTATTGCTTGGTCCTTCCGGCGATTGCATTTCTTTCAGTTCCGCATCACGACGCAACGACGTTGGCTTTGAAAGATAACCCGGGGAAAAGCATCGATTGGTTTTCGGATCGAAAGTGCTTCGGGGGCGACTTGGTGAAATCGACAAAGTTTGGATATTACGACGATGTGGTATTCGCGGAGAAGATGAGAAACTTTACTCTCAGAACGCTGTGGGAAATCGCCAATGAGCTGCGGGGGAGGACGATCGACGTCCTTATCAGTCGGTGCGAGTTGGATGGTGAGACGGACGATCCAAAGAGGAATCCATTCTTTAGAATGAACGACGCGCGGACCTTTCAATGCGCATCAAGCGTTCGTTTTTACGTCTATGAAAAGTGCGCAAGCAAGTACACGGTGCCGAAAAACGCTAGGGATTGCGTGATGGTAGTGGATGATTCAGACAGTCACATGTACAGTGGCATTCCAGGGACTTTATTCACGCACGTGCTAAGAAATTGGGACAAAGGATTGGCAGATTTCACAGTTGTGCTCAAAGACGGTAGCAAACACCTTCACGGAGGAGACGCGATTTTGAACTTGGAGATGCACCTGTCGACCATAACTAACAATACCGGGTTTTTGAACGTCGGGGACGTTCCCGCAAAAGTGCAGGGTAAGATTCCGAGAAAAGATAGGGATATTAGGGCGATTGGGTCTTACGTGTCTAAGCGCATCCCCTCGAAGGTAAACTCGAAAGGATTGGAAGTTATTGGGAAGTTCGCAAAGAAGTTC
>Ga0209090_10002341_pt1 | contig 11975 bp, 5 predicted proteins | sample ArcticOcean_MG_C_9_FD_187432 | JGI IMG/M metagenome (GOLD analysis project Ga0209090, IMG submission 187432) | Marine microbial communities from western Arctic Ocean - ArcticOcean_MG_CB2_152 (SPAdes) (version 2) | ecosystem: Environmental > Aquatic > Marine > Oceanic | place: Arctic Ocean... | reverse complement strand
TCGGCAGTTCCCCAATACCAAGGAGCTTTCGCTTCTTCGCGTAAGTATTTGAGGCACTCGAGATGACCGTTTTCGGCAGCGTATGCACACGTCAACGCATCGATATGACACTTATTTGCAACGCAATACTTTACCATTTCCAGATTACCTTGTTTTGTGGCCGCATAAATCGTATCTTCATCCCACTCGCATTTTTTCTCCTCTCGCGCCCACTTGAGCAACTCGAGTTTATTCGTTTTAGCAACTTCCGAGCAGAAATATCTTTCGTCTTTCAAGTACATCGACCACAACGATTTATGCTCCCACATAATCTCCAAAGTCGATATCGACGACATCTCTCTCACTGTGAACTTCTTTTTCAAATCACCCGCGCGAGACGATCTCTTAATCAACTTTCTCGTTTCACTATTCACCTCGTACAAGAATTTAAGATCAGTTCGATTCAATCTCGGGAGAATGTGTGTGAAACAAATATCATCGTTATTTACAATCACGTCCCACACATCTTTCTGCGCTCGCATCGTCACTCCAGGAGACATGAGATGCTTTTCGCTTTTATCACAACCTCAACAGCTCCTTCTTCTTCTTCTTCTTCTTCTTTCTCTCCCAGTGTCTTTGATGTACTGATGATTGTTTTTTCCAAGAAGAAAAAAAAGTGGCCGTTTTGACGAAAATTGCTTATAATAATACTTGCGTGTTATAGTAGAAAAGATTTACGAGAATAATGAGATTCGCGCACGGGTGGCCGATCGAGAGAGACTCTCCTTTACTCTCCCTTTACTCCTCCTCTTTTTGTTGCACTTCTTCTTCCTCTGAAGACGACGAGAGCGGAGACGAACGACGACTTTTATTAGATGATGACGATGAAACCAACGAGAAGCAACGACGAAAAGCAACGACAACATCGGAGGAAGAGAGGAGGAAGAGAAGTTTAAGAAGAAAAGAAAAGAAGAAAAAGAAAAAGAATGTCATCGTTTCGATGTCCTTAGATTCCACTTCGCGAGTGCTCGCGATCGTGACCTCGACCGGAGGCATCGAGTTGTGGGATTCCGGGCAAAACCGGACGTTGCTTTGCGCGAAGATGAAATCTTCTTCTTCTTTGAAATCTTCTTCTTCGGAGTACGTGTGCGCGGAGTGGAAACCGAATTATTACGAAGAGAACGACGTAAACGACGACGACGACGACGAGTCGATGTCGGCGTCGCACAAAGAGAGGATTTTGCTCGTGTTGACGAAAGCTGGGAACGTGCTGGTGTTTTTGGTCAGCGTAGGGAACGTGGAGGAGTTCGGTAGGAGTAGCGAGAATAATAACAGTATTAATAACAACAACAACGCAGGAGGAGGAGGAGGAGGCAGCGGTTCGGAACAGAAATGCGGCACGATGCGGTCGGCAAGTTGCGTGTTGAAGAGGGCGATTAAGGTTAAAGTTGTTTCCAATTCTTCTTCGTCGTCGTCGCCTTCGCATGATAGTAATAATAATAATTTAGCGCCAGACGAAGAAGGTTTGGAGACATCATCCGCATCCGCATCGTCTATAGCGACGACTTTTGCGTGCGCGAAAGATGGTCAGGGCGTTTTCTTCGGAACGAGTCGAGGCGGATTGGCGTACGCGGACGTTTTTCCAAAAGGCAAACTTTACGCGACGACGCATTCTTCCGATTTGGTTTTGAAAGAAATATTGGTAGCGAACGATGTCTGTGCCGCACTCGCGCCGAAACATCATCGGAGAAGGACGAGCAGAATGAGTTATAGTCATAGTTTGGGTCATGCTTCAGGCGACGAAGAGTACGAAGATGATGGCGACGAAAAACGAGCGGATTTCGAATTCGACGATAGATATTCCGACGAAGACGAAGAGGAATACATTCGAAGTATAAGTCCGAGAGAAGCAGCAAAAACAGCAACGGTAAATACCGAAGAAGAAGAAGAGGAAGAAGAAGAAGAACAGCGGCAACACGATGCCGTGGTGAGTATACGAACGACTGCGGCGTATCGCGAGGAAACTTCGTGCGTGGTGGCGCTCGCGAGCGGGCGATGCGCAGTTGTCGCGTTTTCACAAGAGGAAGAGAAAGAAACCACCACGGAAGTAATCTCGTGGTTAGGAGACGGAAATTGTTCCGCAATTGCTGCGCATAGCACAGATAACGTTCAAAGAATAGCTGTAGGAACTCGCACAGGGGACGTGGATATTTTTTCGATAGTCACGTCACTCGCGGCTGCTGCGGCGAGGAGAAAGAAAAAAAATCGATTCGAGCGAAGGTTTAGGCATAGTAAAGAAGAAGAACGAGGGGATAGCGCCGTCTGCTCATTAGTTTGGACGAAATCTGGAGACGCGTTGGCGGTTGCGAATAGTGGCAAAGGCATGCCCTTGAGCGTGTGGTCTCGGGTAGGTACGAAATTGTATGCGCACGAATCGTCGTCTTTGCTGGAGGAAGACGCTTCCACGAAATTCAACGGCAGATGTTTGTCTTGGAACGATAACGCCTCGAGCTTCTACTCGGAGTTTTCTCTCTTCGACGTCGCGGCTGGTACATCGTCATCATCTTCTTCTTCTTTGAAAAGGAGTACGTTTCGGGAAATCTCGTTCGTCATTTCGCCACCGGATGCAAACGTGAGAGTACACCCTCGCAACAGTCGCATGTCGCGACAAAGATACGCGTCTTTATCGAGAGAAGAACAGTTAGCGGCTTCGACGAAACCAACATCCGGCGTTCTTCTCGGCGCCGATCGCATTGTATTCGTGGAAGACGATGACTCGGACGACTCAGATAAAGATGACGAGACGACCGCTGCGACGCATTACGGAGAAGACGACGAGAGCGACGACGAATACGGCACCTGGACTCGCGACGGCGAACTTGTCGACGAGAATCAATACGATTCCGAAGCTGATCTTTTTGATAACTTTGCTTCGTCTTCGTCATCTTCAGATGTTATCGAAAAGCGCCGATTCAATGATGACACGAACGGTATCGCCGATGTCGCAAACAAAGCCGTGCTCTCTCCGTCTTCGAAACATCTTCAAAATAAACTCAAGAAACAAAAGCGACGAGAATATCGCGAAAAACTTAAGCGCAGGAAAGAGAAGCGAGAACGCGACGCTCGAATCTCTTCGAAGCCTCCAAAACCGCTTCGTTGTCGACACGAGCTACTTCCATCGGAATATATCGCGACGAGGTTTCCGGCTCGCAAAATCGCCATCTCGCCGGATGGATTAGACATTGCCGTCGCTGGATCGAGAGGATTCGTGACGTATTCGCTGACGAGGAAAAAATGGCGCATGTTTCGCGACGTCTCGAAAGAGAAAAGAATTCGCGTCACAAAAATGGCTTGGCTTACGCTGAGAGGTGATTCGTCCGGGGAGAACAAAGAAAACGAAGGCGTCGCATTCAATGCGTTAGCTGTCGCGTGTTCTCGAACGGACGATCCTACAAAGCATGAACTGCGCGTATACGCAGCGGCGACGCAACCACTGGACGAGCAGTGTGAAATCGTAAAACCGCATTCACTCGGGACTATTGCTCCGGTGGCGTTGGACGCGTGCGGCTCGCACGTCTTAGTCATATCACCACCGTGTGAGATTGCTTTGTTTGAAGTCCGTGTGAACGGTTTTGGAGGCGTGAACAGCAGTGAGATGACTTCAATCGGCGGGAGTTTCGTCTCTTCTCTTTTCGGCGGGTCGTTCTCGACGAGCGCGAAGAATACCGCAGCAGCTGCTATTAAAGCCGAACTTCGCGTCGCGAGAGACGTTTCCGGTCGACGCAGGGTTGCTAGTGGAGATGCATCGTTAGCCTCACCAATCGCCGCTGCTTTGTGGGTATCGAATCACGCCTACGAAAGTCCGAGAGCGATGCCGGCGCCTTCCATGTGCGCTTTGTTGCGACCGTGCGGGACCTTGAGCGTGTTGAAACTCTCCGGCCAAAACGCCGGGAAAGAAGTCAAAATTAAAACAAGTTCTTCCCAAAACAACAACAACAACGACAACAGCAACAAAGTCAGTACTAACATAACCGAGCGTTTCTGGTTAGCCGCGCGCTCGACGGATTTCACGGGGAACGGCGTTTTGCCCGAAGTCGACAATGCGTGGTGGACGTTTGGCGAGAACGGATTGGAGGCGAGACACGAAGATTGGGACGATTTATTTATGACCGTTCAAGAAGAAAACGACGACGATCACGAACACGATGATGATGATGACGGCTTCGATGCGCACGAATTCGACGAAGAGTATTCCGATTCGTTCCCGATATCTATAAACTTGGAACAGTTTCGAGCGATTTGTGCTACCAGACGTCTCCATCACGAACGTAGTTTTGGCGCCAGTGGCGGCAGAATAGACGTCAGCTCGGTTCAAAAATCCATATTACCGTTATTATTGAAGAAATCTCTCGCGAGGAGAGACGTTGGCACGGCGAGAATATTAGCCAAGGAAGCGAGAAAACGTTCGAGACGATTGTTTTCGTACGCTTTGGAATGGTTGATTCACGACGCTCTCGAGCAAATACAAGGTGATGATTTCGACAACGAAGACGAAGACGAAGACAACGAAGTCAGCGATGATGGCAACGATGAGGTATATTTTAATAAACCTGTTAGCTACGACATTACCAAAAGAGAACTTCTCAAGCGATCGTTAAATCTCGCTCGCGAGTTCGAGGAGTTCCCAGACGTCGTCGTTTCTGTCGCGCGCAAAACCGATCAAGACATCTGGCCGAAACTGTTCAAATCGTGCGGCGTAAAAGCTTCTACTTTACTGAAAGCTGCCATCGACAGAGGTCGGTTACGCGTCGCTAGTCGCGGCTTAGTCGTCAGTTGCTACATGGACGGCGAAGAGAGCGGACGCGAATTAGCGTACGATATTTTAGACGCCGCGTTCGTCTTGAAAGACTTCGCGTTGATTGGAGAAGTCGTTCGGTTTTTATCGATTGGTTTTGATATGCTGGACAGAATCGATGCTGCTAACGATGATGATGACGAGTTCGAGGAGGAGGAAGGAGGTGGTGGCTTCTTTTCCATGCTATTCGGAGGTGGTGGTGGTCAAAATGAAGATGGTACGAACAACGCCAACGGACTCACACGAAGAAAAAAGAAGGAAGAGATTGAAATGCTAAGGAGAGAGCGGCTGATTTTAGAAAAAGCGTTGGAGCACAAACTCGATGAGATTGTTTTTGACGTCGACGCGCGTTCGCTGGGGGCATTTTACCGTCGCGTACCGAAAGAAGCGATTGACGTGTACGACTATTTCGTGCGAGAGGCGGACGGCAAGTGTTCCTTTAACGTCGACGACGACGAGTATAACCAAGATTTTGACGATAAAACAAGCGTTTTATCTTCTCCACCAACGTCGCCGACGTACAGCGAAAGCAGCAGGAAGAGTCCCAGAGGGACAAGGAGGAGAAAGAAGAAAGAAGTGAAAACGAAAGCGCTCGGGTTCAGCGGCGCTTTGAAAAGAGCCGTGGACACTGCTTTATCCCAGAGACGATTGGGAGGAGGAGGAGGAGGAGGATCAATGTCGACGGTATCATCGTCTTCACTTTTTGATAACAGAGATAACGACGACGATAACGACGAACGCTACGCGTTAGAGGTTGTCAAACGCTCGAAAAATCTCGAGTGGACGCTCGTCCTCGCCACTTTAGCCAGGGACAAGAAAACGCTTCTGGAACTCATCGACTTGAAAACATCCGACGTCATGTACAACGCCTGGAGGCAAGCCGTGGAATCTTGCATAGAAGACGACGCGGACAAAACCAACACCTCCTCCGGTAAACACTACTTTCGACGAGAGGACCAAAGAGAGGAAGACCACTACTCTTCCGAAGACTCCTCTTCTTCCGAAGACGAAGAAGGCGTCGGAAGCGAGAACAAAGAAGCGCGCCGGCACTCTTTAAAGTCTTACAAAAGAGCTTTCTTCGCGCAATTATTAGCGGACGTGCACACCGAGTCCATGAGGGAGCAGAAAAAGAAACGCGGGTCGCAATTAAACATCGTCATTCCAGACTTTTTGCCCGAGTTCTAGAAATTTTATTGTATGGAAGAAGGAGACGACAAAGGAGAAGAGAAGAGAGATTTTTCGTATTTTTTCGTTAAATTTCGTTCTTTCTCCCAAGCACCAAAAAAGCAAAACTACATTTTTTCATATTTTTTCGTAAAACTTTTTCATTTTTTCACAAAGCCGCGTCTCTCTCTGCTTTGCGCGTCACACAAAAAGGACAAGCGCGAATCGCTCTTTCTAGATTTTCAGAGAGAGAGCACACGCGCTATAATTTCAGAACAGCATTTCGGAACGAGTTTCTCTTTACTGTCTCTCGTTATTATTAACTGCCGCTTTTTGACGAGAAGTACATACTCTTTCTCGTTTCTCGTGTTGTTGTTCGTGCGAAATTTCGATTTGGGCCGCGTCTGATTTGCGATTTCCTCAAACATCATCATCGCGAGCAGAGGAGAGCATATCTCTCTAGATAGAAACAAACGAGCTTCTCGAGATGACGATGGGAAAAACCCGTCGTTCGAGTCGTGGTGATGTGTGTCACATTTCGTCGTCGTCTTCTCTCGTCGCCGTCGGTGGAATTCTCGCGTTGCGCTCGTTTTCTCATCGCGGTGCGGTAAACGCGTTCGACTTTAAATCGGAAAAGAACCAAGCGTCGTACGAGATGGAGGAAGAAAAGTTCGGCCCGTACGCGTTTCCGAACCATCACAAGATTCCGAACGAACGCGGGCCGTTTGGGGAATCGTCGAGTTTTAAAGAAGCCGTGCAAGCATGCTTGGAGGAATCTCCAGTGCACGGGTTGTGTTACGACCAAAAATACGGCGCGATGAAAGATTGGGACGTCTCGGAAATAACCGATTTTAGTTGGGCCTTCAGCGGGTACACGCACGTGATCGAGAACAACGGGGAACCGACTGGACGGGCGAACTTTAACGCGGACATTTCCAACTGGAGACCGACGAAAGCGAAAAGGATGGATCACATGTTTTATTACGCCGTCGATTTCAACCAAGACATCTCCAAGTGGGGGTGGAGAGGCGGGATGGCGCACAAGCAACAACAACCCGGGATGTTTCAAGGCGCTATTGAGTTTCAAAGACGGTTTAACTGTCCGGACGCGATCGAAGGGCCGGTGCATCAGTGCCGAGAAAACGAAGGGTGGGAGCCGCAGGAGAGCTACATGAGGAAGGATGGTGGTTTGAGCGGCGATTTTCGCAAGTCGTCGGAGGGCGGCGACGGGGGCCTTTCTAAGCCGCGCCCGTTGTCCGGCGGGTTGGGCCACACCGAAATCTCGGACGAAGATGTGGAAGCGTTTTTGAAAGCCGAGGATAAAGGTATTCCGCTGTCCGAAATCTTGAAGATAAAGAAGTCTTTCGGAGGATCGTCCTCCGGTAAGAGTTCTTCCTCGTCTCAACAACAAGAAGAACTCGACGAAGAGAACGACCACGAGTTGAATCAAGAAATTGAAAGCTTGAAGTCCAAGGCGAAGAAGTACGTCACGTCTTCGAAATCGTTCGATCCGTCGTACGAGCCACGTTACGAAACACCGAGCAAGTACAACCAAAACAAAGCGACGTCGAACAGTTTCAGTTCGTACGCGTCTTCGTTGGACGGCGTTGGTCTCGGTGAATCCGAGGGGACGACGCGCAAAGGCAGCGAGGATGTGGAAACGGTGAAAAACTCCAAATTCGAAGCGGAGAAGATGTTGTTGATGAAACAGTTATCCGATCTCGAGAACAAGAACAAGGATTTGGAGAGCAAGACCAAGGGCAGCAGTTCGTCTTCTTCCGATGACGACGGAGAGGAAGAAGAAGATGTCCTGAAGAAAGTCTTGGACAAGAAGCGCGCCGCTTCGTCCTCTTCATCTTCTCCTTCCTCGTCCTCCTCGTCATCGAATGCTGACGAAAAGAAGAGTGGTGATAGCTCGGAGTTTGAATTGCTCAAAGCCATGAAGGCGAAACTTGATAGCGAAGTTCAAACGTTGAAATCTGAAATCTTTGACGTCAAAGACAGTCAACAAGACGAGGACAACTCTCTCAATGAAGACGGTCACAAGTATTTGGAGGAAGACAATATTCGCAACGCCATCGGTAAGTGTTTGCAAGAAGCTGCCGTGGACGGCAAATGCACCAAGTATGGCGAAGAGTCCGGTTATGGCGAGATGCCGGATTGGGATGTTTCGCACATCACAAACATGGAAAAGCTCTTCTACAAGAAGTGGCACTTCAACGCTGATCTCTCGAAATGGGATACCTCGCACGTCACGAACATGAAGAAAATGTTCTACTACGCGTTTGAGTTTTCTCAAGACTTGTCCGATTGGCAAGGTGAAGCGGCGGAGAACGAGCAAGACAACATGTTTAACGGCGCCTCGAGATTCCAAGCGAACTTTGTTTGCAAAGACAAAGAGACTGGGCCGGTGAAAACGTGCATCTCGCTCGCCGCGAGCAAAGGTGAAGTCGAAAAGAAGGAAGAGGATACCACCAAGGAAGAACCCGAACAAGACGACGACGAAGAAAAAGAAGACAAGGTACCGGTGAAAACGTTGGTGTCCGAGGACGAGGAGGAAGAAGCTGCCGAAGAAGCGGAAGCGGAGATGCACAAGCACGACTTGGTGAAGCTCACCGACAAAACTTTGCACTCTGCCATCTCCAAGTGTTTGAAAGAGGATCCAGTCACTGGCAATTGCGACAAGTTTGCCGCGAGCTCTGGCTACGGCGTCATGTCGCACTGGGACACTTCTGAGGTCACGGACATGAAGAAGGCTTTTTACAAGCGTGAAGACTTTGACGGCGATATTTCTCAGTGGGATACCGGATCGGTTACGAACATGATGTACATGTTCTTCGGTGCGAAAAACTTTGACCATTTCATCGGCTCTTGGGATGTTTCCAACGTTGCGGACATGTCTTACATGTTTTATGATGCCAAAAGCTATAACAAAAACATGGATAAGTGGGACGTCGGGAAAGTCGTTTCAATGCAAAAGATGTTCTTCAACGCGAAAAGCTTCGATAAGCCGATTCACTTGACGTGGCAAGGTACCGCGGCGTCGACCAAGCAATTACACTTGCTCAAAGACGCCAAGGCGTTCAACGAGAAGTATTCCTGCGAAGATGAAACGGACGGTCCGTTGACTTCGTGCTCTGAGATCGGCGCCGCCGCCGGGAAGAAGACGGGATCTTCCAAGAAGGTTTCTAAGGAAGAAGAAACTTCCAAGAAGGTTTCTAAGGAAGAAGAAACTTCCGCCCCGCACGCGGACAAGAACGTGGAAACGAAGGAATACGACATTCAAGCGTTTGGCAAGTCCATGACGGCGAAATTGGAGTACGACGACGAGACTGGACAAGTGAAGGGTTGGATCATCGATGAAAACGCGGGCAAAGAAGCCATGCTCGGACAGCGCAAGCGAGGCACGTGGAGATTTTTCAAAGCCGCCGACCTTGGCATGGCTGCCTCGGGAGCCGAAAGCAACTTTAGAAGTTCGATCGTCTACCCATTGGCCGGTGCCTTTATCGTTTTTGCGGCCGTAGCTGCCTACCGCAAACAACAACAACGACAAGAAAAGTTGTTGGTAGCTGAAACGAAAATCGTAGAAGACGATTTGGAGTCGCAAAGCGTCGCGAGTTCGGCGCGAAGAGGATCCAAGTACGGAACCTTGGCGTAAAAGAGAAAACTTTAACAAGATCAAATGACTATATAAACGACCATTTTCTTTGTAATTCTTAATTAACATTATTAAAACGAATATATTCGAACATATATACGTACTCTTCCTACGCTCTTTTTCGTAATAGAGCTTAAAGTGGTAGAACCACTCACACAAAAATGCATTCAGAGGTGGATGTTGTTGTGCGGAATCCGTCGACTTACATGCCGATACCAGACTCGTGGACTCGATGACGATTTCTTCGATCATTCCCTTCCTCGGAATTCCATACCGATAGATTCGGTGACGATTTGTTTAATCGTCTCCTTCTTCTCCTTCATGGGACAATTAAATCTCTCCTCCAACTCTTTACGAATCTTCTTGATGGATATCTCGTCCAAGTCTGCGCTTTGCAACATCGCGACGATAGCTTCTCTGATTTGCTGCTCCGTCGGTTGCGGATTCCCTACGGCACTAGCGCTGATGTTGTTGTCCGTCGACGGTATCGCTGCTGAAGGCGTAGGTTCCCTCTTCTCTGGCTCAGCTGCTACTGCTACTACTTCCTCCTCGCGTTTCTTCTCTGGCTCAGCTGGCTCTTCCGACGGCGCTTTCCTCGCCTTCTTCGCCGGCATCTTCTCTTCCTCCTCCTCCTCTTCTTCTTCTTCTTCTTCCTCCTCCTCTTCTTCTTCTTCTTCTTCTTCCTCTTCTTCTTCTTCTTCTTCCTCTTCCTCTTCCTCTTCTTCCTCGTCGTCGCGCTCAACCTTCTCGCCGGTCAACTTTTCAATCTTTTGCAACGCGGCTTCCAACTTCTTCTTCAAATCCGCGTTTTGTTTCTTCAACTTGGCGACTTCGTTCGAGACTGCTTTCGCTGGCTTGGCGGCTTTAGTCGCCGCTTTCTTCTTCTTCGCCTCCGTTTTCTTTCTCTTCTTTGTCGCGTTCGCGGCAACCTTCGCCTTCTTCTTCTCCTTCAACTCCACTTTACTCTGTCTCCCTTCCGTCGCCGCCGGTTTCTCCAAAAACTTCAAGATTCGTTCGATTTGCGCCTCCTTAGAGCCTTCCGCGCCGCTCCCTCTCGGCAAATCGAACAAGTCCATGATTTGAAATCGCGGCTTTTGGAAGATTTTCTCCAACGCGACGACTTTCTTCTCTCGGTCTTTCATTTCGTCCTCGTAGACGAACCCGGAAAAGTCCAGGATGTCTCGTTTCCGCGAGATTTCTTTCCCGGGCGTCTTGTACAAGAGCCGGTGGACGAGAACGAGGAGCTCGTCGTCTCTGTTTTTGTGAAAATAAAGAGGAAGAGGAAGAGAAACAAAGAAAAAGAGGTCAGTTTAAAGTTAAAATACGAACATCTGAGCGCGTTGTCTTCCGTTGTTGTTACTATTTACGTACCGCTTCATCTTGTCCATCGCGAACTTCACGTTTTCAATCTCCCTCAATTTCACCCCTTTCCCGACCTGCTCTTTCTTCCTCTCCTCTCCTTTTTTCGACGATGGGGCTTGCAACAACGTCGTCGCGGATAAAAACTCCGTCTTTTTCCTCTCGCGTTTCCCGGTTTTCAGTTCCGGTTCTTTGGCGGAGTTGTGGGAGGCTAACTCTTTCGCGATCGACTTCTTCGTTGTTGTTGTCGTGGTCGTCGTCGAAGATGGTTTCGTCGTTTCCGGAATTAGTGTTGGAGCAATCGGTGGTGCGGTAGGTTTTTCCTCCTCCTTCTCTGCTCGTTCTTCTTGTTCTTGGTGTTGTTCCGGCAACGCGGCATCATCACGAGCAGAAACGTTAGTATTGGCTTCGATTGGATTCTCCTCCTCCATCGCCGTACTCTCTTCTTTCTTACAGGTGTATAGGTTTTCCCAAAGTGTGGAATTTTTGAAAATTTTTGAAAAGACCGGCCCTTTACTTTTTTGAACTTTTTCCCACGGCATTTCTAACCGTTCTTATGAACGCATAAACGCAAAAAAAAAGACCGTGATAACGGAAACAACGTCGCGTAAAAACGCGCACGATTGAAGATGAAACTATCACGAATAATTCGTACGCGAAGAAATGAATCGATACGCGGGTTTTTAATCCTGCGTTTACGCGTGCTGTTTGTGATTTGCGCGCTGGAGGGGTACAATTTTGTTGTTTTTGGAGAACTTAATTGAAATCTGAAGATATATCTCCAGTTCCGGGGACTGCGCGGTGCACATTTTTTTTTCCTCGTTTTGTCGCGTCTTGTTGAAAAATGATGAAACCATCATCGGAGACGTTCAGAGTCGCTTTGAGTCGCACCTTTTTTACGTCTTCTTCATCATCCCTCGCCGCCGCTGGTGGTGCTGCTGGAGCGAATTCAGGCGGTGG
>Ga0209090_10002335_pt1 | contig 11988 bp, 11 predicted proteins | sample ArcticOcean_MG_C_9_FD_187432 | JGI IMG/M metagenome (GOLD analysis project Ga0209090, IMG submission 187432) | Marine microbial communities from western Arctic Ocean - ArcticOcean_MG_CB2_152 (SPAdes) (version 2) | ecosystem: Environmental > Aquatic > Marine > Oceanic | place: Arctic Ocean... | reverse complement strand
TTTTGTTTTTTTTTTCTCGAGGCGAAGCGAGAAGCGATTTCTACCGCTAAAAATACCACTTTATCTACTTCTGAAACGCCTCGAGACGGCCGCTTTTACTCCACAAAAAATTATTCCACGCGCTAACGGGAACGTGTACGCTACTTACTCGTCGCGATCTAATTCATCGATCTCCGAGCACACATTTGCATCGCAGAGAATATATTTGTCGCAAATACACGTCTTCGATATCGATTCGTACACACTTTTGATCGTTGTTGTTTAAGCGCGCGCTTCATCTTTCCGTTCGGATTGATTATACCACTTTTTAAAGCAACGCTTTAACGAGTCACACTTAGGCGTACGCAAAAGGAGGAGATAAAAAACAAAAATGCACGGCGTTTGTCTTCAACAAGGGATGACGCGAACGTCGTCGACGGTCAATTTTACGCCAGCGAGTACTTCTTCATCGTCGAGAAAGACAATCGCGATGCCATTTCCGAGATCGCGAGGCAGAGGAGGGAAGGCTTCAACGACGCGCGACGCCGTGGCTGAGCCATCGCAACAAGAACAAACGTTCCAAAGACGACCGGAAGATGTCGTTCGATCGAATGGGAAAGAGGTTGAATTATTCGCCTTAGAAGCGTGTGTGATAAGGCAGGAGAGCGGCCAGTTGGCTCCGAAAGTGAACGTCGTGCCGTCTATTTTAGATCCAGCGTTTGAGCGTTGCCGAGAAGTCACCGCAGAGTACGCGAAGACGTTTTATCTAGGAACAAAATTGATGACGCCGGAGAAACAACGGGCAATTTGGGCGATTTACGTCTGGTGCAGACGTACGGACGAGTTAGTAGACGGGCCGAACGCGTCGCACATTACGCCAGAGGCTTTGGATAGATGGGAGGAGCGCTTGGAGAATACTTTTGCCGGGAAACCGATGGACGTTATCGACGCGACGTTGGCGGATACCGTGAGTAAGTTTCCGGTTGATATCCAACCGTTTCGAGATATGGTTGATGGTATGAGAATGGATTTGGTAAAACCACGGTACGAAACGTTCGATGAGTTGTACGAGTATTGCTATCGCGTGGCTGGTACTGTTGGCTTGATGTCCATGCCGATTATGGGCGTGGATGAAAACTATAAAGGCGACTTACAGTCGGTGTATAAAGCGGCGTTATCGTTGGGATTAGCGAACCAGTTGACGAACATTCTCAGAGATGTTGGAGAAGATGCGAGAGAGCGTAATCGCATTTACGTTCCCTTGGAAGATTTGGCTGAGTTTGGCATCACCGAAGGTGAAGTGTTGACGGGATTGGTACAAAACGGGAAAGTGGACGAACGCTGGGTGAAGTTTATGAAGTTTCAAATCGCGAGGGCGCGAGAGTGCTTTGCTTCCGCGGAAGCCGGCGTAAACTGTTTGAATAAAGACGCGAGATGGCCGGTATGGTCCGCGTTGGACGTATACAGAGATATTTTAGATGCCATCGAGGCGAACGGATACGACAACTTCACGCAAAGAGCGTACGTTCCAAAGATGCAAAAGTTTGCGATGTTGCCGACGAGTTTCGCAAAGGCGCAACAAGGGCCGACGGAAGAGCAGCAAAAGGGTCGCTGGAACGAGTAATTAACATCTATAAAAGAGAAAGAATGAGAGTGAAATCAATTAGTAAAGCGAGCGTTTTAAGAGAGAATACAAATTACATTTTTTGTGTTTCGAAATTATACAACTATCCTCTAGCTTTTGGCGCCGGTCGTCCAGCTTTGACTTTTGGCTTCCTCGCCTCTAAAAAGTCTTCGATCGAAATCCCTTCGCATTCGTGACACGTGAATCGTTTCGGCGTCTTCGCTTCATCTTCAATGCCCACGCATCTCGTGTGCATCCAAATCTCGCACCGGTCGCACGCAATCATTCGCTCCCCATCGTCGTCGTTCGTTCCACAATGGCAGTTCACGACCCACTGATCGAGTCCGCCTTGGTAACGGTATTCGCTCTCTAAGTCCGCGCCTTCACCCATAACTTCGGCGTGCGCGTACTGCAACGAGTTCTTGTTCAATCTCGTCGAGTCTGGAAGGTTTTCGTACCCTTTAATCGCGGTGACTTTGAATTTTGAGAGGATAACGTATAAATCCGCAAACGCTTTCGTCGCTTCTTTTTTCAACTCGCCCAACGTGCACGGAACCGGAAGTAGAACAATCTCTGGCGGTGGCTTAGACTCGACGCCAAGCTTCCGCCGATTCTTACCCATAATTGCACCACCTAAACCAGAGACTTTTGGTCCTGAATTTGATCTATCGATGATCGCAGTAACGAGTACGCGAGTCGGTTTAAGATTTTTGACATTCGCAGGCACGCTCAAGTGCAACAAGTCGTCGATATCTATGTATGTTTTGACAAATTGTTTCGTATCCAACAATACTCGAGCTGCATTTGTGAGATGTGCACCTTTACACGTAACTCTAATCTTATTCCCGATCTGAACTCGTGCTGGTTTGTAGCTTTCCAGACAGTCTCGATAAACCGCTCTCAAATCCTTATCGACGTCGTACGCAGTAAGCTCTGAGATGGCTTTCGCGTTTGGATTCGAACGAATTTGTGGCGTCACCGGAGCTATCGTCGGCAGTTTTTGTTGACTTTTTCGTTCCACTTTCATCGAAGACGGAGGCGCTAAAATTGCCGTTGCAGAACGCGTTTCTCTTTGATTTCTTACTGGTTGTTGGCGAGTCGCTCCTCTCGACGTCGTTCCGTTGCGCAGTACGCGAATGTTATTCAATGGAGATTTCCCTACCACAACTGGTTCAACTGGCGCGTTCGCGTATGGGTTCATAAAGTCGAGCGGAGCCGTATAAGTAGGCGAATTTGGCGATATCGTCGAGTTCGGCATCTCCAACTGATACTCTAACTGAGAATTTATCGGGTTATTCCGTCTTCGCACTTTCGCTCTTGCATCCTTCGCTCCGTTTTTACCGTCCATAATGACAGGATGATCCGCAATCGTCTTTAAGACGTGATCCAAAAGTCCCGTATCTCCAACACCTTTCAGACGCGCAAGGTTTCGAACGTCTTGTCTACCTAACCAGAAGCCTTTATTATCCGCCAAAACCATCACGCATGCATTTGCCGCGACATTGACGCGAGCGAGCGTCCATCTCGTCTGCGTCGCCGGATTCGGATTACTCGAGCGACCTCGTTTCCACTCGACCATTGGTTCGGTTGGAAGAGGTGCTTGCTTGACCATAGGCATTTGTTGTTTCTGTTGCTCTTGATGACCGTTATACTGTACTATTGAAGTTGGTGATCTGAGCGTTCGCGCAAACGCAGAAGCTAGACCGGTTCCAGCCATTTTTAGTTTCTTCGCCGCCGAAGCAAAGACCGAGTCGTGGTGCACCGTTTCCTCTCGTTTAATTTCTTCTTCTGCTTCTTCTTCTTCTTTTACTACTACTTCTATGAACTCTTCCTCGTTCTTAATTTCCGGATAAGCGCGTTTCTTGTTGGATCCCGCCCCGCCCCCTGCTCCATTTTTTGTTTCTTGTTGATGATGATGATGAGAAGAGTGACGCCGGGGAGTCGTTTGGTTCGTTTGAGGTCTATTCTCGGCAACATCTGAAATTCCAGCCAACACGGCGCCTACGCCGTGCGTTGCTAACGTTTCGAACGGCCTGATGCCTTCTTTTACTTCTCTGCGAATATTTCTTTGCAATCGGAGCAAAGCTTTGACTAAATCGCCTAAAGTTTTTGGAATCTCGAGTTCATCATCTTCTTCCTCCTCATCCTCGTCGCCCGTCTTCTTTTCTGCTTCGAGCGTAAGAATATTGACGTATTTATCGATTAAGTGCACCATTGGATCGTCCTCGCCTCCAGTCATGAAAAAATCGCTTCTTAAGTTTTTCAACGGGAACGTTCGAAAATCAGCACCTGCTCGTTTATGCGAAGTCACCGTATTTCCAAAGCTACCTTTACCAAACACGTACCCGTACGTCCCGTACCACGTGTTCCCACTACTCGCGGGGTTCAACAATCGATACTCAACTCCGTATTTCTGCGAAACGTCCTCCACGGAAACCTCTCTCGCTCTCAACGTGTAGCAAATATTCTCCCACAAACCCATCAATTGCGATCCGCTCAACACCATCGATCCCGCCTCTCGTCCGTTGATACGTTTTAAGTGTCCACACCCATTTCCGTGAAGTAATCCGTGCAACAAATGCGTCTGATGATCGACAATCGAACATTCTTTATCGATTTCTCCACACACCGTACACACTCTTTCACCTTTCGGCACGGCGCAGCAACACAACTGACAGACTCTTTTCCCGGCCAACTCTGGTTTTCCTCTCGTTTTAAAATCCGTGTGGACGATAAAGTGCCACTGTTTTTTGTTCACCGGGTGATGATGCCACCCGATACATTTACAGCAATCGCAGTGTATGCATTCTTCGTCTTCTTCGACTTCTGTGGACTCTTCGTATATCCGCAAAACCGTCTCGTGCGCCGGTTGGTCTTTCGAAGTAGAAGGCGTCCTCAACACGAGAGTGTACCCCCAAATCCCATCTTCCGTCGCTCGCGCGTCTGGCGTCGCGAGTTTCAGAAACTGTTTAATGTTTAATCGAAACGGACCAAAATATTCCACCTTTCGTTTAATCCAAGGCGTCGGTTCCGCGATATTCACCTTCTTTTTTCTCTCCTCCTCGTCCTCTGTGGGAGTACTCCTAGGCCCCCCACCGCCAGCAGAACTTTGGGTACGGGACCTCATCGAAGCAGCCATATCACTTCCTCTCTTCCTCTCTCTCTGTGAGTATGTGTGTGTCCGTGTGTCTCTCGTCGCGCTCAACCGAGGGTGGTGGGTTCCCCCCGCGCCGCCGAGAGGCACGTCGAATTATAATATATTGAACGTCTGCTGCCCTTTTTTTTTCTCGGCGGAAGACAAGGGAGAACAACAGGGAGAAGGGAAAAAAGCGCCTCTCTTAAAAACTCAATTGAGGTTAACAAAAACACAAAATCCTCCTACAATCCTCCTTAAAACAGATCGGATATCGATTTTCAATCTTCTGTTGTCTCTCTTCAAATAGAGTAGTCAGGGAGGAGAAGAGGAGGGTGATGCGCGTGCGCGCGCGCGTGTGCGTGTGCGTGTGTCTAAATACAACAAACAGCTCTCGCTCTCTCTCTTTTGATGATGATAAAAAGGGTAACGTCAATTTTTCTGAGAGAACTGAGAGAGAGAGAAGAGGGTTTACTCGTAGTGTTGTTTGAGGGAATTCATCCATTTTTTCTTTTTCGACGGCTTGTTTTCCACACAACAAAGAGTAGATATGTCGTCTTTGCTTTTTAACCCACCATCCCGGCCTTGTGGACGAGGACGCGCGGTGGTGATGATTGGCAACAGCGCCGGTAGTGCTGCTGCTGTTCGAACAACAACAACATCTTCGCGCGTTGTTTTTGCATCCACATCTTCTGCGTCTTCTTCTTCTTCTTCTTCTCGTCGTCGTCGTCATCATCGGTTGAAGAAAAAAAGTTTAAACGAAAAAGCGACGACGACGACGACGACGGCGGCAAGAAGTGCAAACGGAAAAGGAGAGACCAATTTATTAAACGCGACGACGAGAGGGTGGATGAGTATTTCTTCAAACGCATTAGAAAGAGGAACTTTTAGAGGAAAGCGACGACAACAACACGCCCCGGTGTCGGCGTCGTCCATCGATGGAGCAGGGGCAGGAGGAGGAGGAGGAGGAAGCAGAAGCAGAGGAGGAGGAGGAGGAAGCAGAAGCAGAGGAGGAGGAGGAGGAGGAAGCAGAAGCAGAGGAGGAGGAAGCAGAGGAGGAGGAAGCAGAGGAGGAGTTGGTAATACACAACAGAACAACAAAAACAGAGGAGGAAAAAGCAGCAAAAGAGAGGCGATGCACAAAACGAAAAAAGGACAACATCGGACAGGGGGCGTTTTAATGAGCAGAGGAGGAAAAGTTTTTACGAAGAAACGATTACCGGAACCTCTGCGGTTTATGTCTGGAATTTGGGACCGATCTTTCGATGAAGAAAGCGAGGAGGAAGAGGAGGAGGAAAACGGGGACGAGAAGAAAAGAGAAGAGGAGAGAAAGAGGAAACGGTTCGGGTACTTTGGCGCGTTGATATTGCAAATATCCTTGGGCGCGTTTTACTGTTGGTCGTTGTTTTTGGTGCCTTTAGAGTTATCGTTGAATGTCGGGAGGGCGCAGTTGTCGGCGATATTTTCGTTGGCAACGTTGTTTTTTACGCTGTCTCTGTCGTTTATAGTGCCCTCGTTGATATCGAGGATTCGGCCGAGAACGATGTGTATTTTAGCGACTATATTGGCGACGAGTGGCGTGTTTATGGCGTCGTTTTGTTCGACCGCGATGTCGATTTTTCCTTTATATATCGGGTTTGCCTGTCTATTTGGCATCGCGTGTGGTCTCGGGTACGGGTTATCGCAGCAAATGTCCTCGTTTGCACCGTTTGGACAAGGGTTAGGGACTGGACTAGTCACCTCGGCGAGAGCCTTTGGCGCTTTCGTGTACGCGCCGTTGATTGAAAAGAAGCTGGATTTTTACGGCCCGGACGTTGCGTTGAGGAACTTGTCTTACGCGATTGCCGTTTTAGGTACCGTAGCGTCGCTGTGTTTTCACAAAGCATCCATAGATATTCCTCTCGGCTTACGACGAAGAAATAAGTTGGCGGTGACGGATTTAGAAACCTTGCGAAGATTGACCGATTTGCGTCCGCACACGATCAAGATGTGGTTCGTAAACACCCTGGGATGTTTTGCAGGAATCTCAGTCATTTCGCAAGCTGCGGTGTTGTTACTGTCTAGAGGGGACGCCACCATTTCCGCGAACGTTGCCGCTGGCGTCATGTACGTCTCTTTGGCGACAACTGCCGGAAGAATCATCGGAGGGTCACTTTGCGATCGCTTCAAAGCAAAATCGGTTTTAATATTCGCCCCGTTAATCACCGCCGCAGCTATGTTTTGGGCGAGCAGCACCAGTAGTGCCATCATCGGCTCTGTCATCATGCCACTCTCGGCAATTCGATTCGCGTTACTCGCGACTGGATTATCCTACGGCATTTTACAAACCGCCGTGCCTTGCGAAGTCCGACGGGTCGCCGGCGACGGTGACTTTGCCCGAGCCTACGGTCGCATCTTCACCGGTTTTTGCGTCGCCGGTTTCTTCGGCCCGTACGTCAGCGGGATCTTATTCGATGCGTTCGGAACCTACCGCGTCGCCTTCCAAGTTTCCGGATTAGCCAGTCTTCTCTCCTCCGTAGCCGCGACGACGCTCAAAGGCGAAGCCGCTGTCCTCAGGGAGAAGAGAGCGATGGAATTGAGAGCGGTCGAAGCCGCGGCGAGAAACGACGCGAGGTACGTCGATTGCACGAGAACCAAAGAGAACGAGTGGGGGTCCATCGAAACGTAGTAAAAGCAGAGAGAGTGATACTCCTCTCTGTCACTTCTTCTACTCACTGCGTCGTATGAATCGAGCATCATCATCATCATAATATAATATATGCTTTTAGCGAAAGGGCAAAGAAATGTAATAGTGTATTTGTATAAAGTAATAATACTATACTGTATCCGTATCATGTCGCTTGTGATTGTTTTTGGTCTGTTTTTTTCGCAAAAAAGGCACTCAAAGGCACCTCAAAAAAAAAACATTCTTCGTCGTTCCCACGACTCTAAAGAATACTACTACTAACGACGACGACTCTCGTCTCTTCTCTCTCATCCTCTCGCCCGTCCTTTTGTCGTAAAAGAAGAAGAAAAAGATCTTATTAAAAGAGAATAACATGGAGGACGACGACCCGTTCGATTTCAAAATCGGCGTGGAGAAAAACGCGCTGAATTCAGGGAAGAAAACCACCCCCGAGGCGATGATGAATTCGATGATGATGAAACCGTCGTCGACGTTGGAATCGTCGTCGTTTACGTCGTTTGGAGAAGAGGAGAAGAAGACGATGAACAACGGAGTAAAGGGCATCCCCGAATCGAAAGCGTCGTCCACAAAAACGGAGGATCAAAAGAAGAAGAAGAACGATGATGATGATGCGAAAGCAAACGCAACCATCGAGTCTTTCAGCACGGAAACGAAAGTCATCTTGACAACTTTAGGCAAAATTCTCGAACGCTTGGAGGCGTTAGAGTTAGTTGCGTTGAGAAATGCGAAAGAAGTCGCGCGGGTGGAAAACGCTCTGCACGGATTCATCGTCGGACAAGCGAGGAAAGAAAACGGGAAAGAACCGATAACGAGCGCGAATTTGTTCGCGGTAGCTGATTCGTCAGAAGAGGAGGAAGAAGAGGAGGAAGAAGAAGAGAAGATTGAAGAGGAGATTAAAGAGAATATCGTTCTCAGAGCAGGGAGCGGGCGAAGTAGAAGACCGCCGACGCCTGAAGGCGCGCATAATCCTCCGCATTATCCTCCGCATAATCCCCCTCCTCACCATCCTCCTCCTCCTCACGCGCATCATCAGCACCACCGGGATCCTTACGGTCCGCCGTCATTCACGAGAGGAGGGAGAGGCGGTCCTCCGCATCCGCATCCTCCTCCTCCTCCGCACGAGAGAAGCGGGTCTCCCTCGGGGGAGTCCGCCGCCCATTACCCGGGCATCGACCATCATCTTCATCCTCATCCTCATTGGTCGCCTCCGCCGCCGCATCACGGCGGTCCTTCATCGCCACCTCCGCACCACGGCCATCCACCTCCGCCTTCACACGTGCAGCACGATCCGTACGGAACGTATCACCCATCTCCTCCTCCTCCTCCTCCCCAAGTTCTCGCGAGCTCGTATCCATCTCCTCCGCCTCCGTCACCGCCTCAAGTCCAAAACGAAGACATCCCTTTGGACGTCATAGTCGGCGAATTCGCGTCCATGGGATTCACGCGCGACGAAGTCATGACAGTGCTTGGAAAAATGGAAGCTAGGAACGAGCAGAAGGAAATGAATTCGATTCTAGACAAACTCATGGCGGGCGAAGGCAAATTGTAAAAGTAATATCAATAAAACAAACACAACGTCATTAAAGTACAAATTTTTGCTAACCTCCACTAATATCCTAACTTTTCCGCGTTTGAGCCGAGCTCCTTCTTAACCGCCTCAAAATCTCCAATCTCGTGCTGACGCGTGACCGCGTAACACTTGTGCGTCGTAAACATCCACTCGGCGAATTTATCCGGCGTGTCGTACATTTTCGCATTTTCTCTCAACTGCTTCTCGGATTCGATTTCCCTCTCCTCTCTGGCTATTAAAGTTTCCTTGGACAATCCCGAATCTCTCGTCGAAACGAATCGGATTTGCGTGTCCTCATCACCATTCCCTTCTAAAGGCATCCCCCACACCCACTCAAACGCCGCTTTCACTCGTCGCATGTGAAACTTAGACGTCACCACCTCTACGTTTTTCCATCCCCTCGGAATAGCGTGCACGTACCTGGTAAAATACGCGTTACCGATGGTATCCATGCTCGACGTATCCTTCAAAATCTTCCCGGGATGGACGTCGTGCGTATCGATTAAATATTCTGCCATCATCGTCGATTCGTGATAAATAAATCCTCCTTTTTGTAACGGAGGTGGTTTATGCGGCGTCGCCGATCCGGCTATGCATATGTACGCTTTCTCGTTCGCTTTTTTATACGCCTCGGCGCAATAGTCCAAACGCTCCAGGACCCACTCCGGAAGCCACAAGTTATCTGGAGTAAATCCACCGGCTACGACTACGATTGCATCTAAGGACGACGACGAAGTATTATTATTATTATTACTATCGTCGTTGTTGTTGTCCTTGCGTTTACCTCGCATCCATCCTTCCTCCGTCCCGAGAGAAGAAGAACAAGAAGAAGAAGAATAGGAAGATTTTGAAAGATATCGAAAACGAGAATGATGATGTTTTCCGCAAAAGCTGCTCCTCTTCTTTCCCCCAAAAAACAAAAAGCTTTTCACACCGGGGCTGCTGCTCCTGTTAGTATTCTTGGCACAAAATAACGCCGCCGCTGCTCTCGTCTGAATCGTCGTCATCGTTCTCGGTCTCGTTCTCGTCGTCTCTAAAAGCAGAAGAGAAAGAAGAGTCACATACTACTACTAATGTATTTCTTTTTCTTGCTTTTTTCTTCCTTTTTTTTTCCATCTGTTTTTTTTGCCTCCTGGATCGGAAAATTCTCTTCATTATTTTCTCTCTAAAATCAAATATGTTTGCTGCGAGATTGCTGTTGTCTTCTTCTTCTAAAAAGACGACGACGACGACGTTGTCGGCTGCTGCTCGATGCGTGGGAGCAGCAGCGGCGAATACTAATAGTTTTAGCGGTGGTTTTGCGAGAACAACAACAGCGCTTCTTCAAAAACATCATAATCATCGGCGTTTTGGGAATTTTGCATTTTTGCCGGCGCATCAGAGGAGTACTTTTTCTTCTTCTTCTTGTGCTTCTTCTTCCGCGAGTTTCGAGGAAAAGGGAAACAACGACGACGCGAAACAATACCAATTACGGAAGAATCAAAGAAGAGGAGAGGAGCGTGGTGGTGTTAGTATTGGCGGAAGAGGAAGATTTTTAGGAAGGAGATCGTTCAGTGCGGATGCTGGGTCGTCGTCGTCGTCCGAGGAAAGTGAAGGCGGCGTAACGACCACCTCTTCTTCGTCTTCTTCGTCTGAGAGCGCACGATTGTCGGCGATTTTGAGAGCGGAGATTAAACACGAGGCAGAATCGTACGAACAGTCGGAAACGGCGAAAGGTGGACCACCGGATGGGTGGACGCTGAGCGAAAGAGAAGGGGATTGCGACGTGTACTTGTCCAAGGAATTTGGCGAAGACGAGGAGATTTTGGTGCACTTTTCCGCCTCGGACGATCCGATGGAAACGGAGTACGGACGAGACGACGATAACGGCGTGGACGATGTCATCGACGAAGGTTTAGGCGACGAGGATATCGAGGAGGAGTTTTCTGTGACTGTTTCGAAGACTGGAAGCGGGAAACAGTTGGAATTTTTTTGCGTCACGGATGGCGAGTTGATTGAGATTCAACACGTTCAATACGAAGGTTTCGAATGGAACGAAGGAGGAGGAGGAGAAGGAGGAACCGGTGGTGGCGATGATGATGCAGAAGGCGAGGGTATTTTATTTGACGAAGAGTTTGACGACAACAACTATCCCGGGCCGCATTTTGAGGACCTGGATAAAGGCGTCCAGGATGCTTTTTTATCGTATTTAGAAGAGAGAGGAATAAACGCAGCGTTGGCGGATTACATCGTCGAGAAGAGAATAGATAAAGAACAGAAAGAGTATACGAGTTGGTTGGAAAAAGTCGCAGACTTTCTCAAATAAGAATAGTAAACGTGTGATGTAATATACTTGTCCTTTTATACAGGCGAGAGGCGCCTCGTTCCGATTCGTTTTCTAAAACTTGTTTGCTATTCGTATTTTTACAATTTTTCGCGAACCATGCCGGTACCGAATAACTCCCACGTTCGCTTTTCATTACCTCGCGTTCGTTTGCGCGCCGGTAAGTACTGTCGAACACATATTTGGATCCAGTTATCCGTGCCGTTGCTCCCGTTCAAAAGTGTATGTTTTCTAGTTCTCAGCTGGTGCAACGTCGCCCTATTCGCGCTCAAATCGCACGGGGGCAACCCTCTCAAGAAGTACTTACCTTCCTCTGGCGATACTGTCACGCGCAAAACGCCCGTCGCGTCTTCGACTAATATTTTGAAAACGTACTCCCATTCGTTCGTGACTGGATTTTTCACGCACCACTCCTTCTCGTCTTCCGGCCAGAACTTTTGCGCTCGAACGTATAATCTGTGTCTGTTCGGTGCCTCTTTCAAAAGCGCGGATCGAATCGTATCCCATTTCACTTGCGGATGCATAATCATGGTAACGTTTGGTGCATCCACGCCTACGTTTGGCGCCCAATTCGCTACGATATTAGCCTTTTGACGAAACTGAACTTGGTCCAACCACGTCGGATGGCCTTTCGCTTCAACCATCCATTTTGAATTTGCGAAGAAAGCACCGT
>Ga0209090_10002334_pt1 | contig 11989 bp, 9 predicted proteins | sample ArcticOcean_MG_C_9_FD_187432 | JGI IMG/M metagenome (GOLD analysis project Ga0209090, IMG submission 187432) | Marine microbial communities from western Arctic Ocean - ArcticOcean_MG_CB2_152 (SPAdes) (version 2) | ecosystem: Environmental > Aquatic > Marine > Oceanic | place: Arctic Ocean... | reverse complement strand
CAGTGCAAATCTGCTTGTAGCTAGGGTTTGGAGGCTCGCCACCTGCATATCCGGATATTACATCCTTGATACCATCAATTCTTTCGAAAACAGCCTCTGTGCACCAAAAGCAACCGCCACCTAAGACTGATGTTTCCATAAGTTCTTTCTTTTTATCTTTAAGTTCAATTCCATCAATATCAGTTTTAATGCTTACCTCCTCTTGATGCAAACAACCAATAGTAAGAAAAGCTGTAAGTATTAATAAATAAGAATAATTTTTAAATTTAATCATATTTTCTTCCGGTTATCCATTCATGTCCGCTCCCAAGCAAAAGTTTATCAGCAGCTAAGGGGCCCCATGTGCCAGAAGCGTAACTTTCTAACCCTTGCTTACCTTGGCTACTCCAATAATCAAGCACAGGAGAAAGCAAACCCCAAGACATTTCCGCTTCATCACCGCGAATAAAAAGTGTACCATCTCCATTTAATGCATCAAGGATAAGTCTTTCATAGGCTTCAGGAGTATTTGAACCAAATGTCGTTTCATAGCCAAATGCTAGTTTAATAGGTTGTAGCTTTGTCTCTAAACCTGGAGTTTTAGAATTTAAATACAGTGTCACTCCCTCATTGGGTTGTATTCTAATAACAAGTAAATTCGGAGAAACTTTAAGTCGGGAATCTTGACCAAACAAAATTGCTGGCGGTCGCGTAAATTGCACAACAATTTCACTCGCTTTCATCGCTAGTCTCTTTCCTGATCGAAGATAGAATGGAACCCCCTTCCATCTCCAATTATCTAAATATAGCCTCATTGCGGCGTAGGTCTCAGTGCTAGAATCCTGAGGAATGCCGTCTTCATCAATATAGGATTTAGTAGGCAGGCCTCCCACTAGACCAGCAGCATAAGATGCCCGCACTACCTCCGGGCTGTCTCCTTCAATAACTAATGGTCTTAAAGCCTTGAGCGCCTTTACTTTCTCGTCACGAATTGCCTCAGGATCCAAAGAGGAGGGTGGTTCCATCGCAGTTAACGCGAGTAATTGCATTACATGATTTTGAATCATGTCCCTGAGTGCACCACTTCTGTCGTAATACCCACCCCTGCTTCCAACTCCTATGTCTTCTGACACAGTAATCTGAACGCTTGATACATAATTACGATTCCAAACTGGTTCAAAAATCGAATTTGCAAATCGCTGAACAAGAAGGCTCTGCACTGTTTCTTTTCCAAGATAATGATCGATGCGAAATACTTGGGATTCATCAAATCGACGATTGATCACCTCGTTCAATTCATGAGCTGATTGTAAGTCTCGTCCAAAGGGTTTTTCAATAATGACTTTAGACGCTGTTTCTGAACCTCGATGCCTTTTTGCTAACCCACTTTCCCCCAGATTTTCCAAAATTGGCATAAAAACCCCTGGAGGGGTCGAGATATAAAATAGGCATTGTGCTTCACAATCTATTTGCTTCTCAATTTTACTTATTTTTTGTTCAAGTGCCTTAAAACTACTTAAATCATCATAAGCTCCTGCATGAAAAATGAGATTTTTTTCCAAAGCTTCCCAAGTAGAAGATTCGATTTTTCGCCTTGAGTGTTCAACAAGAGCTTCCTTAATCTCATTTTTAAAGGCTTCATCAGTTATCGGTGACCTACCGTAGCCAATAAGAAAGCATCTCTTGGGTAAAAGCCCATCCTTTGACAGGTTAAAAATAGCAGGAGCTAGCTTCCTCGCAGTCAAGTCTCCGGAAGCACCAAAGATAATGATAATCGTCGGGGGCGTTTTTCTATTTAAAGAAGTTTTAGAGTCGGATGTGTAAGAATTAATCATTTTACAATACATCTTTAATGCAATGACTCGTTGAAGATGGCAATATTTTCATGGTGAAAAACTTTTACTTTGCTAGTGGAAGCAGAAGGTAAATCAACCTCCACTAAATCAAACCTGTAAGAAGTTGGAATCTCGGGCATTTCTCGAAGGTAGGCTTTAAAGGAAATCAACAAGGCTTTTCGTTTTCTTTTATTAAGAGACTCAAAACCAGTGGTGAAAGAATTTTCTGACCGCGCCCTTATTTCAACAAAAACAAGTATTTCATGATCCATACAAATTAAATCAATTTCATTTCTTCGATCACGGCTACTTCTCCAATTTGAATATAGGACTACAAATCCTTTTTTTTTCAAATCCTTTTTTCCAAGCCATTCACCATATTCACCATTCTCTTTTGAATTTTTAAAATTAGGCTTTAAGCCCAATGACCATTTTAGAGATTTCCAATTCATCTTTATCTTACAAAATTATTACCGCCATTCATGCTTAGGATACCTACCGGATAACTCCTTTTTAATTTCTAAATATGAACCGGACCAAAATTCGAGAATATTATCGGTAACTTGAACACATCTATCATTCGGTGCCAAAATATGTAATGTGACCAAATGTTTATTAAAAACAACTTGGGGATGCGTAGTAATATCATATAAATCCTGTAGCTTAATCCGCATTATTACGTCCTTACCATCATAAGAAAGCCGGTAAGGTCTTTTTCCATTCTCTAAAGCAAGTGTTGATGGGGTTGCTTGTTCTAATAAATCAAGCTCTTCATTAGAATAAATATTTTGTAAAACAGGCAGAACTTCCCTATTTCTGATCTCCTTCCAACTTTTTGCATCTTTACAAATTTCTTCGAACAGTAGGTTCTTCAAGTCATCACTAAAGTCAGTAACATTATATTCTGGATAATTATGATTTAAGAATAGAATTTTGGTTAAAAAGTGATCCACTTGGTTATCCCATTTTTTCAAACTAAGATTACCATTTTTTAGCTCTTGAGAATACGCTTGCTGAAGGTCTTCTTTGTCAAAACTTTCATTTTCTTTTATCTTAAATTTAATCGTTCCTATTTGATTATACTTTCTTCTAACTACTTTCCGTGTATCGGAATGAAGACTGACTTCCTCACCGGTTACCACTCTTGTGCTTAACACATTTTCAATAATTTGATCATCCAGCTCAGTTACATATTCCATCTCTAAGCCAATTTTTCCCTTCAAAGGCTTCTCCACTAAGTTGAGTGCAACCACCCAATCTGCTTTTTGCACTTCTGAGAATTTGCTCACATGCAAATGAATACCATTAATACTCTCATACATCATTGTACCCCGGCTCTTTAATCGAGCGAGATGATCTGGAAAAGCAACAAGAAGAACCTCGGCAAAGTCTCTCATTTTAGGAAATTCAAAATGAAAAGATTCTAGACCAGCAATCTTACAAAAACGAATCGCTAATTTTTCTGCTTCCCGGCATCGCATCGCATGGATCCCAACATACTTACATCGGTCGACCGAAAAATCCTCGTCCTTGGCATAAGCCCAAACCCCTAATAATAATCTTAAATCAGAATCGAAGTCATTCGCGTTTTGTTCGGTAATTTTTTTTGATATGAAAGAATCTACAATCTGCTGGTTAAATTCCTTATGAATAATCGGGCTCCTATCTTCGATTAGGGCTAAGGCTAATGCAAATGCGGGCAGACAGCCTAAATCTTTTGCTAATAATAATGCCATTCCAAGTCTTGGACTGACTGGAAATTTACAAATATCACGCCCCTTTTCTGTTATTTTAAAATTGGATGATATTGCACCTATAGATAACAAAGTATCTTGGGCACGAACCAGAGAGTTTTCGGTCGGGGTATCTAGCCAAATTAACGAACGCGGGGGTTTCCCCAACATGCATAAATTTAAATAAATTTCAGCTAGATCTAGCCTTTTGATTGCAGGTATTTCTACTTCTTCACGATTCTCATGATCCTTCTCTCCCCATAACCTTAAGCAGTAACCTGGTGATGTTCTTCCGGCCCTCCCAGCTCTTTGATCTGCGGCACTTTTGCTTATTTTTTGCGGAAGTAAAACATTGACTCCTCTAATTGGATCAAAACTTGATCTCTTCGCTATTCCTGTATCAATTACAATGCGAACCCCTTCTACAGTTAAGGAAGTCTCAGCAATATTAGTACTAACAATAATTTTTCTTTGCGTGGTTTTTTTAAGGGCAAATTCTTGATCTTCAATTCTCATATCACCATAAAGCGGTTTAATAAGAAATGACTTAGCCCATGGAGCCGATTGTATTTCTTGAATAATTTTAGAAATTTCATAAGCACCTGAAGCAAAAATTAAAACATCCCCCTCACGAGTTGAGATGCATTTTTTAAGTTCTACCGCGACTCGTTTCCAAATTACTTCGGATTGTCCTGAACGATATTCAATATCAACAGGGTAAGTTCTAAAGAACAACTCTATTGATTTACTATCACCTAAATAATGTTTTGTTTCCTCTAAAGCTAAAGTGGCTGAAGTAATAACTAACTTAAGTGATGGTCTTTGAGTTTCCTGTATTTCTCTAAGAAGAGCTAAAGAAGAATCCATCTGTAAACTTCTCTCGTGGAATTCATCAAAGATTACTAGACCAACACGAGATAAAACTGGGTCACTTAAAATTTTTCGAAACAATACGCCATCGGTTAAATAAATAATTTTTGTATTCGGAGAGGTTTCATTCTCAAAACGAACCTGATATCCAACTGTATCTCCAATTTCAACTCCTAATATACCCGCAACCCGACGGGCTAATAATCGTGCGGCAATACGCCTAGGTTGAACCACTAGAATTTGCCCCTGAACCAGATTCTCTTTTAAAAGAAGCAAGGGTAGGCCAATAGATTTTCCAGAACCAGTTGGCGACTTAAGGATAAGATTTAACGAAGAAAGAAAAGCATCTTTAATTTCATTAAAACCCTTAAATATTGGTAAATCTGAAAGATTATACATCCCTCAAAATTTATTAATTAGAAGAAATTTTCAATGTAAAATAAAAATAGATGAGGTCCCCGTGCAAAAATCAATTTACTAAGAAGTAGTCATCACGCTCAGATTAAATTCGATATAGTTCGAATTACCTCATTCAGAACTATTAAAAGAGCGATTTGTAAGAAGAGAGTAACTTCTGGGCGATTTTATCCCCTTTCTGAGAAGCGACTGATAGCCATTCTTTGGCTAATTTTATATCCTTAATCGTTCCCTTCCCCCCTAATTTCATTAATCCAATAAATCTGGCCGCCTCTGCATTTCCCCCTTGGGCAAGAGGGAAAAAAAGTTCATAAGCCTTTGCATAATTCCGCTCAACCCCAACTCCAGTGTAGTACTTTCGTGCTAGGCCCATACGTTCTGTATCATTAACAATTGGCCTGTTTTGTGTTAGATCAATAGGTGTAGGTGAATCTATGGAATCATTCTGACTAGGAAGGTTTCCCCTTTTTTGTAAGTATTCCTTTGCAAGTTGATGGTTTTGAGCCGCCGCATCTTGTAAAAGTTGTAAACCCTCAATTGTATTTTTATTAATACCATCTCCTCCATCAAGTAGAAGTAATCCGAGTGAATATTGTGCCTCTGAAAATTTTTGCTTTGCTGCTAACCTTAACCACTGGGAAGCTTTATAAACATTTTTCTCTACGCCATCCCCATTGTAGTAAGCCATCCCGAGGTTAAAACGGGCTGTTAACGATTTGGCTCTTACTGCTTTTGATAAAAGCTTAATTCCTTCTGCTGTATTCCTTGGCAAGAGACCGGGTAAACCTCTCAAATATAATGCCCCTATTGTTGCTTGAGCTTGTGGGTAGCCAAGTTCCGCCGACCGCATGAATAAATCTAATGCTCGAGTTACATTAGTAGGAATAACCTGAAAATCAATTTCTCCCATGCAATACATCGCAACCGGGTCTCCTTCGGATACATATCTTTGTAATCTTAAAGCCGCGTCTTGATAAAGAGTTGTCGCCGAAACAAGGTCGCCTTTAAGCATAGCTAAATTTGCAAGATTATAAGGACCAAAGGGGTGGTCTTGTTTCGCAGCCACATTAGACCACTTTCGCGAAAGTTCGATATTGACCGAAGAGCCCGCTTCCCCAGACCTAAGATATATTCCTAATAAACCCTGATAATATGCCGATCCAGCCTGAGCATTATCGATAATGTGTTGATAGGTCGTTTGCTCATTCCAGCGATCCGTTTTTGCCCAAATTAATGGGCATAAAAGAATTAATACAAAATACAAGCATTTTTGAATATACATCTAATTTAAACATTAGATACTTTAACAAAGCGTTCCAAGCTTGAAAAAAGGGTCAGATTAAATGAAAGTAAACATTTGTGAAAACTTGTAACCAATTCTCATTTTTATCTCTTCCAAAGATGCTCCTCTTCGGTTTTATTTTTTTTGCAAAATTTACACTTTTAGGCACTGAAATTACCCTTTCTGAAAAAATCTTGGCTCAAATACTCGATCGACAAGAACGATTTTTTATAAACTACTCATCCAGAAGACTTAATGAAAAAGAAATGACTAGGCATGCACAAGAAATTGTGGCCAATTATGAAAGTTACCTTAGTCAAAATCCTGAAGATGAAAACGCCTTAATATTGTTTGGTAAATTCCTTCGAAAAGTCGGCCAAGAAGAACACGCAGTTGAGTTTTTTTTGGAAGCAGACAAAATCAACCCAAAATTAGCGGTCGTTAAACAGCAGTTAGCAAATTTCTTAATTGAAAAAGATCGTCCTGTAGATGCTTTTCCTCTTTTGATTTTAACTGTCGAATTGAGCCCTAAAGAAGCAATCTATCATTTTCAACTTGGGAACTTTCTCTTCCTATTCGAAAAAGAACTCGTTGACGAACAAATCTTCACGGAAAGATCTGCTCAATCCTTTATGCATCAGTGCTTTCGGGAAGCAAGCAAGCTCGAACCCGCAAGTTTCGATTTTCAATTAAGATACGCCCAAAGCTTTTTCGATTTTTCAGATTCTAATAAATCTAACGCCCTAAAAGCTTGGAAGAATGTTGAGGAAAGTTTTCCTCGCAGGACAAAAATAGAAAAAGATTATTTTCGACTATGCCAAGCTAAAGTTCTACTTGAACTCGACCGATCAAAAGATGCATCGTTACTCTTAAGGACTGTTTCTTCAAAATCATTGAAGGAAGCAAAGGATTCTTTGCTAATGCAGTTTAATGATAATAAACAAAAAGAAGACACACAGCTCGAATTTAAAGAAAAAAAACAGAGTTCTTTAAATTGGAATCATAAGCATTATATTCCCACAGATCCCCACATTGAAAGACTACGAAAACTTACCAGTAGACTGATAGAAGAGAAGATGCTTAGTGAACTTAAAGTAGACGCCATAAAAGCTCGTTACGATCAATCAGGAGAAATTAAAATAGAACTTACGAATTTACCTAAATGAATTTATTTTTAAATTTTCGCTCTAATTAGAAATTTATAAGTTCAAGAATGCATAATTTTTTAGCATCCATTGAATTTGGCGTTTATTCAGAAAAAGCTATTCTCTTCCTCGTTTTAATTTCTAGTCTATGCGTGCACGAATGGGCTCACGCTAAAACTGCTGATAAACTTGGTGATCCACTCCCAAGAAAACAGGGTAGGGTAACGCTCGACCCACGGTCTCATATTGATCCAATAGGCTCAATTTTACTTCCAGCAATCATGATCTTTATTTCCCCAGGGTTCGCCATTTTCGGTTGGGGAAAACCGGTCCAAATTTCTCTACCGAATGAAAAAACAAGAAAGCGAGATGATATTCTAATTACTCTTGCTGGTCCACTGTCAAACCTAGCAATTGCATTTTTTGCTGTACTCTTTTTTTCAATTTGGGGAACTTTTGCCCCTATATCGAAAAGTTTCATGTCCATTCTTTTTATTATCGTGAACTTAAATTGCCTATTATTTCTTTTTAATTTAATCCCCATTCCCCCCCTTGATGGTTCCCATCTTTTAAAAAACGCTTTTAATATGAGCCCATCGATTTATTACAAACTTTCAAAATATGGCTTCGTTTTTTTACTCATCTTAATTAATTTACCCATATTTAATACAATCTTATTTCAGTCGCTAAATATAATGATGAGTTTTTTCTTCGGCATTTTCTCGCAAATTTCTCATTAAGTATTTAAACATTTCAAATGCGAAGCATTGCCACATTTAAGGAAGAAAAACTCGCCCTCCGTTTTTGGAATTATCTACAAGGTGAGGGAGTGGAGTGCTCATTGGAAGAAGACGGGAGCGATACTTGGGCTATTTGGGTAATTGATGAAGAAAAGATTCCCTCGGCTATTCAATCTTTTGAAAAATTTAAAGAAACTCCCGAAGATTCCAAGTTTAATAGCACAGTCAAGACTGACCCAAAACCAAGTCAAAAAAGTCTGATTACCTCTGAATTTAAGTCACGATTCAAAAGTTATAATTTAAGAGAAAAATGGCAAAAACAAGACCGGTCTCCCGGGATGATTTCTCTTTCAATAATTATATTTTCAGTGGCAATTTTCCTAGTTAGCGGGATGGGTAAAAATTCTGATATTGTCAGCAAATTGCTAATTTCTGAAAAAATGGATGGTTCGTTAAGTGAAGTATTCGAAGGGCAAGTTTGGCGAATAGTGACTCCAATTTTTTTACATTTTGGATTATTCCATATTCTGTTTAATATGTTTTGGTTACACGACCTAGGGAGTCAGATAGAAAAAAGAAAAGGCTCACCATTCATAATTCTGTTTATTTTAGCTTCTGCTATAATTTCTAATTTAACTCAATTTAAGTTTGGCGGCCCCGGCTTTGGAGGTATGTCTGGGGTAGTTTATGCTCTCTTTGGTTATGTGTGGATCAAGAGTAGATTTGATCCAGGGGATGGCCTATTTATTAATCAGTCCACCGCACTTATTATGTTAGCTTGGTTTTTTCTCTGTTTTTTGATCCCAGGCGTCGGCATTGCCAATTGGGCACATGCAGGAGGACTACTAACCGGTTCAGCTTGGGGATATCTCTCTGCGGTTCGATGGAATCGTCAGTAAATATAAGGAGATTCGCTGTATTAACCTAAAGGCGAACAAGTTCGTAAATCGCTAAGCCAGCTCGGAGATTAGGAAGCCATTTACAAGTAGTCTTCCAGTTTCCACGATGGAATACTTTTCTCCCAATTTGAAATGGGATTTTTTGACTTTCTGGAGCAAGGCAAAAATCCTCAAATTCCTTAATTGAAAAATGGTTCCTCGGGTCGCTTTTCTCCCAATTCTCTCGGTATACATCATTATTAATTTTCGATCCATATTGAGAAAAATATAAGCGATTTTCCCAATATCCATGATTTACAAAACTAACTGCGACTCGCCTACCAACTCTGAGGGCATCCAAAATTACTTGCCCCGGTTCAGGTAATTCTTCGACCATTCTAGAAAACACAACCCAGTCGAAACAATTGTCGGGAAGCATGGATAATGCCTTTCGAATATCACCTTGGTAGACCGCAACACCCCGAGAAATGCAAGCAGTCGCTTTATCACAGTCATAATCAACACCTAAGCCGTTCACATTCTTCGTTTCACGAAGATTTTCAAGCAAGATACCCCGACCACATCCCAAGTCTAAAACTTTTTCATTCGGTTTAACCCAATCACCAATTACTTTCAAATCCGCTTCTTTTTTAACATCTGCTCGCGTAATTGCATAACGAGATTTCTTAATTTCTTGGCGAGCAATTTCATCTTGATCTGCTCCTTTTAGAAACAACTTTATTAACCGCAGGAAATTGTCAGATTGAATTAAAAAAGAATCGTGTCCGTGAGGATGATCAATTTCTAAGTATGATGCATGTTTACTTAATTTTTGAAGGGCTTCCGCAATCATTTTGTTTTGAGCAGGCGTATACAGCCAATCCGTAGTAAAACCCACAACCATAACCTTTGCCTCCACATTCTTTAACGTGTGCTCCAGCCCTTTTTCCCCTACAAGATCAAAATGGTCTAATGCCTTGGTAAGCTTCAGGTATGTATTAGCATCGAAGCGATCCACAAATCTTAAACCCTGATGATGAAGATAACTTTCTACTGCAAACTGCTGCTCTTCTTCTTCAACACTTAATTTCATTTGGTTGCGCCCAAACTTTTCCTCCATACCTTCATCTGAAAGATAAGTAATGTGAGCCATCATTCGGGCCACCGCTAAACCCATCTCAGGGCGGGACTCATGAGTATAATTTCCATTATTCCATTTAGGGTCTCCCTTAATAGATGTTCTTCCGACTTCATTGAATGCGATTGTTTGAGCACTATGTTGCGGAGTCGCCGCAATAATCATCGCCCTCTGCACAAATTTTGGGAACTCAATGACCCACTGCAAGGCCTGCATTCCCCCCATACTGCCACCAGCTACTGAATATAATGAGGAAATCTTTAAATGGTCTAGCAGCAGCTTTTGTGCGACAACCATATCCTTAATTGTCAGGTCTGGGAATAACATACCGTAAGGCTTTTGAGTCTTAGGGTTAATGGACGTTGGTCCTGTCGACCCTTGGCATGCCCCAAGACAATTTGAGCACACCACAAAAAAATTATCGGTATCTATAGCCTTACCTGGGCCAACTGCGTGGTTCCACCAGCCTTTCCTTGTTGCTCCCTCATGGACCCCAGCAACATGATGATCACCAGTAAGTGCGTGACAAATTAAAATAGCGTTTGTTCCACCCTTATTTAAAGTTCCATAAGTTTCGTAATATAATTGAAAGCTCGCCAAGACTCCATGGGTCATACGAAATTCTTTTTTATACTCAAAGATTTGCGGATGAACTAATCCCACCTCTCCCGCTTCATCTATATTATTTTTATCTTCTGTGTTCATCTAAAAAAGAAGGCAGTCTCTTGGTGCCCTCAGTAAACCAGATATTACAAGGTCAGGGATTCAAGCAAAGCACCATCTATGTCATAATTGCCGTGAACCGCTTTAACATCTTCAAGCTCTTCCAAATTATCCACTAATTTCAAGATTCTACGGGCAACATCTTCATCGGTTACTTGAACCAAGTTGTTGGGTAAATAAGCAAGTTCAGAAGAATCGGGTAAAACCTCTGCATTAGAAAATGCCTCTGCGATTTGATCATATTGAGCAGTTTCGCAAATGACTTCGTAATGCTCTTCCTCGACAATTACATCCTCGGCATCATTTTCTAATGCCAATTCAGTAAGATTATCCTCTCCAATCTTTTCTTTCGCTATCAGGAATTGGCCTTTTCTTTTAAAGTTGAAGGCTAGGGCACCGGCACCGGCTAAATTTCCGCCGCCTTTTGAAAAAGTACTTCTCACTTCAGAGGCAGAGCGATTCTTATTATCTGTTGTTACCTCAACAATTAAACCCACTCCTCCTGAAGCATAGCCCTCATAAAGAAGTTCTTCAAAAATAACTCCTCCAAGTTCTCCCGTACCTTTCTTAATCGCACGATCGATATTGTCTGATGGCATGTTTGACTGCTTGGCTTTAATAATAAGGGTGCGCAATCGAGGATTAAATTCTGGATCTTTTCCCCCATCCCTTGCTGCAAGGGTAATTTCCTTACTTACAACACTAAATATTTTTCCTCGTTTTGCATCAACCGAAGCTTTGTGACGTTTAGTGGTCGCCCATTTACTGTGTCCAGACATGTACTAGAATTGAAAATCGGAAATCAAGTCTTTGTCAAGTTCACTTATTTAAGAGATCAGAGAGAAATTGATAGGCTTGCTCTAACCTTTGCTTTTTATCCAATGCAATTCTTCTTTTACTTGAACTCATTTCTTCTAACTTCAAATCACTATAATTGTCTGCCCTTTCTTTGTACTTTCTTTCCAAAATCTTGGGATCAATCGAACCTCGACTCTTCAGACCTAGTAAATTTCGATAATTCTTTTCTTTTTCTGATACTTCCTCCTTAACATGAGTATTTTCTTCGATTTCCTTTTTACTCTCAATTGTTGCCTCACTGACAGCAGTTACATCTGGAGCCTTTTTTGTAATAAGAGTTTGAAGAATTGTCATCAAGTTCTGAATGGTCCAATACAATACCAAGGCCGAGGAGAAAAAGTAGAGAAATATCAAAAACATAAAAGGCATAAATCGCATCATTTTGGCGTTA
>Ga0209090_10002332_pt1 | contig 11996 bp, 14 predicted proteins | sample ArcticOcean_MG_C_9_FD_187432 | JGI IMG/M metagenome (GOLD analysis project Ga0209090, IMG submission 187432) | Marine microbial communities from western Arctic Ocean - ArcticOcean_MG_CB2_152 (SPAdes) (version 2) | ecosystem: Environmental > Aquatic > Marine > Oceanic | place: Arctic Ocean... | reverse complement strand
GACTCGAACCGGCATCGCCTGCTTGGAAGGCAGGAAATTTACCTTTAATATATACTCACAAAAAGCTTTATTTCGCTACCAAAGAGGGGACTTGAACCCCTACACTGTAAGTACTGGAACCTAAACCCAGCGTGTCTACCAATTCCACCACTTTGGCGTGTATTAATAAGAAAGCTTTAAAATCACACAACTAAGACTAAAAAAAGACTTTGCCCTAATTTATCTTAAGAAGGTAGATTAGATAAGATATTTTTTTGCAGAAATCTTACCAAAAGAATTGAAATATTCTTCTTGTGTACTTTTCAACCCAGAAGTTAAAAGAGTGTTGTTAGATTCATCTAACCAATCATTAGATTTTCCGACACCATTGAAAAGATTTGCTCTACAAAGTGTAGCAGTACCAATGAAGATACGACTAGAATCCGCTAGAACAGAAGACTCTTCTGTTTTAAACTGACCAGCCATGGTATTACTTTTAAGTAGTTTTTTACTTCTTGCTTTTAAAACAGATCCTATCTTTGGAAGATAGTTTTTTAACAAAACAATGTAAAAACTTGAGAAAATTAAGATTAACCAAAATATTTGGTTAAAAAAAGTTATTTTATCGAATTGAGGCATATCGTTATATTTTCATTTTATCAAAGATCACCAACTTTTTTTAATGATACCCGCGATTTGTCCAAATCGGGCATAATCGCGAAAAAATATTCTAGAGAGCCTAAAATCTCTGAGAACAGAGTTACTCCTAAAAGTCTCCGTACACCGATTTTTTATTCTAACAGAATTACTTCTAAGAGGCAGGCTTGCAAGCTGAACCCCAGCAACCCAACGAACCTTTAAAGGAAGTTTCCTATTCGAGCAAATGTATTTCAAAGCTACTCGAGAAGATTCTTTACGTGAAAATAAGACACGTTTTAATTTATCTCGTTCTAAAAAATTTTTCATATTAGTTTATTCCCATTCTAAAGCACCAATTTTCCAAGCGTAAACAAAACCAATGCTTAATTCAATTAAAAAGTCTATCATAACCCAAAGACCTAATGAACTTATATGAGTTATTGATACTACCCACGGAAAAAGAAACATAGCTTCAAGATCAAAAATAATAAAAAGAATAGCAACAATATAAAAACGTACATCAAAAGCATTTCTGGCATCTTCGTAAGGATCAAAACCACACTCGTAAGCAGAAAGTTTTTCAGTATCTGGTTTTTGTACGGAAAGAAAAAAAGAGGCCCCAAGAATAATGATAGATAATATAGTGGCAATAATTGCCATAACCAAGATAGGGGAGTACTCTTCGTAAAAAAGTGTTTGCATACCAAAAATAAACGCTTTATAAAACAAAAGACTGAACCTTTTACAAAAGCGTTAATAAATTAAGCTTAAAAAAAGGAATTACTCGTTATCGGATTTGAACCGATACTCAAAAAGAAACAAATTTTAAGTCTGTCGTGTCTACCAATTCCACCAAACGAGCTATAGGCAATAGCAGATTCGAACCACTAACCTTCTCGTTGTAAGCGAGATACTCTAGCCATTGAGTTAATTGCCCCAACTTAATTTGTTTTGTTAAAGTTAACTATTTCGCCTAGGCCAAGAAAAAAATGGTATAATTTAGTTATTTCTTTTTCATTCTTCAGGCTTGGGTAATTAACAATAACAACAGATAAGATATTATAATTAACTTCTAAATAATCCGAGGGTAAATTAAACACACTAGAATTAAAGAAATAATTATCTTTGTGTTTTATTCTAACTAAATCGCCTATATGTAGCTCGTAATTAGTAGTTTTCACTGGCACCCCATTCACAGAAACAAAGCCACTTGAAATACACCAACGTGCTTGATGTAACGTTTTAACTAAATTAGACCTAAACAAAACCATATCTAAGCGCATCTCTAAGAGATTGGACACTGATCGGATTCCAGATTTTGAGGAAAAGATCCCTCGCAAATCCTTTTTACTAAAAGTACTAAAAAAAGCAGAAGTTTGTTGTTTACATAAAAGGGCTTTTTTATAGCATCTTCTTAAATCAAATGTTTTATTTTGAATAAGATGTACATCATTCCTAACCAAGGGCTCTGAAGAACAACTATTCGTAAAAGTCTTTGAAACAACCCTCCATTTTCGTTTTTTTAAATTTTTAAGATTCTTAGTTAATAAAACGAAACGTTTGTTACCTAAGATACCTTTCTTTAAACGGGGCTTATATAAAGTATTAGACATTATTGTTAGAACTACATTGCTTTATAAGATTATAGTACATACGAGATGCTCCTTTTGATTTTAAATTAACTAAAATTGGATAATCTATAAACGTAATATCACAACGATCATCAACAAACGATATCAAAGGAGCCCCTCTCTTAAAACACTCTTTACTAGCAAAAGAATTATCACTGTTAAAAGTGACTATTAAATTTGGGCTTAGCCCCGACTGAATATAATTAGTCAGGGAACCCAAAACCCAAGAATCCTCGCGTATAAAGATATGTTTTGATTTTTCTACTTCTTTTTGTATAATGTTTTCTAAAAAAAGGGGAGCCCCGACAAAAAGTATTTGCAACGAAGACTCATTAAAGAGCTTAACTAAGTTTAAGGCTTTAAAATATGTTGTCAAAGACCTCTCTAAATCAAACACGGTAAACCCACCTCGAAAACCTAAAAAAAAACCTTTTTTACCCTTAACATTCTCTTGAGACTTACTTCCAATAAAACCTTCCGAATCCAAAAGGTCTTGCAAGATATCTTTTTTGAAAGAGTTTTGATTAAAGTTTTTCATAAATTTTTATTTCTTTTTAAATTTTTTGCTCAGCAAAACCTCTCCTTTTATTAAAATACCCTTATTTTTGTAAACATCTGGTATTTTACTTTTTTTTAATTCTGTGATAAAAGATCCTAAAGATTCGCTACAATGACTTCTTAAAATAAGAAGTGTTTCTTGAGGACAAACCACTTCTATGTTTTCAGGAACATCCAACAAAATATCATGACTATAGCCTAACTTTAAAGAAAGTTTCTTAGAAGACAGATATTCCGCTTTATAACCTACACCGACAATTTCAATTTCTTTACTAAAGCCTGAGACCAAACCTGAAATTGCAGAAAGAATATTCGCCTTTAAAGTCCCTCCCATAGGTGATAAACGTCTAGCGACCCTTTTTGTGATACCTTTAAGAGAATACGCGCCAATTAAGGTTAAAGAACCATCATCGCTTAAACAAGCTTTAAACGCTTTCGTCGTTTTTACAAAAACTTTTGTTTGGGTATTTGATAAAATTATCAAATCTTTTCTTATATCTACAGAAATACCTTTTGGGATATTAATTTTTTGATCTTTTAAAAACATTTTTAACACACATATAGCAAAACTTTACCTCCAGTGCACAGCGACTTTGCCTCTCGGTCTGAAAGAATGCCAAAAGGAGTACTTAATATAAAAATACCCACTTTAGTGGAGAACCTCCAGACATCTCTTTTGGAAAAATATTTGTCTAAACTGGGCTTAGAAATTAATTTAAAACGATTAGACTTTTCAGAATCATGACTTGGTTTTAAAAAGATCTCAAAAAAAGCCCTTTTCTTTACTTGGCATAACCGAAAATGACTAACATAACCTTCTTTTTTTAGTATTTTTAGTACCTCTAATATAGTTTTAGTTCGAGGCCAAAAAAAAGAATATTTTAAAGTGCTCTGTGCGTTCGAAATTGCAGACACAAAATTCACTATTTGACTACCACTCATGAATATTTTATACTAGGTTACAAAAAACAGATTCATACTTAAATGTAATTTTTAAGTTTATCAAAAGAAACGACTGTCATTGGATTTGAACCAATATTCTTTAATAAAAGTATTAAAGTGCACCTGAAGAGTTACACACAGTCTCCAAAAAAGATTAAAGAGCGAATAAAATAAGGAATCCCATCATAAGAGCGAATAACGCGATAGCTTCAGTTAAAGCGAACCCTAAAATAGCTACTCTAAAAAGCTCATCTTTTAAAGATGGGTTTCTAGAAATACCTAAAATTAAAGCTGCAAAAACTGATCCTATACCTACTCCAGCTCCAACTAAACCGATTGTTGATAGCCCTGCTCCGATTAACTTAGCTGCTTGTAAAATCATAAGAATAGTGATAATATAATCACAGAGGGAGCACATACCGTGCGTCAATTTTTTTTTTAATCGACTTTTTTGTCTAGAAATGGGATCGAACCATTGACACAAGGATTTTCAGTCCTTTGCTCTACCTACTGAGCTACCTAAACAGAAAAACTTGAGTGATTCTTACCTCTAGTACATTAAAAAAACACAAGTTTTTTAATGGTTACACCTTTTTTTATTTCTGTAAAGAGTTGGGTAGTTTGAAAATAAGTAAAAGGCATCCTTTTTGTGAAACGGCACAAAATAAATTTAAAAGGGGTAAAAAACATAAAAAATTTAGTTTCATAAGGATAAAATAATTAAGTACCTATTAAAATTTAATTATTTTTACAGAATGTAGCGCAGTTGGTAGCGTACCTGTTTTGGGAATAGGGGGTCGTATGTTCAAATCATACCATTCTGATAATCTTTTCAAGAATAAGTAATTTTAACCCTTGGGGTTAAAATTCTCTAATAGCTCAGTAGGTAGAGCAAGTGGCTGTTAACCACTCGGTCGTTGGTTCAAATCCGACTTAGGGAGTTTGGAGTGTAGCCAAGTGGCAAGGCACCCGTTTTTGGTACGGGTATTCAAAGGTTCGAATCCTTTCATTCCAAAAAGATTTTTAACGTAAATAGAAAAAAGGTCAAAGAGTGGTGTTTTTGAGCTATAAAGGTTTGTTAGGTTTTTATGTGTAGAGTCAAATAGCTAAAATAAATATAAATGATTATGTTAAAAGAAAGTTTTGAAAAGAAAATTGACAGTTTAAACGTAAAAATAGAAAATGTTGAAGGGCAGCTAGAGCAAATAATTAGCACAATCCAAAAAGTCTCAACAATTTTTGTTTTTCTTTTTGGAATACTGATAGCACTTTCCATAGGTAATTTTTTGAGTCTATTAGAGGTAAATGACACTGTTCTCGAGGTCGCTGAAAACATTAAAGAAACGAATAGAAGCTTTAAAAATCTTTTAGAATTATCGAAAAATAGCTTAGGGAATGAAAACACCAACATAAGTTGGCTCCGGGCTGGACTTATTTGTATAGCCTCGGCAGTTCCTTTTAGAGGAGTCGTTGAACTGATAGCTAATAATAATTCCACTTCACATTTCCTGATGGACACACTTGGAGATACCGGGTCGATTACACGGGCTCTAGCGTCTTTATTAGGTATATGTCAGGGTATCTTTTATAGAATATCGAAAAAAGAGACCTCCGATAATAGTATCTTTGGTGCTATTTATGATCCGACAGAGTTTAATTCATAAAAATAAAAATAAAAATAATAAATAATGTACGGTCAATTAAATAATCGGCTACTAGCTTTAGCAAGGACCCAAAGTCAAGAAGAGCGGTTTGAGCTACTGAACGATGGAGTGCCTTCCACCTTAACACAGGAAGCAATTAACGGATTAATGACCTATCCAGCTGTGGCAGTTAATAGTCTAGTTTTTGGATTAGGGATAAACTCGATTCCTGACTTACTAGTCAAAAACGATAATCAAGCTTTGAACACAATAAAAAATAGTATTGAGATATTAAAAAGTTCCGAAACGGGCAGTTCAGAGAATTTTCATTTAGCATTACCCCAGGCAAACGAAATTGGAATTAGCAACAAAGCTTTAGCCTTGGGAGAGAAGTTAAAAAGTTTGGAGCTTTCCGAAATTAAATTACTAAGCCAGAAACCAAACTTTGGGGACGATATTGGAATAGACTTTTTTTTGAATTCTCTAACTATATTAGAGAGAAAGGCTTTTTGTTTTTTTTATAATTTGAACAATCTCGTAGGGGACGACTTTACTACTTTTTTTCACAATGCAATACAAAATCATAAGATGGATCAAAACACCGATGCGGTATTTTTGATCAAAAATATAGCGACTGTTTGTGGGGGGGCCTTTTTGTACGAGATGCCTGATATATTTGGAATATTAGATGTATCTACTTCTTACAACACAGCTACGTCTTTAATACACCAAATAGAGCTCCAATTTAAAAGTTACTTAGACATTTTAAAGATGTCGGAGGAAATTAAAATGGTGAGTGTGTCTCCGATTATTACCATTGAGCCTACATTAAGCATTTCTTCTTGGGTAGCGCCGATAAGCGACGAATTTGCAAATGCTGTCAGCTTTGCGAGTAACTGCTTAGCGAATACGAATGCAACATTAAAAGGCTACACCGTTGAAATAGTTAATAAAGTTTTGAGCATTTATAAGGAAGCTCGAGTTCTTTTTATTATTGGATCTGGTGTTACCTTAACAACAACTATCTTCTATCTAACATCAAAAGCTAGTTCCTTAAAAGTGGTTAACTATATCCCTTCTCCAACGGTAGCCTCGCCAATAGTGACTGATAGTTTGAATATCGATTTAGACGCTAAAAAAATTCTAGAAGAGCTAAAAGACTGTGCGAAAAAAATAGTCGAACTTTTGAAAGATTTAATAAAGATAACATTTAACGCATAAAAAAAATAGAATAAGTAGCCACTTTTGCGGTTACCTGCAACCGCTTCGTTAGTGCAGTGCTCCAAAGCCCTGCTGTTTGAGTGCATTGGGATTTGAACCCAAGACCTGCAGATTAAAAGTCCGATGCTCTACCTACTGAGCTATGCACTCCGCAAAAATGACTATTGTGATTTCACGCGTTCTTTATTCTAAGAGATATTTTTTAAGAAAAAATAGTATAATTGTCTTTCAATGCCTCTGACGTTTGCTTATTGAACAACACAAAGCACCATTTCATATGTGATTAACCAAAGAAGATTTGGATTGATAAAAAAGAATACTGTAAAGAAAAAAGAAAAGCCTAAAACCAGAGAAATCTCTTTTGATATTGGCTTATAAAAAGTTTTCGTTGAAACCTTTTCGAAATATACAGTTTTTATTAAACGTATGTAATAATACGTGGAAACCACACTTACTAAAATAATTAAAATAGAATAAACATACATTGAAGCATTTATAGAGGCGGTAAAAACACAAAATTTAGCGTAAAACCCGACCAAAGGAGGAACACCCGCCATAGAAAAAATTAGAATAGCCGCGATAAATGATAGCACGGGATTAGATTTAGAAATCATTGCTAAATCTGTTAATGTCCTAGTACGTTTTAGTGAATTTGAGTTTTCTAAACAACTGACAACAGACCATATCCCAGCACTCATTATTATGTATGTAACAATGTATATAGCTGAAGCATGAAACCCCTCGATACTTCCTGAAGACATAGCTATCAAAATATAACCTACATGTCCGATCGAACTATAAGCGAGAAGGCGTTTTAATTTACGTTGTTTTAAAGCCATAAAGGATCCAGTAATTACAGAGGATACTGCACAAAAAGCCATTAAGTATTGCCAGTAATGCGGCTGAGAACCGAAGCAAAAGACAAAAAGTCTCAAAAAAATTACAATTAAGGCTATCTTAGGGACTACGGCGAAAAAAATTGTACTGTTTAGAGGCGCACCATCATAAACATCGGGCGACCATATGTGAAAAGGACTAGCAGCGATTTTAAACAAAAAAGCACAACTTATAAAAATAATACCCGTTTGAACAGCATGCTGGTTTTCAGTACCCAAAGAAAATAAGATTCGCAAATCTTCGAAATTTGTTGTTCCGGTAAACCCATAGATTATTGAGATCCCGAATAGAAGAAGCCCTGAAGCAAAGGCACCTAAAATAAAATATTTTAAGCCGGCCTCCGTAGAATAGGCGGATTCTCTATTGAAAGCAGCTAGAACGTATAGACACAAACTTTGTAATTCGAGAGCCAAATATACAGATATTAGATCAAAGGAACTGCATAAGAGCATTAAACCAAGAACAGCCAACAATATTAATAAGAAATACTCAAAAGAGTTAACCTTATAGTTACGTATGTACGGAAGACTTATCAATAAACAAAGAATCGTTGAGCTAATAACAAATAATTTAGCATTTTGTGATAATAAGTCACAAATGAAAGTACCATTAAAGATTATAGAAGAAACTTCTCTAGTAAAAAAAACCAAAAGGAAAGTATTAATTAGTGTAAATATAGTCACCCAACAAGTCGATATATTAATTAGGGGGTAATTATATTCTTTTGATACACTATAGACTGAACCATATAAAACAAGTGTTAAAATGGCTGTAACAAGGAAAAACTCAGGTAAAAAAAGTTTTAAATCGTTTTCAAATAAGTTTATAAACAACATAGTAATTATTTCTACGAATAAATAGAGTTCAATCTCTTTTTTTTAAAGAAATTTTTTAATTTTTATTGCTAAATGTGTTAATTGCCTAGAAGAATTGTAATATCATTTTATAATTTGTATAGAATAGTTTAACGGAAAGAGGACTTGAACCTCCAACATTTGGATTATGATTCCAATGTTCTGCCTATTGAACTATTCCGCTGCTTTTATTTTTTCGTGGAAAATTTTTATGTAGGAGAACTTAACCTCTTAACATTTGTATACTTTCAACAGCTATACTGTTCCTTACTTTATAGTAAGCAACCAAAATAGCAAGTCCTATAGCAGACTCTGCTGCTGCAACGGTTAAAACAAACAGAGCAAACATTTGACCTATAAGATCATCCATGTAAACAGAAAAAACAACAAAATTTATATTTACTGCTAACAACATAAGTTCTACTGACATCAAGATAATCAAGATATTTTTTCGGTTAAGAACAATTCCCAAAATACCTATTAAAAAAAGTGTTGTGCTTACACCTAAAAAAGTAGTTATATATACCATAATTATTTTAAATTAAAACCAACGATAGTGAGCGAAAACTTTATTTTGATTCCCCAATTTATGGGTTTCATTACGTTTTTTTATAGGATCTCCCTGTTTCAAAGAAGCTTGAATTAATTCTTTGGCTAAAGATTGACTAAGGTCCATGTTGGATCTTCTTGCTGAAGAAAGAATCCAATCAATAGCTGTTGTTATCTGCTGTTCTTTTTTCAGAAAAAAAGGTATCTTATATGAAGAGCCTCTTAACTTTACATTTCTAAAACCTATTAAAGGTTTTACGTTATCAACCGCCTCTAGTAAAACTACACTAGGAGATACTTTATACTTCTTCCTAAGAATATTTATAAGCCGTACTACTAGGAATTCTGCAACATGCTTCCCACCTTTTTTCATTAAAGATAAGGTTAACAACTCTAGTATTATTTTATTAGGTACTTGAGATGGCATTGTTTTTTTTAACTGTTTAATTTTGTTCCGTATTTAGAACGAGACGTTTTTCTTTTTTCTAAGCCCGTTAAATCGTAACAACCACGTACTAAATGATACTTTACTCCAGGCAAATCTTTTACTCTACCACCACGAACAAGAACAGAAGAGTACTCTTGAAGATTGTGCCCTTCACCAGGAATGTATGCACTTACAATTTCTCCGTTAGAAAGCCTCACGCGAGTAACTTTTCTCAAAGCAGAATTTGGTTTTTTTGGTGTTCGTGTAAACACTTTTAAGCAAACCCCTCTCTGTTGAGGGTTTTGTTTTAATGCCGGCGCCGAACCTTTCCTTTTTTTTCGTCTTCTTATGTTTTTACATAACTGGTTTATTGTGGGCATGCTTATATAGTGTATTTTAAAAAGATTCCAATTAACAACAAAAAATAACAATTTCAGTGTTAGCCTGATTTTGCCATAGATACACTTTTAAGGTACACTGATATCATATAACCGAAATTGAGTGAAGATGATAAAAGAATCTTATTCTGTTATATATTAAAACGAAAAAGACGGGGCTCGAACCCGCAACCTTCGACGTGACAGGCCAACGCTCTAACCAAATTGAGCCACTTTTCCTTCTATACAATAAAAATTTTGTTTTTTCACCCCTTTTAGGGGGCAACAAAGTATTCTCCTTCATTTCTTTTCATACCTTAGGTAATATAGGAACATTTATTTGCAAAAGTATAAAAAAAGAGTTGCAGGAGGAAGTACAAATATCTATCAACAAAAACCTTATTTTAACTTATTTAGACCAACAAACAGCACTTTAGAAAAGAAGACAGAACCAATAATACCCGATTTTTATTGAGAATAAGCTATTTCGCTTTATTTAGAGAAAAATCTCGGCGTAATCAAATATGGGGGCTTTAGTTGATAGATTGTAGTGGGGCGAACTCGAACAGACCGTATAGAGCCAGAAAGAGGGCATACAGAGGGAATTCGCGTGTAAAAACGAGCCTATATACTAAAAAAGGGTATCAATGACTCTAGTACCCATATTAAGGACTAAAGGTATCATAGGCTTAATTTCTGAAAAAATTATTCTCAACCCAAAGAATATTAATAAGAAGGCACTTTTGTAAAAAATTGTACCTAGACTCTAATTACCTTTGTACCCTATCGGTAAGCCCCTACAAGGTCTGCTAAAACCACATCTCTCTATGCTAAAGTAAAGAAGCCTTTTCAAGGGCATGAAGGCAGGTTAGAAACAAAAGATCTTCATTTAAAAGTAAAATAATATATTTTACGAACCCTTTCCAAATGAAAGTGGCAAAAGAACTTTAAAAAATTTGATTGTAAAGGAGTGGTAGAGTGTTAAGGGAGCCCCAATATTGGGGCTCCCTTAACACGGAAGGGCCACTTCAAAAAAAAGGGATTATTCTAAATTTAAGCGAATTGTTGAGATTCCTACTTATCGGAAAAATCGGGCTCAAAAGGAAAGCCTTATTAAATAAGAAGTCCCCACCTAAAAGTAAAATAAAACATTTTATAAGAATTTTATAAACAAAAAATGGGGAAAAAACTGAAAAAATTTTGATTACTAAGATAAGCATAGTGTTAAGAGCCCTCCTTTCAGGAGGGCTCTTAACACTATGCTAAACTCGAGCTAAACTCAATTCTAACAGAAAAACCCTTTTTATCTTAAAAAACCTGTTTTTGAGTTATTGAGGTTATAGCTTATTAAAAGAAAAAAAGATCCTCTTACTTAAATAGGAAAACGGAACTTTATAAACTATAACCCCAACAAGTCGAAACTAAATTTTGAGTGTTAGAGTAGAGCCCAATGGCAGGATTTCAGGATAGATAACAATTTAAGTTGGGGATAGCGGAGTACCTCCCGCGGCAATACTGAGCGCAGGCGAAGAATTCCGCCGGTGGGTGGGATAAATCCGAGCGGTAGCGAGGGAGTATCACGACCATTACGCAGCGAAAGCCACCTAGTCAAGAAGGATAAATCCGAGGGACGAGGATAGCCGGAAGGCGGTTCTCCGGTCGATTAGGAGCGTAGGTTCAAGAGATTGCGAGCGAGGAGCGAGTAATCGAGTGAACCGTTACTGAGCGTAGGCGAAGGAAAAGCGAATTGATTGACTCTTAGACTGACTGGCATCCCTAACATAAATTGTTATCTATAGTCCCTACACTATAAGCCCTTACTAATACCCCTTCCATTAGGTTGTATGCTGGCTATGCAACCTAATGATATAGAAGGGGTATTTCCCATATAGAAGAATATAAAATAATATGCCTTTAATAGTGATACTAACAATAAGCCTTTATGCCTTTAATAGTGATAAGCCTTTATGCCTTTAATAGTGATAAGCCTTTATGCCTTTAATAGTGATACTAACAATAAGCCTTTATGTCTTTAATAATGATACTAAAGGTATTACACCTAGGGCGATAATTTTCTTTTCGCTATAAAACCCTATTCTTACACGCTAATTCCCTCTGTATGGCCTCTTCCTGGCTCTATACGGCCTGTTCGAGTTCGCCCCGCCACAATCTATCTACTAAAGCCCCCATATTTGATTACGCCGAGATTTTTCTCTAAATAAAGCGAAATAGCTTATTCTCAATAAAAATCTGGTATTATTGGTTCTGTCTTCTTTTCT
>Ga0209090_10002331_pt1 | contig 11998 bp, 32 predicted proteins | sample ArcticOcean_MG_C_9_FD_187432 | JGI IMG/M metagenome (GOLD analysis project Ga0209090, IMG submission 187432) | Marine microbial communities from western Arctic Ocean - ArcticOcean_MG_CB2_152 (SPAdes) (version 2) | ecosystem: Environmental > Aquatic > Marine > Oceanic | place: Arctic Ocean... | reverse complement strand
TAAATATCTGAAAGAAAGAACCAGCAATTACTGCTCCCATTACATTCTTTACTGTCTCGTGGTAATCTGAGGCTTCATTTTGCCACTGCTCAATTTCTTCAGGTGTAGCATCTCTCGATTGAAAGTTCAACTGGGGTTGACTTGGGAATTTTTCGTTTTTCATTTATACTAATAATTCCATCAGGTTCATTAGTACTGCTGTGCCTGATATAGCACTACCGATCATAATTGCTTTATCGTTCCAACAATGACCAACATATACCCAAGAGCTCGCTGCTAATGCATAGCATATTTGTCCTGCTGTACCAAATCCTGCACTCATTATAAATACGCCAACTACACTGAATATAGTTGCAATCCATTTAACATAACTGTCTATTGTTCCCGCGGGAGTAATAGGTTTTAGGTCATCTACTTCAACTTGAAGCTCGTCTAGCTCTGTTTTGAGACGTTTTCGCTCCGCATTAAGTTCCATGGCAAGTTTTGCACCTTTGCCCATAGTACTATCCTTATACTGTTCTTTTACTTGTGCGCTTAAATTTTGTTCTATCATTATTCTGTTTGTGGTTTTCCTTGTTTTGCCATCAACTCTCTATGAGTTGGATAGTCTTTCATTATTTCTCGTGTTGCTAGAAAGTCTTCTCTAGCTTTTTCTGTGTGTGTTCGTTCATCTTCTAGTTCCCAGTTAAGACCTGCTCTTTCTTTCTTCTTTCCGAATATCTTATCCCAGTTATCTTTAAACTGTTTACTATAAGAGCCGTCTCTTGCTGTTGAACCTTTTCCGCCGTGCCATTTCTTTGTCATTTCTGTTCTCGTAGCCAATCTCTATACATTAAAGGTTCGGCATCTTTAAGTGCTTTCAGGTATTCCTGATATAACTGTTTATTATCTTTTGACTTCGTCATAGCAGTAACCCAGCCATCTGAGTTGTCTTGCCATTGTTTTGAATTTATCATTTGGCTTCCCATTTGTTGCAGGTTTCTTCAGACAAAACTAAGTTTGCCCCTGCTTCGTCTACTCTGCACCAACCTTCTGATAACTTAGATGTTATGTCATGAACAGGTTGATAGTATTTACACTCTCCACAGTTTAAGGGAGGCAGTGGCTCTAGCCGTCTACGTTTTATTGTTTTCAAATTTCTTTATTCCTAATAGATAATTCTCTGCGGCTTGCTCTGCATAAACCTCGTTGTGTTCTTCGTACTTCTCACTAGCAATAAGAGTTTCTACTTTCTCAACTGTCTCGTAGTAATCACATCCGAATATATGTTTATCGTATAAAAATACTTCTGCTCGTCTAATTTTATTTATATAAGTGTGTAAGTCTACTCGTCCTGCTTTTAAAAGGGTGTCCTCAAAGGTACACTCGCAGTCAGACCGAGGGAGACCACATACTTCACATTCTATTGCTAAATACATTCTTCTACTCTCTCTATTGTGTTAATTTCTATATCAAGTGATTTATTATTATCTACATCCCATACTACTATTTTGTTGCCATCTATCTGTTTCTTGATATGTTTAGGTAGTGTACAACATACGCTGTAAGTATTACTACTCGTAAGGGACTTATAAGTTATTAACTTATTTTTCCGTGATAATTCTTTGTGTAGTTCTGCGAAGGACATTATTTTATGTTCCACTCCTCATTACCATTCTGTGTATTAAACTTTCTCACTAGAAACTTGAAGTTACTAACTACATAAGTAGCGTAATCATCATCTGCAACAAAAGAACTCTTGTTCTCGTCAAGATAATCCACATACATTCTGCTTATAAATCCTCTGAATAAAGGACTAAATATTTCTGTAAATGCTTCCTGTCTCATAGCTTTGCAACTAATGCTGCATAGTCATCATACCCACCAACATAGTTGCCACTGACATTAATCTGTGGAAAAGAGCGAGCTGTTGGGAACTCCTCTGCAATGAATTGCATATCAAAGTCTACACCAAGTTGTTTGTATTCTACTTCGTGTCCTTCTCTTTCTGCTAGTGCTTTTGCTTTATCACAATACGCACAGTTTGTTTTACCGAATATCTCTACTACCATTTTATCCTCTTTTATTAATGACTAGCTGAGTTAGTGTATAAGGAATCATACTTACTAATGACCACAGAGGCCAGAAGATTAAGTTTGCAACTAATATACTCATACTCTTGCTACGATTTGGGGAATAATTTCCCCTGCTCTAATTACTTCAACATCACATCCAATCTCTAAATCGAGTTGTTCGATAATAGCTATGTTATGTAAGGTTGCTCTACTGACTGTTGCTCCGTCTATATTGACAGGCTCTAAGATTCCTACTGGGGAAACATTTCCTGATTTACCTACTTGCCATACTACATCCAATAGTTTTGTAACTACTCCTGCTTGTTTGACTTTGTGAGCAAATGCACCTCGAGGGTGATGTCCAGTATACCCTAAGTTTTCGAAAGCGTTGTTATTAATAACACGCCATACTTGTCCGTCTTGGGGAAACTCTGTGTAATCTGAATCAATTATTGTTTTGAAACCACACCCACCAAGAAACTTCATGTCGAACATAAAGTCATCTGAAGGATAAGGTTGGACGCCATACGCAATGAAAGTTAAATCTCTTTTTTGAAATTCGTCTGAATCATGTAGACTTAGCGCACCCGCTGCATAGTTACGACTATTCTTAATCGTGGCAGGGGCTACTACTTCTCCAGTGATTTGTAAGATTTCTTTACCCATGGCAGGTAAAAGGTTGATAGGCACTATATGCCTAATGTTGTCGGTAATGTCAAGACCTTTCTTGCCATCGCCTCTTGTTAAGGCAAGTGATAACGTGCCTTGGATGTATTGTAAACTGACGGCAGCACCGTCTAACTTAGGGGAAACTACTACTGGTTGCTTTTTATAGTCTGGTCCAGCCTCGTCATCATATACTTTCTGTAAAGAATACATAGGATAGTAATGAGACCAGCGAGCACTTCTCTCGTCAACTTGCATACCGACTACTCGGTCTAAAGTACTGAGTTGATCTTCGAGTCTGTCGTATATCTCATCAGACATAATAGGCATACCATTGTAGTATGCTACTTTTGCTTTATTTACTATTTCTTCTAAATTTTTCATAAGTATATTATACTAAATTTATAAGGTTATGTCAAGAAGTATTTTATGGTAGGTATATCTCATCTAGCAGTTCTCTGAATTCGGTTTCGATAATACTTTTACTCTCTGCTAAGGAAAGGATTTCTACTAGTCCTTGGAACAGATTCCTACTGTTATCAAAATCAATAGGCATACTGATACCTTGGTTCGAAGGTTTCCACTCTTCTTCAAAGTCTAAATAATATTTACGCATTGATAGGTATTCTATTCCTCTAAAGGTAGATACTGTTAAACGCACTTGTTCATGCTCAGTTTCTTGAACTACTTTTTCATATACATTGGGTGCAGAGAAATCAATCATTTTTGATTACTCTGTTGAGAGGTACAACACTCGTTACATTTTCAGGAACCAGTATTCTGTAGGAATCTGTGTCCCAACAAAATAACAATACTGTATGATTTCCTTCCTTTGCTCTGTTTCTTTTCTGACGAATGTATTCTGTAGAAAAGTCAGCAGTGCAAACATTATATTTTAGTTTCCTAGAGTTTTGACTTCTGTAAGTTATTACAGCGTCCCCTGCTTCGTCCAATTTAGCTTTAAGCTCCTCTTTTTTCATTGATTCCTCCAATTTAATCTAACAAAAATTCTTTTGTATTGTCAAATGTTGAGGTCTCAGATAAAGAATGCAAAAAACCAAGACATTTTGCAATGTCTTGGTTAAATTTTATTTACTAACTGTTTAGTGCTTCTACAACTGTTTTGAAATAGACTGCGGCTTTACCTGTAAGTTTGCTAATGATAGCGTCATCTGCGGTTTGTCCTGCGTCTTGTAAAGCTGTTGTAAGGCTTTCTTGAGCATCAGCTACTGATACTCGTCCACCACCTGTTGATCCGCCACTTGTGCTTCTCGCTGCTGGTGTTTTGCGTACGTATACGCCTGCTTTAGTTAAGATCATGCGAACGCCATTTGGTGATTCACCTAGTTCGTCTGCAATTTCTTTTACTACTTCCATTGAAGTCTCAGGGGTAGGTTCTTGTTCCTGATACATTTCAACTGCCTGTGCTTTTGTCTCGTCTGTCCAAGCCATTTTTCTTCTCCGTTGTTTGTGGACCCATTCGCCATTTGCTATAGGCATCCAACCTGTTCTTTCAAGTTGTTGCGTATAGAATCTGTCGCCCATGTATGTCCTTGTTTAAATATAACTATATTATATCGAATTTGAAACCACTTGTCAAGAAGTATTTTTCGTTATCTATCGGCAAATGCTATTTTGAAAAATGCGTGTGTATGGTATTTATCTTTTCTTCTGCATTTGCGATTTTCTCTATCTCGGTTTCGATAGCTTCAACTATGCCTGCATGCTCTCCTATACCTGCTGAATTTTTAAGGTACACTTGCACATTTGCTTTTGCAACTTCTACTTCTCCCTGTAATCTAGCGATTAAGGCTTTTAGTAAGTAGCTCATAATACTCCTCGGTTCTTTAATTCGTTAATAATAAACTCTACAGATACATAACCTAGTCCACCCCATACTACGAGGTTGATCAAGACATGTGCTATAGTAGTCGGTAATGTGAATATAAATTCAATCATTTTGTTTTGCTCTCCCAATCTTCGATTGCTGATTTAATACTTCCTTCTGCTAATACAGAGCAATGTAGTTTTATTGGCGGCAGATTAAGTGCTGCTGCTATGTCTCTGTCTTTAATTAGTTTAGCTTCTTCTATTGTTTTCCCTGTTAGCATATCTACAAATAAAGATGAGGAGGCTATCGCACTACCACATCCATATGTTTTGAACTTGACACTCTTAATCGTGTCAGACAGGGGGTCTATCCTTAGTTGAAGTTTCATAACATCACCACACGCAGGTGCGCCTGTCATGCCTGTTGCTACATCTGGATCTTTAGGATCAAATCTCCCTACTGAATATTCTGCTGGGTTGTTTAAAACTCCTTCAAATCTATCTATTACTTCTTTACTGTATGCCATTATTTTATTTTCTCTGCTCCTCTTATAAATCCTAATGTAAATTCTTCTAGTCTATTAGGGATTAATAAAGGTATTACCATAAATGGTAAAAATATTGTGAAGATTACTGTTACTACTATTGTTGATAGAATAGGTCTTGTTACAAGTATATTATTTCTATCTACTAAAGTAATTATTTTGTACGAGGGACGCCATATTTTCCACATGGCTAAGCCTACGCCTGCTATCCAAAATGCTAATATGATTTCTCCAATGCTCAAATATATTCTCCTAAGTGTCTTAAACTTCCTAAGTCATATGCTAGACGGAAAGAATTTCTTCCTGCGTTTCTAACTAAACCGAAGTATGGCGATTCACACTCTGCCATGTCTATTTCAATAATATGGTAGCCTTTACTTCCATACTTGTCTTCGTAATTTGTTTCGTGAGTTATACACTCTTTTTGAATAATTGCTGGGCAATTACCTCTTACAGACCATACTCTTTCCCCTGTTCTAAACTCCTCAGATATACACTGGTCTGGAAGTAATGCATTTCTGATTCCTTCGTAGTCAGTATCGGGAAGTTTTTGGGGGATACCCATTCTTTCTATCACTGCCTTAATAAAAGCTGGGGAACGATATAGCTGTTTAGCAATGTCAGATACGTTATCGCCATCTAAGTAATACTTTACTATTGACTTCTTCTCTGCTTCTGTTACGCCCTTACCTTTATTTTGTGCCTTTCGTATTGCTCGAAACTGTATTGTTTCGTTGTGGTCTGCAATAATTTTACTTAAGCGTGTTGTGTTGTATGCTATGTTTAGTATTCCACACGCTTCTTTCTTAGTAATAGGTTTATCTGCACTTAGCAGATCTATTACTTTATTAATGTTTGTTTCTGATAGTTGTTCTTCTTTTTTCTTTCTTATGCCTGCCATTTTTTATTTCCTTGTGCTTCGTCATCAATGAAAGCTCTTTCTCTTTCTTCTTGTATACTTCCTAGAAGTATGATTGCATAATGAAGAACTTTATATAAGTCTTTATCATTTCTACCATCTTTCTTCCCGAAGCGCTGTGCATATTTGATTATGTTGCCTATACAAAAGCCTTCGCCTTGGTCTGCATCAAATATGAACTCTGTAGATTGTATTCTACCCATGCTATAGTGCTGGTCATAAGTAGCATCTATATAGTTTTGTAGATGAGCTATTATCACATCTTCATTAAATTTATAATTCATGTTCTAGTTATCCTCTTTTCGTAATCAGCATAATCTTCGTTCCACCAAGGTGGCTTGTCTCTGTATTTCCAGCTAGCGAAGGTTGCTTTGTCTAAATGGTAATAATCACGATAGCTTTGTATCGGATTATCATAGTCTCTAAGATCTTCTGGCATAGCCAAGCCGAACTTAGTAAAGCCTACTCTCTCTAAATGTACTGGGTCTGGTAGTTTATTTACTACTTGCTCTATAGATTTATGGAACTTGCCATAACGATAGTGGTACTCATCATTCAATGCGTTAGCATAACAATGAACCCACTCATGGTTGTCCAATGACTCTCTTGCCCAGATAGTGCAAGGATGATTGTACATCATTGGGAGGTAGGGGTAGGGACGTTCCTCAAGTGGCAAATGCTTAATTTCGGCTTTAACCTTGTTGAGAACTTCACGCTCGTCTGCATCTAATGCACGAGGAACATACCCTAGATATTCGTCTATCCAAATTGTTGTGCAAAGAATCTGGGCAGCTTCAAGTGGCATCTTAACAATATGCTTGTCAACATGATACTCTGCTGCCTTATCGAGATCCTCGTCTAAGTAAAATAAGTTCATTACTCTACTTCCAGCACTTATATACGCCACAAAGACCGTCTGCATTTTCTGTAGTCTTACAGAAGTTACATACTTTTTCTACTTTCTTTGTTGGCTTGATTTTTTTAATGTCTTTAAACTTTTTCATAACTTATATTATACTAAAGTTATGAGATGTTGTCAAGAACTATTTTCCACCACCATTAATTTTATCCTTAGCTGTACCTGCGTATAGTCCGAACCATGCCGCACCTGCTCCTACAACTATTGAAATAAGACCTGACTGTTCTAATGTCGGCACTTCTAGTTCCATAAACCAAAAAGTACAGTAATATAATAAATACATATACACACTTAGAAAAGCTCTTGGGAAGATACGCCATGCATCCACCATATTGGATAGCCATATCCATCTTTGCCATGGATTATCTGGCTCTTTGTCATTCTCTAGTTCCATTATTTTGGCTTTTAATTCACCGATTTCTGATACCATTGACATAAACTTATTAAGGTCTATCTCAACTTCGTTTCGGCTCATATCGCCTTGGAATTGATCTTGATTTGCCATTTAGCTCTCCTTCGCGTCCTGCTTGGCTTTACCTACATTGATTGCAAACCAGTCAAGAATTTTATACATCTTTCCAACTAACTTGTCATCTTTAGGTGTATCCGTACACGCTGCTATGATTGAAGCTGACATGACTAACCATGGTATAACTTGAATCCATCCTATAATCCACTGTAAGAATTCTAACATCCTTATCTCCTAACCCTCTTACGAGGCTACCCCTATTTATTAGAGATTTTCTTTTTTAACTCTCGAATTTCTTCTTCGAGTTCAATACACCATTCTTCAAGGTCTTCAAATCTGCCTTGAACAACAGGGTTCTTATCAAAGAATTTAGAAGCCTTCATCATTATCCTATATTCTTTGATAAGAGTTATCCAGTTTAAAAACCTATCTAACATTTAATTAAATGGGCTAATTGTAACTTCTCTATAATATACTACTACATCTTTTAACTCAGTAATATATCTTTCTAATTCTTTCATGTTCATTGACATAAGTTCGTAATCTGGCACTGTCATTGCTAAGAATACTAACTCTCCTTCTTGTTCTTTAATTCTTTCTAATTGGTACTCCCAATTATCTGGGTTTACAACTATCCATTGAGGACTAGTTAAGTCAATCTCACGAGGCATAACGGGTTGAACAATCGTTCTCTCCATTGGTTTTGCTGTTATTTCTAGTTGTTTAGTTCCCAGTAGGCTGCAACTGGAGACCATCATCAAGATCGTCAACGGTAGCACTAAGTTTTTCAATTGATTCGAATGCATGTTTTGTTCCATTATTTATTTTCCTTTCCATTTCTACTGCGTCTTCCAGTATTTTTGCTGTTAATTTATATTCTTTAATGAAGCTACTATACCTCACTAACTCTCTTTGTATAGCCTGACTGTTTAGTGTCATGCTTTGAAGTTGCTGTGTCTGTAAACTAAAGTCAGCTTGCATTGTAGCGATAGCCTCCTCTTGAGTAGCTACTGCGCCCTCTAATTTTAAATTGTTTGCTTTAAGTGTTTCGTTTTCTGTGTACAGCCAATAGCTAGTCCCACCTAATACTAAACAAAAAGCTAATAACATTTGATTCATACTATATGTTCCTCTCTTAATTTCTTAGCAGTCTTTACTTTTCCTGAAGAAGTTGTATACTCATCAGTAATTCCTTTGCTACCTGCTACTAATAGGTCATCTTGATGTCCTACTGCTATTATTACTAAACATAATATAACTACGAATCCCATTGATTGACTGTTATTGTTTAGTAAGTCTATGAACCACGATGCGCCCGAAGGTAGCAACATGGATGTTACGAGAGCTAATAGCCCTATTTTTGCTGTTAATACTATGTATTTCATTACATTTCCTCTATTTTGTAGTTAAGACCTTCTGCGCCTTGTATTTCTACTATTTCGCCACTCTCAGTTCTGAACTTTAAGTGTTTGTCTGTTTTTTTAATGAACTTTCTTACTATAAACTTTTGGTCATCTGAGTCGCCCCACACTTGATTGTAACTCACATCTAGTCTGTGAAGCGTAATAAACAGAGCTTTGAAAGCAATCCATAATTTCTTCGTTGTTTTTAAAAATTTTTTCATCTGTTTTCTTTCCTTCGGATTTTATCCGTGCTTCTAACTGTTGCAGTCTTTGCCAGTTAAGTAATTCTATTCGTTGAGTTTCTAGGTATTGTTCATGGTAATCTTTATGATTATGGTAATGTAGACTAGTCGAAAAAGTTAGCGTTGCTAATAAAAGCAACACTAATCTTTGATTAATCATGTACCTGTTGATGTTGATGTCGAGGAAGAACTATTAGTATTTGTACTAGTAGTTGTAGCTGTGACTGTAGTAGTCGCAGTTGTAGTTTCTAACTCAGCAATTATATCAGCTACTGTAGTAGCAGTCGTAGTTCCTGAAGTTGTTCCTGTATTCGTTCCTGTGCTAGTATTTGTACTAGTAGTTTCTGTAGCCGAAGTAGTATTAGTATTTGTACTTGTTACTAAAGGGGCTAACACTTCTGCTAACACTTCAGCCGTCGCTGTAACTGTTGTTATATCTACTGCTACTTCTTGTACTGGTACTATTGCTGGTACTTCTTCTTTTGCATCTTTGGGTTGTTCGTTATATCCCCAAATCAACAGCATTAATAATAATATATCCATTATTTCTCCTGTATTTCTTCTTTTTTCATTTGTTCTTGGACTAATTGTACATATTCTTGTACATATTCCTCGAAAGTCATTCCTCTTTCAGTCGCGTGAGCCATAGCCATTGCTAGTCTCTCTCCGCTAAGTGTTATCTTAGGCATGAGACCAGTCTTTAGCTTCAAATAGTAACGCTTCTGCTTCCCTTCTACGAATCAATCCATCTAACACTTTTCCGTTGGCTTTGTTCCAACGCTTAATTTGAGCAGGCACGTCATCGTACTCGCCTTTATTTAAGACTGTTAACATAGTTGAACTTCGTAAATTGGTTGGACCGAGGTTGTAAGTCCATGATACTAGTGCATCAAACATGCACTGGTCTATTGATATAGTAACGGCGTCTAGTACTGCTTTTTCATACTCTACTAACTCCTCTACTAACATTGATTCGGCTTCGCTTTGTGTAATTTTCATACTCTCTGTTACGCCTTTGGTGTGTCCATATCCGATTGTAAGAACTCCAGCAGCACATTTGTACGCTTCTAGTTCACAACCTTCGAACTTTTTAATAAGGGCTAAACCCTCTTGTGATATCTTCATAATGTAAAACTTTCTCCACAGCCACATCTGGCTACTTCATTTGGACTTCGAATCTCAAACCATTGGCTCAAGCCTTCTTCTTTCCATTCTATTGTAAGTGAATCCACATAACTGAATGTCATGGGGTCAACCGCAACGATTTCATAAAAAACCGCATCACCTGAAACATTTGGTTCTTCCAAATAACTCAGGTCATACGAATATCCATTGCATCCATTGGGTTTTAGGGATAATCTTATCCCCCAGACTTGCTTATCAGCAATTCTTTCTTTTAATTTGGCTAAGGCTTCGTCTGTAATTTCTATCATATTTGTACTCATTGCGGAGCGTACCGATTAAGGTACGCCACGACTTAGGTCTTTTGACAGTATGCTAAAACAATTGTCCAGTGCTAGCCACTACGGCTATCCCGAACAGCATTATCAAGGAAAACATTGTAAATGATTCCTCGAAGTCGTCATACTTTAACATACTTTGTCTAACAAAATTAAGTGCTTTTCTCACTATTAATCTCCAATACTTTACGATTGGAATTTGGAGTCTTAGACAAAGCGATTGTCAATAGTCCGTCTGCTAACAGAACAGAGTCAACTTTCAAATCGGCGTTCAATCTGAACTTCCGTTCGAAAGATTTGAGACTTAGACCTTGGTGAGAGAATCTTTCATCCTCACCGAGTTTTCGTTCTTTTTTCCCCTTCAAGAGCAGTTCATTATCTTCATGAACCAACTCTATTTCGTTTTTCGACCAACCTGGCAGTGCAACTTCCAAACGGAATGTTCCATTTGCCACATTTTCGACTATATTATATCTTGGGTAAGATGTTTCCGTGTTGTGTAACAACATATCATTATTCATACCTAACCAAAATTTCGATATATCAATCGTCATATTATTTCTCCTAATTTCCTTTACAGTAAAACTATGCCCACCCTTGCGGTGTGGACGCTAATGTGCAAGAACCTTTTCTTACACTTATATGTATTATACTAAAAAGTCAACCAAAAGTCAACAACTATTTTTTAGTTAGTCCTCGAAGTCTATCTTACCCTGCTCTTTCATATAGTCAAGCGTGCTACTTATCCCTTCCTTTTTACCCCACATATATGCCAAGTGTACACTTGCCACCAATACGATTAGGTATGCTATATCAATGTCCATAATTTTTCTCCATAACATATATTATATCTAAAGTATAAGCATAAGTCAAGTTCTTTTTTATGGATTCTCAAAAATAGTTCTTGACACATGGTTTTGAATTTGATATAATAACAGTATGAAGTTATATAAGAAAGGTACTTGGACATACAAAGAAAGAGAAGTCCTTAAAAGCTTATACAACACCATGCCCCTAACCGAGTTATCCAGTAGACTCATGAGAACAACCTCTGGCATAACATCACAAGTAAACTATCTTCGTAAAAGAGGATGGGCGTTTCACAGGAGAAAAGATGGATAACATTATAGAATTCCCACGAATGAAAAAAGCTGACGACTTGAGCGAGAAGCTCATTTCTGCACTGGTTAAAGAAGCTAACAAACAAGGACTTGATACACTCAATGCAGATTTCGTTTACGATATGGCATGGGTATCAAAGTTTATAAAAGCTACTGTAGATAATCAATGTAATATTGCCAATGACCTGTATCGCCTCACACGAGCCCAAGGATTAAATGAGAATTGATTGCAAAACAGTCCCTATAGAAAAAGCTATAAGGATACTAAGAAGAAGACTTGACCGCGATGGTCGAAAAGAAAGACAAGTAGAACTACAATTCTACGAGAAACCCACTGCTAAAAAGAAGCGAATGAAAGCAGCAGCAAAGA
>Ga0209090_10002329_pt1 | contig 12002 bp, 13 predicted proteins | sample ArcticOcean_MG_C_9_FD_187432 | JGI IMG/M metagenome (GOLD analysis project Ga0209090, IMG submission 187432) | Marine microbial communities from western Arctic Ocean - ArcticOcean_MG_CB2_152 (SPAdes) (version 2) | ecosystem: Environmental > Aquatic > Marine > Oceanic | place: Arctic Ocean... | reverse complement strand
TTGGTATTATAGGAACTGGCGCTGCAACTACTGGTTCAACGTCAACTGGTGCTGGTTGTACTATTTCTATTGGCATAACGATGATAATTGGTGCTGCAATAATACTATCAATCACTGCATCGCCAGTTCCTGTTCCTTCTACTATGGGAGTTGATGTTGGTGATTCGGTTACTTCTGCAACATACCCATTACACTGTGTATCATATTGTGGATTCTGTAAGCATTGCTGATCAAAATATGCATCAGCATATCCTGTACAACGCATATCATATAATGTATTTAGATTACATTGCTGTAGTAAATAAGCATCTGCGTATCCAGTACATGAACTGTCGTAAGTAGCATCAAGTCCGCACTGGTAATCCATATATGCTGTCTCATATCCTGGACATTCTGTACTGTATAATGTACTTATTGTACACTGTTGTCCAAGATATGCTGAATCGTATCCTATGCACCCACTATCATACAACGGACTTATTGTACACTGTTGATTATAATACGCTGTTGCGTATCCTGGACATGCGCTGTCATATAATGCATCTGCACTGCACTGTTGGTTGTAATATGCTGTTTCATATCCTGGACAACCACTATCATACAACGGACTTATTGTGCACTGTTGATTATAATACGCTGTATCATATCCAGGACAACTACTATCATATAATGCATCTGCACTGCATTGTTGGTTGTAATATGCTGTATCATATCCTGGACAACCACTATCATATAATGCGTCTGCACTGCACTGTTGGTTGTAATATGCCGTATCATACCCTGCACAACCACTATCATATAATGCATTAGAACTGCACTGTTGGTTGTAATATGCTGTATCATATCCAGGACAGGCACTGTCATACAATGAATTAGCACTGCACTGGTAATTATAATATGCTTCTTCATATCCGCTACAACTGCTGCTGTATAATGCATTCTGTTCACACTGGTAACTCTCATATGCACTTGAATATCCTGGACAACTAGAATCATACATCGCATTAGCACTGCATTGTTGATCGTGATACGCGGGTGCATATCCAGGACAGTTTGCATCGTATGTTGGGTCAACACTGCAACTTTCGTCATATTGTAGTGAAGTGTATACACTACAACTATCATGCCAAGTTGCATCTGCCGAACATTGTTCTGTCCAATAATCAAACTCAGCAAATGAATACCATCTGCCAGAATCTGGCCATACAATGTTATCATCTATGTCAGTTGTATATAAAAATAAGTAATCACCATCAAGGGTTGCATCTTTGATTTTACCATGTAATGTGCCAGGACATTCGTCACCATTGCTTTTCTCACAGCCCCACACCCAGTTTGTAATATTATCTAAGTCTTCAACTAGTATGTCAAACACATCTGGATTGTTTCCTCTAAAGATGAATATGTAATCACTGCCCTGACCACTTACATTCATTCCTGGTTCGGTGGATTTTTCATTCTCATAGCCAGAACAACCGCTATCGTATTGACTATTTGCACTACATTGTTGATCATAATACGCATCAGCATATCCAGGACAGCCTGCATCATATGTTGCATCTGCGCTACATTGTTGATCATAATACGCAGAAGCATATCCAGGACAACCAGGATCGTATGTCGCGTTGGCACTACAGTTATTATCGTATTCGTATGTTGCTACTGCTTCTGCATAACCATCGCAACTAGGGTCGTACATTGCGGTTTGTGCACAAGGATTAGAACGATATGTAAACCACATCTCACCACCGCTTACTATAGGACCATAGTAACCATCCCACATCGCACCATCTTGTCCAGTTACTCTAAACGTTGCATTACCTAAACTATCAGGCGTGTATATACTACCAACACCATGTGTGTGATCATACAGTTGAATGAAATCTTCTTCCACTTGCCAAAGTGAGCCTGTTTCTTGATCCCACTCTTCACTCGCACTATGTGGGTTTTCATTTAGCCAATCATACCAAGTTTCATATGAATACACACGTGTTTCTATTATATTACCACCGCTATCGGTTATTTCCACGGTAACTGTTAGTATATCAAATTGATCAGCCCATTCAGTGTCAAGGATTTCACCTGTCTCTTGGTTTACTCTATCTGCGATATTCGTATTGCACCAATCTACAAAGTTGCCCACGCTGTCACTCGTATTAAAGCAACCATTAATATACTTCCATCTATAATGTATTTTGTCCACACTAATACCTTCCTGTATTAATATGTTGTTTATTGTTGTACTGATTGCGAATGTATCGTAGCAAGCACCAAACTGAATTTGATCTGTACCAACAATCATTGCACTAGATTCACCAGACGCGCATGTGCTAGTGACTACTCCATCGCCTAGGTCGGTATCGCCCGGAATGGTAGTAAAACTACCATCACCATTGTCAATATCCGTTGCGTATACATTAGATAAGGAAAAGCACAAACAAAAGAATACTGCCAATAGTTTTAAGTGTATCATCTTTCTTGGTTTCCTCTATGTGTTCTGGTTGCAATTCTGGCTTGCTATCCCACTGCTCTTGGGCTTCTGTGCCAATTGTTCCCAAGAAAGGACAAGGCGTCCCAGCCATTTCCATAGCCTTAAATATTCTTACATCTTGACACATAACACTAACAGCGGCTACTTTCATACCCATATCATATATTGTTTTAGATAATTTTAATCGCTCACAGTTCATATCACGTACTGTTTTACCACCACTGATACCTAGTATCTGTGTTTGCACTGCGCCAGATACACCTACTGTACATAGATCACTGTTACTAGCATTGATGCCAGGACTGATTGCACTCGGAGGTGGGCTTTTTACTGTTGTTGTGTTTGTACCATTGGTTGTAACGGTACTGTTACTTGTTGATTCTGTTTCAATTACTGCTGCGTATGTAACAGAAGTAAATTGTGCTAATCCTAATAATATTACTAGAGTAATTTTAAATACGATTCCATGTAATAAGTTCATAATAAATATCTTCTCCTTAACTACATCTATTTATGAATTAACTGCCTATATTATTAAATTAAGTCCATAAAAAAACAACCGAAGTTGTCTTTTTACGTTATTTACTTTCTAGCCAAGTATCAATCCCTGCTAACTTTGCCATGAATGCATCTTCTTCTGAAAACAGAATCAATTTAGAACGACTAAGATAATATGGATAACTCATTTTTCTGAATAGATCAATAAGTTGTCCAGACTTGAAATCCGATTCTAAACCAAATTCCCACTTGTCATATAATTTAACACATCTATTCTTTCCATGCGAAGTTAATCGCACTGTGAATTTATTATAAAATATATCTAAATTCGTCAATTCAACCGAAGATACCTCATTTAGATTAGCAACTATATGTGCTTGCATTACCTCAACACTATATTTTTCCACGAGTGATAACTTCGCCCTCTATTAATTTAACAACGGTGAACAATTCGCTCTTAAATAGTATGTTCAATCTGTCTGCTAGATTAAATGCATGTCCACTATTTTGGAAACTAGACTTCTTATATTTGGGACCAGGATAATCAATCAGTGTATTCAATGATCTTAGATTAATAGGCTTACCATGATAATAAACTGCATATACTGCATCTGCTTTTAATATTTGTTCTGCGTTGTAATTTCTGTCTACGTACTCTACTATGATTGTTGGTTTTGGTCTTGCCATTGTTGTTAAATGTCTCCATATGGTACTTCGTATTATTCATTATATACTATGTTATTTATCGTATAAGAATAAAATAGAGACACTTAACAGGTTAAGTTAACCAATTATTTATATGCTGCTGCAAGATACACTGCATGTGATGTTGCATCTTGTCCGATACGTGCAAGATCCCACTGACCACAGAATTTCATAAAATGCAATCCAACTTGACCAATTGCGGGTGTCTGAACTTGCTCAACAATTGCACCATCTAATGCTTCTTTAATATTGTCAGGTTGTGCAGTCAAATCAATTAGTGCTAGATTACGTGTGTAATCATCAAGTACACGATGTTCATCACCATTATGATCTGTCCAACGCTGTAACATAAAGTTGTTCCAATTAAAACCTTTTGTTTCTTTATCAGCAAATGCTTCTTCTAGACCAATCTTATTTTTACTACCTTTTTTGCGCACGCCAGGATACGCACTAAAGATGTTGTCTGCGGTATCACCACGTACACACTTTTCAAATAACAACCACTTAGGATCGCCAGGCATCTTTTGTTCTTTAGTCTTCTTGTCTTTAACAGGACGACCATTACCATCTACGATACCATCTAACTTGATTAAGTTATCAGTAATACCATTGTATTGAGTAACATTCTCTGCTAATAATTGATAGAAATCCGAATCACCACTTACAATTACATGCTTATCAGTAGGATGATTTTGAATCCAACGAGCAACAAAATCATCAGCCTCACATTCTTCATGACGAAGACAAGTCATATTTGTTTTGTTAGTTACGAAATCTTGAAAATGTTCATATGCTTCAAAGAACTCACTATCGTCACGCTGTTCTTGTACAGACTTCTTTGCACGTAGTTCAGCACGATTGCGCTTGTAAGGTGCATAGAAGTCTTTACGCCAACTACGACCTTCTAAGCACATTACTACGTGCGTGCCGTTCTGCTCACGCCATACTTTGTTTATACTATTAAACATGATATGGAATGCCATGCCAATCTTCATGCTCATATCGTCACCACGTACTACGTGCTTTGCTCGGTGAAACATGTGCATTGCGTCTACTAAAAGATATGTATTACTCATTTGTTGCCTTCTCTATGATTCAATCTAATAAACTAATTATACAGTATTGTAATCGGGTTGTCAAGGGATTTATGATATTAATATTCTGATGATGCAACACTACTACATAATGCAGTAAACCATTGATCAATAATTTCTTCTTCATTGTCACCAGAATAACCAGCATCCATCAATTGACGAATGAATACTTGATTCCATTCTAGTTCAAAATATCCATCCGAGGGCTTATCTTTATCAATATTTACTTTCACAACATTGACATATGGTTCATTTCTTGCAGTTGCTTTCTCTTTAGTAGTTACACCAGAATCACTAGATGAACTGCTAAATAATTGTTTTAAAAATTTAAACATTACTACCTCTTTTTATATTATACTATTACAGATTGGGAACTACTCCCAACCTATATTTTCCCATGGGACATTTTTGTTTCCAAAATGACCATACACACAGTTCTTGCTATACTCATTAAAATTAAATAAATCAAACCTATCAATAATACCCTTTGGTGTTAAATCAATATTTTCACGAATGAATGACTCAATTTTACTATTGTCACCATCACTATGAATGTAGATACTAGTAGGTTCTTTAACACCTATAGCGTAACTCAATTGAATTTGACACCATGTAGTCCAACCACTTGCTACTACGTTCTTTGCTAACCAACGTGCCATGTATGCTGCACTACGATCTACTTTAGTAGGATCTTTACCACTAAATGCACCACCACCATGCGGAGCAAAACCACCATAGGTATCTACAATGATCTTACGACCAGTGAGTCCAGTGTCACCATCGGGTCCACCAATAACAAAATTACCTGTAGGATTTATATGCCACACAGTATCTTTATCAATTAAACCATTTAATACAACATCACCTACCTTTCTAGCAATATTACATGCATCAGTGTAACGACCTTCTACGTGCTGTGTTGAAATAACTACCTGATCAATACGAGATACTTTATTGTCAATGTATTCCACTGACACTTGTGTCTTAGCATCTGGACCTAATACTTTATCAAATGATTCTGCTGATTTTACTTGCTTTAATCGTTTTAGAATTTCATGTGAATAATAAATTGGTGCTGGTAGATATGCATCATTATCATTACATGCATAACCAAACATGATTCCTTGATCGCCCGCACCAAAATCATCTGTGCCTAATGAAATATCATCACTCTGTGAATGAATAACATTGTGTATCTTTATAGTTTTCCAATTAAATCCTTCTTGCTCATAACCAATTCTACGAACAGTGTCACGAATTATCTGTTCTACTTCGTCTGTTGTTACATTGAAATTTTTGACTTCGCCTGCTACTGTAACCATATTGGTAGTTACTAATGTTTCAATTGCAACACGAGTTGTTTCGTCACCTACTTTGAATCCCGCATCAACTAACGCATCTGAAATCTGATCAGCGACCTTGTCAGGATGACCTTCACTAACACTTTCACTTGTAAAAATATAATTATTCATAATTCTCCATTTAAATACTTGTACTATTTATGTACCCCATTGATTGCCATACAAGTCTATATGCAATCTTGGGCTAAATCTATAACCTTTGTCTAATGCTAACTGTGCGATATCTTGTACTGATAAATTGTATTCCTCTGAACGACCACCAATCGGCATCAGATACACAGGACAATTAACATAACTCTTGCGATACTCTGCGACTACTTCATCTACTTCATCAACATCTGCTGCATTTGATACTACAAATTTGAGATAGAAATTGCTGTCTGCGACACTCATATACTGTGCTGCAACATCAGTCTTAATAGCATCTTCTCTCACTTCGCCACTAACAGATAATTTAGGTGAACAACTCCATGTAACCTTTAACGTATCTTTATTTTCTAAGTACTCATAGAAATCATCATGTAACAATTGCGTTGTATTTGTTTCAAATGTAATATTACGCAAGTCTTTCATACGTGCATGTTCTAGTAATTCCACATACATACGTTGCCATGCTAACAACGGCTCACCACCAGTAACCACTAGATGAATGTCTTGTCCGTTATCCATAGTCCACTTACCATTTGGTGTTAACGATAATAAGTGATCAACTACTTCATCTACTGTTCTGTCAAACATCAAATGCTTGAACTCAGGATAGATGCTTGCGTATGTGTCACATCCTGTATGAATGATAGGCAAGTCTTCTAATAGCGTAGCCTTTATATGTACACCATCTTCAATCAATTTCTTTACTTCTGGGTTGTATCGCTCGTCTTTAACAGCCTCACGTTCTTCACTCGTCATTGAAAATGATTTGCATCTAAAATTACAACCAAAAGTACGCAAGAATACACTAGGTACACCTACGAATTTACCTTCACCTTGAAGCGAATAAAATGCTTCACTGTATCTAAGTTTCATCAAACAAACTACTCCATGCTTTTAATTTACATTTCTTATAATGTATTCTATCATCTAATTCTTGTTCTGTCAATAGATCATTTTCAACCATTAAAGAAATCATCGCCATAACATCGCCTGCTTCATCAATCAACCTTTGTCTGTTTGAACCATCTGCATAGATACTGTCTATATCCCACCGATATATCTTACAACATGCTTGAGTCAATTCACCACATTCTTCTGCTGTGATAACCATCAATTCTTTTATTTGTTCTTTATTCATCTTGATCTGACTCTTCATCTAACTGTTGTTCTTTAATTATTTTATCAATTTCGCTAAACCACTCTGTCGGAGCCTGAGTAAGTATTTCGTCTATCACATCATCTAACTCTTCTAGACTGCGTCTTTTATTCTTCATCATCTTGTTCCATTTCTTGTTCTTGTTCTTGTTCTTCTGCTCGTTGCTTTTCCCATTCGGGCATCTTACTACACTTAATAAGATGTTCATCAATCATTTCTATTGTATACATTCCATCACATGCAATACATACATATATATCTTCGTTTTTATATATTCGTTGTCTTGGTATTTTATTAATCATACGACTAATCCCATAAGTTTTCAAAGTATACACCAAACAAACGGAATCCGTTAGTCATGCGTACTTGATGTGCTGCTTGACCTTCTCTGTCTTCCCATACGAGTTTTAATCCAAATAAACTTTCAGATTCGGTTGCGTCTTTTGAATCAACCGCTTCATACTTGTAATAGTCACCTTCCCAATCATCACGACACTTTTGATTGAACGCCCAAATCATTTCATCTAGTATCCAATCCCATCGTTCAAAATGCTTGGGATCTGTTTTTCCTTTCTTACTATATGATTTGATCTGCTTCTTACTAGCACGTAGTTTTTTTGGTACATCTGCGTTAGACACCATTGGTGCGCCATGTTTATCTCTTTTAAGTTGCACAAGCATAGGCAAGATAATATGAGAAATCGTATGATCCATGCTCCACGTATCCCATCTGTCTATGTGTACTTTAACTTTCTGGTTACGTCTATCAAACCATATCCAGTTAAATACATCGTACACACTTTGCATACTATCTTCAATAACTTCTAAAAAATTATCAAATCGTGTGGTCGCTTCATTAGTATCAGCATACATAAACCCGTACTTCTTTTCCATATGTTTAGTATGTATATTACAAATCAACCTAGTTGGGTAATTTCCAATGTTTACTTTCATAGTCTATTTCTTCTTTTTTGATTGTTGACGATCTGACACACGCTGACGTAACCCACTACTTGAGAACCGATGATCACGGTTGTTAAAAAATAACTGTATACTACGCCTACTACATATATCTTTACCAGTGAATTCTTTGTTTCTATATTCTTCACCCAAAATACGAATATCAATACTATACATCTCTAATATATCTTCTAGGTCTTGCTCTGTAGAATATGGTATGATTTCATCTACATACTTTACTGCTTGCAACTGCGCATATCGTTCTACCACTGTCTGTATAGGAGCATTCTTATCTGCTCTATCAATCGTAGGATCTATTTGTAAACCACATATTAAATAATCACATTGACCTTTAGCATCACGTAACATTTGTATATGCCCAGAGTGACATAAGTCAAACGTGCTACATGTGAATCCTACTATCTGTTCATTATCCATTGTACTGCTCTCATGACTAAGGGACGCATTGCGTCCCCTATTGTTATTGTTATTCTATATTAGAATGTGCCATTCAACGTCACACCTGCTTCCATTTGATATAGTCCTGCTGTGCCTGTGTAATTGTTGCGTGCTTCTGCAAACATTTTAAGACCAACATCTTCGGTTAGACTAGTATTATAGAACGCTCCCATATTATATTCGCGGGCATCTGCTGCTAATGAACTTGACATATTATTAGTCAAAATTTCACCACTGTTTGACACTGATGATGCTACATCAAAGTTTGCAGAACCATTTGAAATTGCTACTGGTAGTGCTGCAACAAGTCCGAATGTACCAATATCGGTGTTAACCTTTGCTCCTAGTGATGCTGAGTTACTTAATAATGAACTTGAAGATTTCATCATTGCTGTACTATCAACATTCAATGCGGTTACACCAACATTTGCTGCACCAAAATAAGTCACACTATTGGTTTCAAATTCGGCATTATAACCCATGTACAATGTATTAGAACCATCGACATTCATCAGCATACTATCTGCATAATTTCCTAAGAATGTTTTGTTCTCAACCAATGCACCAACTGTAACATTATTCACTGTAGCAGAAACATGACCACCATCATCACTGATACTGTAATCAAGTCCCTGTGAAGATAAACGAATACCATTCGCATAGCCTGAATACTGATCGAAAGTGTTACCACTTTGGGCTGCTTTGGTTGTGTGAACTGTACGAGTATCAATGCTTCCAATTAAATCATTACCATCTACGTAGAAGTCACGATCATAATCATCAACTACCATCATTGTTGAGAATGCTGAGATAGTACCACCTGACAGACTAGTAGTACCAGCGTTTGCCATGATAGTCTTATTACCTTCAACACGACCTGTTGTTGGAATACCAATTGAACCTTGTGGCGAAGTTGCTGCTGCTAAATCTAGTAGACCTTGACCATGTACGTTAACATCATAGTTAGGAATATCTTTATTACCAGTATTCAATAGTAACTTAGCAAGATTCTGACCTTTCATATGGGGCCACATCTGCTTGATCACAGCAACCGCACCAGAAATCATTGGTGCTGACATTGATGTACCACTATTCAAACGATACTCACCATCTTTATCAGTTGATGCAACATACGAACCTGGAGCCATCAAATAGAAATCACTGACGCGATAATCAGTATTACACTTGTTGGTAGTCTCATTGAAATCGAAACACATAGTGCCTGCTTTGTTACTATAACTAGCAATTGTATTATTTCTTACGTCATAACTACCAGCAACGATCACACGACCATCCATTGCTAATGTACCATCTTCATTTTCAAGTACTGCATAATGTGCTGGGAAAGTACTGTAATCTAAACGTTGGTTGCCTGCTGCTGCGACTAACACTGCTTCTGTATCTTGCATTGCTTGTTTTAAGTTTTGGGCAAATGTGTCAACTAGAAGAAAAGAATATCCATCTTTATCGTAAGATAATCCATTTCTACCACGTGTATCAGTTGACCGATAAACACCAGACTCTACCGACACAATACTATTCTTGTATGTATTATCTACTCTGTAGTTAGAACTTACGTTGATTGCATCAGCACCATTAGATGCAGCCCATGCAACACCTTTTGCAACTGCACCGAAATCAATTGAACCATGTGTTCCTATTGTTGCCTTTGCAATTAATAGTTTTGCATCAGGTGCAACACCAGTTGTACCAACTCCGTCTAAACTTGCTGCTGCAATGCCAGCAATGTGTGTTCCGTGACTAACTCGTGTAATATCGTCTACTGATTCGTAACCAAGATCACATGAACGAGTGAAACATAGTGCGTCAATAATCTTCCCATCGAACTCACTATGATCTAAATCGATACCAGAATCCACAATACCTATGATAGATCCCTTACCTGTCCAACCACGAGCCCATGCTTGTGGTGCACCAATATCTACCAATGAACTAGCATATGGTGCTAAACCACTTTCACGATCAATATAATTTTTATTGGTTCCTGCACTTGTGTTCCATGCAGCCTGACGATAAGTTTCTGTGACAGCATAGTCAACATCATCACGGGCAAGATATTCTTCAACAGTCAATATAGCAACTGTCTTTGTACCTGTATCAACGTCTACTACTTGCGTAGGTGGTTCAATTACAGGAACTGAATAACTACGAATTAATTCACGATCACGAGTTGTTTCACGATTGGGCGTAGTCTTAGTACCTACTAGTTTTGCTTTTCTTTTACTATCTTTTGAACCATCGCTAAACGATGTGACTGTGACAGTCATTTCAAATGTACGCACAGTAGTAATGGTTTCCATTACCTTTGTTAGTACTGCATATTCATATATCATTCCCGCATCAGTTTCTTGTTCAACTGTATCCGTAGACGATATTAATTCAGGCTTACTCTTTCTAGTTTGTACATATGGTTCAACATGAGTAGCCGTGTTTAAAATGGTTACTGCGACCACCACATCTTGAACAGAATTTAATAAGTTTGTGTATTTCTTCATTTCTGCTTGATAGAATGCATGATTTTGAATAATAGGTTTGAACCAAGAATAATGTCCGTACCTTGCGCCGTATTTGTCAATCATATTACTGTATACTTTAGAGGTACGAGTATAACTTCTGATCATTCTGTTTATGAATTTGACTTGGGAAGTATGATTGGTGATTTTAGATGCATAATCATACACTGAACGAGGCGCTGCTTCCGCCTGTGTGGGGACTGCTGAAATGCCAATAGCCATTGCGACTGATAAGGCAGTTATTGTTTTTTTGAATTTACTCATAATATTCTCACTGTTTAATTAACTCTGTTTAATTATCTTTCTAATTAAGTATACAGCAATAATCATTACTTGTCAACTATATTTTGATAATTTATTCATCATTTTTTACAGATTAAAATTTCATGACTTTCTTTTGATTTACGTTCAGCATTACCGCCTTTATCAGTATTATACGCATAAGAGTTATGCCATTTAGGATATAATATTTCAAAATCGTTGTAATATTCACGAATTGTCTCACAATCATTATACGATAAGATAAAATTACCTTTATGATTATGCAATAAATCTCTCAGTTGTTCATGATCAAATCCTTTATGATGCACTGCA
>Ga0209090_10002324_pt1 | contig 12008 bp, 23 predicted proteins | sample ArcticOcean_MG_C_9_FD_187432 | JGI IMG/M metagenome (GOLD analysis project Ga0209090, IMG submission 187432) | Marine microbial communities from western Arctic Ocean - ArcticOcean_MG_CB2_152 (SPAdes) (version 2) | ecosystem: Environmental > Aquatic > Marine > Oceanic | place: Arctic Ocean... | reverse complement strand
GTATTCAACTGACATGCGTTCACTTTCTTCCGGAAGAGCAGATTACTCCATGACACCTTCACATTTTGAACAAGTTCCACAAAGCCTTGTTCAGTCAATTGTAGAAACTTTAAGCAGAGAACCTGCTAGAACTTAATTATTCAATTTATAGATGAACGGACAGCGCATACGCATAAAACTTCGCGGATTTGATTATCGAGTAATCGATCAATCAGCCATTGATATTGTTGATACGGCTAAAAGAACTGGAGCACGTGTTGCTGGTCCAATTCCGATGCCTACTCGTATTGAAAGATATACAGTTAACCGGTCTCCGCATGTTGATAAGAAATCAATGGATCAATTTGAATTAAGAACACACAAGCGGCTTATTGACATAATTGAACCCACAGTTCAGACAGTCGATGAGCTCAAGAAACTCAATCTACCCGCCGGTGTTGAGATTAACATTAACGTATAATATAGGTTATTTTTATTAATTAAACCTTTAACGCAGGTCTCAAATGGTTAAAACCGCCTGCCGCTTAAAGAATGATACTTGAACTACTAGGAAAAAAACTTGGCATGAGCCAAGTGTACGATGGAGACAATAATCTTGTCCCAGTAACGATAATTGAAGCGGGGCCATGCCCTGTTCTTCAAGTGAAGACTGTCGCTAAAGATGGCTATTCTGCTGTACAGATTGGGTTCAACCCAAACGGCAAGTCTCCAAATAAAGCTAATTCTTGCGTTAAAGGTCATGCAAAGAAAGCTGGTGTCGATGCACAACAAATTTCTCAGGAAATTCGTTTGGCTGATGAGCATGATTTTAAGTTAGGAAGTCTTATCACTGTTGATGACTTTAAGGAAGTTAAGTTGATTGATGTGGTTTCTAAAACCAAAGGCAAAGGCTTTCAAGGCGTTGTCAAAAGATGGAATTTTGCTGGTGGACCCGCATCGCACGGTTCAATGTTTCATCGACGCGGCGGTTCTTATGGTTTATGTCAGTGGCCTGGTCGTATTTTTAAAAATAAGAAAATGCCAGGTCATATGGGTGATGTTAATCGTACGACTCAAAATTTACAGGTTGTAAAAATACTCACTGATAAAAACCTCCTACTCGTCAAGGGAAGTGTTCCTGGGCACAAGGGTTCAATTTTGACTCTTCGAGTGGCTAAGAAGTCCAAGAACTAAGAGAATACTTGCAATGAAATTTAAGTTTTTTAATACTGATGGCTCTTCTAACGGAGAAAAAGATATTACGACTTTTCCTACTCTAGAAGAAGGTAAAGGTGTTGATGCATTGAGGCAGGCTATAATTGCGGTTCATGCTAATCAACGACAAGGTAATGCTTCAACAAAGGTGCGTTCGGAAGTAAGTGGTTCTGGTAAGAAGATCTATCGCCAAAAAGGTTTAGGCGTTGGGCGTGCCGGAGATAAAAATGCGATTCAAAGAAGAGGTGGAGGCGTTGCATTTGGACCTAAGCCGCGCTCTTACAACCAAAAATTGAACAAGAAAATTAAGCGTTTGGCAATGGAGCGTGCTTTGATTGATCAAGCACAATCTAATACCATTTATCTTATCGAGAGTTGGTCAGTTTCTGAACCCAAAACTAAGCAATTCAAAAGTTTAATTGGAACTATTGCTCCTGACGCAAAAAAAGTTTTAGCAATCGGAGATGCATTCGAAGATAATTTCGTCCTCGCAGCTAGAAATCTTTCAACTGCTCGTTTGGGACGCGCCCAAGATTTAAGCCCTCTTGATATTGTTCAATGTGACCGGATAGTTGTTAGTCTTAAAGGTCTAGATATTTTACTCGCAAAATTCGGCAAGGAGGAAGTTAAATAATGAAAGAATCTGTTACTATCCTTAAAGAAGCACTTCTAACTGAGAAGGCGACAATGCTCTCCGCAAATCTTAATAAGTATGTTTTTGCTGTATCAAATTTTGCCTCTAAATCAAATATTAAAGATGCAGTCGAAAAGACATTCAGCGTTAAGGTACTAAAGGTAAATACTTTAAATGTTAAACCAAAAGCTAAGAGAGATCGTGCTCGTAAAAATAAATTAGGTTATAAAAGCGGGATTAAAAAAGCTATCGTGACCCTAAAAGCAGGCGACAGCATCGACCTTGCATAAGAGACTTACATCATGCCAATTTTACAACACAAGCCAGTTACACCCTCGAGTCGATTTTTTCTAAAAAATAAAGTAGATCTTGATACCAAAAGACCTGAACGTTCCTTAACTAAAGGAGTGCATAGAAAAAAGGGTCGTAATGCTTACGGTCGAATTACTTCAAGGCGTAGAGGCGGGGGACATAAGAGACTTTATCGGCAAATCGACTTCAGAAGAGATAGGCTCAATGATGAAGCGAAGGTGATTGCCTTGGAGTATGATCCTAATCGTACCGCACATCTAGCTCTGTTAGAATACTCAGATGGAGTAAGAACTTACATACTTTCACCTTCAACAGTTGTAGTTGGAGATGTCTTAATTAGTTCTAACGACAAGGTTGATTTTAAGCCTGGAAACGCCCTGCCACTCAATTTGATTCCACTTGGAACAAGAGTTCATTGTGTTGAAATGCTTCAAGGTGCGGGAGCCAAGTTAGCAAGGTCTGCTGGGTGTGAAGTTCGCTTAATCTCCGTCGATGGTAAGCACGCATCTTTAAAAATGCCTAGTGGAGAAATTCGGCTAGTTAGGGAAAACTGTCGTGCAACTATTGGTTCCGTAGGAAACGCGAGTCACCAAAAAGCTACTATCGGAAAAGCGGGTAGAAATCGCTGGAAAGGTCGCAGACCAAGAGTTCGTGGTGTCGCGATGAACCCAGTTGATCACCCAATGGGTGGCGGTGAAGGCAAGACATCTGGTGGTGGTCATCCTAGCTCTCCTTGGGGTCAGTTATCTAAAGGATTTCCAACAAGAAAGAAATCTAAACTATCAAATTCACAAATTCTCGTTCGCCGTAATGGTAGAAGAGTTAAATAATATTTAAGAAATACTAATTTTGTTATGACAAGATCGATAAAAAAAGGGTTTTTTGTAGAGCCCGGCTTAATGACTAAGGTTATGAAGGCACAAAACGCTGGTGATCGTAAACCAATTAAGACTTGGTCTCGTCGTTCAACGATTACACCAGACTTTGTGGGACTGAATTTTACTGTTCATAATGGCAAAAGTTTTCTACCGGTTTATGTTACAGAAAATATGGTTGGTCATAAACTAGGAGAGTTTTCAGCAACTAGAACTTTTAAATCTCACAATCCTCATACACAGAAATAAGTTATGGAAATTAAATCATATTCTAAGTACATGAGGATTTCTCCCAAGAAAGCGAGAGAGGTTGCTCGTATTTTGCCAGGAAAAAAAGCAACTGAAGCTGTGTCATTGTTGAAGTACATTCCACGCAAGGCAGCTCGCATGTTGGATAAAACTTTAAAATCTGCTATGGCGAATGCTGAAAATAATGCTAACTTGAACGCAGACGATTTAATTATCAGTAAAGCAATTGTAGAGGAAGGACCTGCCCTAAAGAGGTTTAGACCTTGCGCTCGCGGCTCTTCTCATCCCTACAAGAAAAGAATGAGTCACTTACTAATTGTTTTAACAGACGAAGCTTAATTTATTATGGGACAAAAAGTAAATCCAATAGGTTTTCGACTAGGTATTAGGCGCAACTGGAGCGCGAGATGGTATGCGAACAAGCGCGACTATTCTAAATTTCTTGAAGAAGATAATTTGATTCGTGGTTTCTTGAAGAAGAAGTTACGTTTTGCTTCCGTACCAAGAGTTGTCATTGAGCGCGCTTCTACTAAAACGCGAGTTACAATTTGGACCGCAAGACCTGGTATTGTCATTGGCCGTAAAGGGCAGGAACTCGATACTCTGCGGGACTCTCTGAACCGAACAATTAGTCAGGATATTCGATTAGAAATTCAGGAAATTAAAAAGCCAGACCTTGTAGCTTCTTTAGTAGCTGAAAATGTTGCCTTGCAGTTAGAGCGAAGAATTGCTTTCCGACGTGCAATGAAAAAAGCTGTCCAAACAACTATGTCTATGGGTGCTGAAGGTATTCGTATTCAATGCGCAGGCCGACTTGGCGGAGCCGATATTGCAAGAACAGAACAGACTCGTGAAGGTAGAGTTCCTCTTCATACTCTTCGTGAAAATATAGATTATGGTTTAGTAGAAGCAAATACGGTCTATGGTATTATCGGTATCAAATGCTGGATTTGCCTTAAAGATGAAGACAAAATTTTCTAATATTGTAAGACATGCCAAAATTACTTCCATCCCGTACTAAATATAGAAAAGTTTTTAAAGGCCGTGTACGCGGTACAGCCTCTAAAGGTAATACTGTATCTTTTGGTGAATTCGGTATACAATCTCTTACACGGGGGCGTATGACTTCTAATCAAATTGAAGCAGCTAGGGTTTCCATTAACCGACACTTAAAACGTAAAGGTAAAGTTTGGATTCGCGTATTTCCTCACAAACCTGTAACAAAAAAGCCGGCAGAAACTCGGCAAGGAAAAGGAAAAGGCCCCGTAGATCATTGGGTAGCTGTAGTAAAACCTGGCCACGTTCTTTTTGAAATTGCTGGTTGTTCTTTGACTCTAGCTCGTGAGGCACTAGGCCTCGCGGACGCTAAATTACCTTTCCGTTGCAGACTCGTCCAGCGTCAGCAGTCATTTTAGAGTTTTTATTATATGAAAATGTCAGAAATTAAAGAATTATCAGTTACTGAACTTAATAAAAAACTACGTGAATTAGGTGAAGAACTTTTGCAACTCCAAATCAGGAAACAAACAGGACAAGTTGAAAAGCCCCACCTAATAAAAAGTATTCGCAGGCAAAGGGCCAAGCTTTCAACTGCTCTATCAACGCTTAAAGCACATACCGCATAACCTATATTTTGTATGACCAAAGAAGTAATTAGAAACAATCGTAAGGAGTTAGTTGGTTTTGTTCGTTCCAAGACAGGAGACAAATCTATTAAAGTAGTGTATGAGTACAAAACACCTCACCCTCTTTATAAAAAAGAAATTCGTCGAAAAACAACTGTTCATGTCCACGACGAGAATAATATATCTTCTGTCGGGGATAAAATAAAAATTATTGTAACAAGACCAATGAGTAAACTAAAGAGATGGCGTGTTTTGGAAATAGTTGAAAAAGCACCCGTAGTATAATTTTATAATGATTCAATTACTTAGTAGGCTAGAAGTAGCAGATAATACCGGAGCTAAAAAAGTCCGAATGATCAGAAGGATCGGTCAGAACAAGAAAACTGCATCTATCGGTGACATTATTGTTTGCCATGTCAAGGAAAGTGCGACCGATGCGTCTGTAAAAAAAGGTACTGTTGTCCGTGCAGTTGTTGTTCGTACAAAAACAGCGGTCCGTCGAAGGGATGGTAGCTATTTGAGATTTGATGAAAATGCCTGCGTGATTGTAAATAACGATGGCACTCCAATAGGAACGCGAATTTTTGGACCGGTGGCTCGAGAATTACGTCAAAAATATATGAAAATTATCTCGCTTGCACCAGAGGTTTTATAATTATGGCAAATAAATTAAAAAAAGGTGACGAAGTTACTGTTATTGCCGGAGACCACAAAGGCAGTAAAGGAAAGATTCTACAAATGCTACGCGAAAAAAATCGTGTAATCGTCGAAGGTGTTAACATGATAAAAAAACACGAGAAAAAGACTCAAGACAACCCACAAGGTGCAATTGTTGAAAGAGAAGCATCTCTTCACTTTTCTAATATCAAAAGATCTGCTCCTAATAAATAGTAACCAGCGTATTGTTTGTATAATAAAGAATTATTGTTTAATGAATATCCCAGAACTTAAAAAAATTTACTTAGATGAGGTTGCACCGGCCTTACTTAAAAGCCTTGGTCTCAAAAATGTACATCAAGTGCCTAAAATTGAGAAAGTCGTACTTAATAGCTCATTTGGAGTAGAGCTAGATAAGAATGGCGTAATCGAACTGAAAAAGGATATGACCGCACTTTCGGGTCAGGCACCTATTGTCGTGCTTGCAAAGATGAGTGTATCTAATTTTAAGTTAAGAGAAGGGATGCCAGTTGGTATCAAAGTCACCTTACGTGGAAATGTAATGTGGGAATTCTTATTGCGCTTGATCGCTATTTCTTTACCTAATATTCGGGACTTCCGCGGTGTTCCTGCAAAACTGGATGGTTCAGGCAATTATACACTAGGCATTACTGATCACAGCATCTTTCCCGAGATTAATGTTGAGCGACAACGAACCAATACAGGAATGGATATTTCAATTGTAACATCTGCCCAGAATGACACAGAAGGAACAGAACTCCTTAAGTTGTTAGGAATGCCCTTTCGTAAACATTCATCAGATACATCAACCCAGCAGGAAGCAGCATAGGAAATTTATCATCATGGCTAAGAAATCAGTAATACATAGAAACAAAAAACGAGAAAGACTTGTTGCAAAATTTGCGACCAAGCGAGCTTCCTTGAAAAGCATTTTATCGGACCCCGCTACTTCAGAAGAAGAATTTTACAAGGCACAAGCTAAATTAACTAAGCTTCCTAAAAACTCTTCCCCTGTGCGTCTTGTGAATCGTTGCACTTTAACCGGTCGCTCCCGTGCAACAATTAGAAAGTTTGGACTTTCGAGAATTTCATTTCGCGAACTTGCTTTGCAGGGCAAAATACCTGGTGTAATAAAAGCATCTTGGTAACTATTTAACCATTTATAAATTATGTCAGTTCACGATACAATAGGCGATTTCATTACCGTTATTCGTAATGCAGGTAACGCAGGCAAGACTACCTGCTCATACCCTCATTCAAAGCTACGAGTTGGTATAGGAAAAATTCTTAAATCACGTGGTTTTGTTGAGAATTGCGATGAGCAATCCGCAGATAATGGTCACAAAAATATTCAAATCACTCTAAAGTACATTGACGGTGAACACGCAATCCGCGGAATTAACCGGGTAAGTACTCCGGGTAGGCGCACCTACTGCGGATATCGCGAGATCCCTCGAGTTCTTGGAGGTCTCGGAATTTCAATTTTGAGTACACCGAATGGAATCATCGACGATAAAACTGCCAGAAAAAATAAACTCGGCGGAGAGGTTCTCTGCAGTGTTTGGTAACAACAATTTATAAATCCCCATGAGTAGAATAGGAAAAGTACCAGTATTAATTCCATCCGGAGTCGATGTAACTATTGATGATCAAATTGTTCGTGTGAAGGGTCCTAAAGGCGATCTTACCCAAGAGTTTTCACCATTGGTGCAAATTATCAAGACCGATGATACAATCATAGTAAAGCCAAGTGACAGCTCACGGGCTGCTCAAGCAAATTATGGTACAGTCCGCTCAATCATTGCTAATATGGTGCAGGGAGTGACTGCACCTTACAGTAAAGATTTGCTCATTGAAGGCGTGGGTTTCAGGGCAACAATTAAGGGTAGCCAAATTGATCTCGAACTAGGCTATTCTCATCAGATTTTACATGACATACCAGACGACGTAACTGTAACAGTTGCTGACAATGTAAAAATTCATGTGGAAAGCGCCGATAAGCAGAAAGTTGGCCAAGTAGCGGCCGAAATTAAAAGTTATTATCCGGTCGAGCCATACAAAGGAAAAGGTGTACGAATACTGGGTGAGTATGTGCGTCGTAAAGAAGGTAAAAAATCTGCATAATTAATACAATGAAACTTTCAAAGAAAAAAGCATTGGCACAAAAACGTCGGTGGCGCATACGAAAAAAAATCAATGGAACGGCTGAAAGACCACGTGTTGCAGTTTGTTTTACAAATAAAAACATTCACGCACAGTGCTTTGATGATGTGCTCGGTCATACTCTTGTCGGAGTCGCAACCACACACCCTGACTTCAAGGACTTATTGCCGAATGTTTCCGGTGCTCAAAAACTTGGTACTGCACTTGGCGGACAAATCAAATCAAAGGGTTATTCATCAATAGTTTTTGATCGATCTGGTCGAAAATATCACGGATGCGTTAAGGCATTTGCAGATGCAATGCGCGAACAAGGACTAAAATTTTAACTACTATGAGTAAGCCCAATAGAAGAAATAAAAAATCACCGGAAGTATCCCAAGATGGACCTGAACTTTTTGAAAAAGTGGTACATATTAATAGATGTGCTAAGGTTGTAAAGGGAGGTAGACGTTTTAGTTTTGCTGCTCTTGTTGTTGTAGGCGATCAAAAGGGAAAAGTTGGTTTCGGTTACGGGAAAGCTCAGATGGTTCCAGATGCAATTCGCAAAGGAACTGATAAGGCAAAGAAGGCAATGAAAGATGTCGCCGTATATGGTGATACAATTCCCCATCAAATTTTAGGTAATTATGATGGGGGGAAGGTTTTACTTAAACCGGCTCGCCAAGGTACTGGTATTATCGCTGGGGGTGGAGTACGTGCGGTACTCGAGGCAGCGGGTGTAAAAAATATTCTATCCAAATCGCTAGGCTCGAATAATCAGTTATCTGTTGTATCAGCAACTATGAATGGACTTGCACAACTGAGGACGCCTAAAACAATTTCGATTATTCGTGGCGAGGAAGTCACTGGACCTTCATACATGGAAGCTTCAACTGCTTTACCTGTTGCGATACCTGAAACAACAAAAGTTTCTGCTTAAAATTAGATTATCATGAAAGAAAATGAAATACCAGCCGGTGCAAATCGGAAAAAGAGATGCGTAGGCAGAGGAGAAGGAAATGGTCACGGAAAGACTTCAGGTCGGGGGCACAAAGGTGCAGGTGCACGTTCTGGTTATTCTCTTAGAGCAGGTTTTGAAGGTGGGCAAATGCCCCTTTTTCGAAAACTCCCTCAGCGAGGATTTAATCGTACTCGCTTTCAAAACCCGTGTGCTATCGTTAATTTAAATGAACTCGAAAAATTATCTTCCGATAAAGTAGACTTAGTTTCACTTAAGGATGCGGGCTTAATAAGGTCTAATTCAACAGCAGTTAAGTTACTTGGTACAGGTGATGTTACCAAACCTTTTGTAGTTTCAGTGGATCAGATTTCCAAATCCGCCAAAGAAAAAATTGTTGCTGCTGGTGGAACAGTTACAGAGTAATTTTACCCATTTAATCGAACATGCTCTCAGCATTTACAAATTGTTTAAAAATACCTGAGTTAAGGCAGAAAATTTTCTTTACCTTAGCATTGCTTTTTATTGCCCGCGTTGGGGCCAATATACCTTTGCCTGGAGTAGATCCTTCCCCGATCAAAGAATTTTTTGAATTAAGAGAGCAGTCCAGAAGTGAGACCGAAGGAAATGATATTCTAGGATTTTATAACATGTTTACTGGTGGTGCCCTTTTAAATGGGGCTCTTTTTGCCCTTGGTATAATGCCTTATATCAGTGCTTCAATTATTATGCAATTGATGGGTGCAGTCTTTCCACAATTGGCCAGACTTCAACAGGAGGGTGAACCTGGCCGGCAAAAAATTTCTCAATACACAAGATATCTTACTGTACTAATATGTCTCGTTCAGGGCGGATTACTCGCACTTGCTCTGAGGGATAGTCCTGGAAGTCTCATTCAGGGATTTAACCCTGCTGAAATTGGTATAGATGGAAAACCTCTAGGTGCAATTGTAGTAGCCACCTCACCGTCGATATTTTTAATAACTACAATAATTTTTTTAACAACTGGATCTTTGATTTTAATGTGGCTAGGTGAGCAGATAACTCAAAGAGGAATTGGTAATGGTATTTCTCTTCTTATCACTGTCGGAATTTTATCGGATTTACCCAAAGCTTTGGCTGATGCTTACGCACTTATTTTTCTTGCACCCGCTGGGGACAATATGGTCATTGTTAAAGCATTACTGATGGTGGGCTTATTTCTTATAGTTGTCAGCGGCATCATTGCAGTAACTCAGGCACAACGTAAAATTCCCGTTCAATATGCCAAGAGGATGGTGGGTCGAAAAGTGTTTGGCGGCCAGAGCTCATTTCTGCCACTCAAGGTAAATTATGCTGGTGTTATGCCAGTTATTTTTGCCAGTGCAATTTTAATGTTTCCTGCACAACTTTTAAGAACACTTGGAGCTGCTATTGCTGATTCACCTGCTGAAACTAATTGGGCGATAGATTTAGCAAATGTATTCGCAAGTCGCGGATGGTTTTATTACATAGTATATGGTGGTCTGATCCTTGTATTTAGTTATTTTTGGGTATCAATAATGTTCAAACCCGTACAGATTGCTGATGATTTGAAGAAGAACGGCGGTTATGTTCCAGGTGTTAGACCTGGTGAGCATACAGCCAGATTTCTCGATTTCGTAATGACACGATTAACATTAGCTGGTGCCATTTTTTTAACTGCCATCGCAGTTTTTCCAGACTTTATCTTTAAAACAGCAGGTGTTTCTTACAATGTAGCCACCTTCTTTGGTGGTACTGGCATGTTAATAATCGTAGGCGTGGTTTTAGATACGATGCGTCAATTAGAAACATTTCTTTTACAGAGACATTACGATGGATTCTTGCGAAAGGGACGCATACGCGGAAGATCTGCTAGCACCAGCCAAGGAATTGAATCCTTGGAGTTGAAAGATTTTGAAGCACAGTGGCGACCCTTAATTTTTATTGTAATAGTGCTTTTTATACTAGGTCTTGTCGGCTTTTTTATGAAGAGTTCATAAGCAAAAATTTAACCTCTAAAGATATAATATTATGGCAAGATTGCTCGGAGTAGACATTCCAAACAGAAAGAAAATTGAATTTTCTTTGAGATACATTTATGGCGTTGGACCAACTCGCGCTAAATTGATCCTTGAAGTAACAGGTATTGACCCTAATCGTCGTACTCAAGATTTGAACGAACAAGAAATTAGCCAAATCAGTAATTATATTATTGATCAAAAGATTATGGTCGAGGGAGATTTGCGTCGAGCAGTCACTAATAACCTTAAACGCCTGCAAAGCATTCGTTGTTATCGTGGACTCAGGCATCAACGCGGACTCCCAGTCCGCGGACAAAGAACGATTACTAATGCACGAACACGTAAAGGTGGACGTAAGACTGTTGGTGTAGTCAAAAAAGCATAAAATATATTTATAATGAGTGAAGAAGACAAAAAGGACGAACCAGTTAAGACTGAGATTAAATCAGTAAAACCTGAAAATGTTAAGAAAACCAAAAGTGAAGATTCAGTAAAACCCGACAAATCTATAAAATCTGACAAACCTAAGGCTGACAACAGTCCTGCTCAAGTTGACAGTGATGAAGGAGTTAAGTCCGATAAAGCTGAGAAGAAAGAGGAAACTGCAGCGGACTTACTTGGTGCAAATATTGAACAGGTTAAGATTCGCAAGGCTAAGGGGAGTAAAAACATCACTTCTGGAATATGTTATGTTGTGGCAACTTTCAATAATACCAAAGTTTCCTTTACAGATATGAAGGGAAATGTAATCGCTTGGTCAAGTTCTGGAAAATGTAACTTTCGTGGGTCAAGAAAATCAACTGCTTATGCCGCACAAGTTGTAACTCAAGATGCCGGAAAAGTCGCAATGTCTCACGGAATGAAAGAGGTTTTGGTTAAAGTAAAAGGACCAGGCATGGGTCGCGACTCTGCAATCCGAGCACTACAAAGTCTTGGATTCAATGTATCATCCATTTTGGATGTTACTCCCGTTCCACACAACGGTTGCCGAGCTCCCAAGAGAAGAAGAGTTTAAATTTTATCAACAGTTTGTTTTAACTAAATTTTATTATGTCTCGTTATACTGGTCCAACCACAAGAATTAATCGCCGATTTGGAATGGCGTTGTTCCCTGCAAACAAAGCTTTCGAAAGAAGATCTTATCCTCCCGGGCAGCATGGCCCTTCTTTTCGTAGAAAGGTTAGTGATTATGGTCAGGGGTTAATTGAGAAGCAAAAGCTCAGGATGATGTATGGCCTAACCGAAAAACAGTTTCGTAACATGTACGAGCGGGCCAAAATGAAAAAGGGTATTACTGGAGAAGTCTTTCTTACGATG
>Ga0209090_10002322_pt1 | contig 12014 bp, 10 predicted proteins | sample ArcticOcean_MG_C_9_FD_187432 | JGI IMG/M metagenome (GOLD analysis project Ga0209090, IMG submission 187432) | Marine microbial communities from western Arctic Ocean - ArcticOcean_MG_CB2_152 (SPAdes) (version 2) | ecosystem: Environmental > Aquatic > Marine > Oceanic | place: Arctic Ocean... | reverse complement strand
ACATAACCTCTAGCCCAAAATTTTCTAAAAGATATACAGCATCCATAAGATTCATGCCATATAAATTTGGCATTACGCCTTTTTCAAAATCATTTTCAATATTTCTGGTACTAAGAGTAATTTGATTATTAGAAACAGTGGGCACCATCCAATTAGAATTTGTCACTTCATGTTTAATAGACAATTTCTTAAGTAAAAAGTTCGCATCTTTTGTATTTCCCTGACTTAGATTAGGAAGCTCACTTTTAACATCTATAAATTCTATAGATTTATGTAATGATATATCAGAAGCATACAACTTATCAGATATTTCTTTAAAAACTGGAGCTGCAACATTACCTCCATATAATCCGTTTTCTTTGGGATTATTCACAACTACTATACAACTATATTTTGGCTTATTAGCTGGAAAAAAACCCACAAATGATGCTTGATATTGCTTTTTTTTCTTTTTATCTTTATCTCCATAAGCTAATAAAGTTGTACCTGTTTTTCCAGCTATTTTATATTTTTTATTGCGAATTGATCTTGCTGTCCCTTTTTCAACAACATCAATTAAGTATGGCTTAATTGCATCTAAAGAAGCTTTTGAGCAAATTGCAGGATTTATTATTTTTTTACTAGTACTTGATATTTTTTTTCCATCTTTTAAAATAGAACTAGTAAACAATGGCAAAACCATAACACCATTATTAGCTACAGCATTATAAAAAGTAAGAATATGGATTGGAGTTAATCTTAAAGAATAACCTATAGACATCCATGGTAAAGTTACTCCTGACCAACCATTACTTCCAGGCTTTTTAATAAGTAAACTATTGGGGTATGGAAGCTCTAAATCTAAAGGATCACATAAGCCCATCTTATAAATCCTATCTATAAAATCATTTGGATTATTTCTGTAATACTTATCAGTTATTTTTGAAATCCCAACATTTGAAGAATATACAAAAGCATCTCCAATTGTTATTTTACCATAACCTCCTTTTTTAGAATCTCTCATGATCTCATTATAAAATTTATGAGTCCCATCTTCTGTATCAACTGAATCTGTAAGTCTATAAAAACCATCTTCTAGTCCAGCCAAAACAGAAGCTAACTTAAATGTAGATCCAGGTTCTGAATGTTCTGCAATAGCATGATTATAATACTCATCTAATTCACCATCATTATTTTTAAGGTTTGCAATAACTTTAACATGACCAGATTCTACTTCCATTAATACCACTGTACCCCAATCAGCATTATGATAAAGCAATGCATTACTTAAGGCATTTTCTGCAACATCTTGCATATCTATATTGATGGTTGTCACTATATCATTGCCAGGCTGAGGTATTACATTATATTTAGATTCTATTGGCGGATTGAAATTCTTTCCTTTGTTCTGTCTTAATTGCCATCCATCAACACCAGATAAAGTTTTGTTGTAAGCACGCTCTATTCCAATAGGATTTGATTCTCTTAATAAACCAATAGTTCGTTTAGCAAGGATACCAAATGGATTCTCTCTATTGGGTCTTTTCTCAGTTATTAATCCTCCTTTGTATTTACCAAGTTTCAAGATTGGAAATTTTTTTAAAGCAGTAAGTTCATTATGAGTAACTTTAGTTCTTAATTTTATATATTTATTTTTCTTTTTATTTTGACATTCTCGTAGTTTCTTTTCATACTCATTAGCTGTTTTATCTTTAAAAAGTAACGAAAGAGAAGAAGATAAGTTAGAAACCTCTTTATTAAATAAAACATCATCCATTACGCTCATATCTAAAAACACATTATAAAGAGGCATAGAAATTGCTAATAAAGACCCATCATCAGAAAATATATTTCCCCTTGGAGCTGTCATCTTAAATAACTTAGGAATATTGATAGTACTTATGTCACTATCTAATCTTTGAACCATAATAACCCTTGAAACGATCATAAAAGCAATTCCACAAACAAAAATATATAACACTATAACCCTTAAATTAATATTACTTTTCATCAGTGTCAATTATGTAAGGTGGTCTTAATGAAGTATGCAAACCATGATCAAAAACCATGTTTTCAATGGCTGATCTTTTATAAAGTCTCATTAATTGTGATTTAGTAGTTATATATCTCAATCTTAAATCAGCAACTTCATTTTCTAAATTTTCAGATTGTTTTAATAATGTCTCCTGTGTGTTTAACGATACGATAATCATATATGAACCTAGTTTCTAAATTCACTCTTATTAGATTTTTTCTTTTTCTTCTTCTTTTTCCAAGAATTTAACGCAGGTTCATTACCCGAATTGATAATAACATATCTTTCATAATATATTATCATATCTAGTTTCTTTGAAGGTAAACCTAATAAATATCCGATTTTATTAGGTAATGTTTTAAAATACCAAATGTGAGCAACAGGAACAACTAAGCTAATATGACCAACTCTTTCTCTTCGTACTTTCTTTTCAGTAACCTCAACTCCACAACGATCACACACGATACCTCTGTAACGAATTCTTTTATACTTACCACAATGACATTCAAAATCCTTAGTTGGCCCAAATACTCTCTCACAAAACAAACCACCACTTTCAGGCTTATATGTTCTGTAATTTATTGTTTCAGGCTTAACAACCTCACCTGAAGATCTTTCAAGCATGTATTCTGGAGATGATAGACTAATTTTAATTGTATTGATATCTTGCGCTTGTTTATTATTTTTAGTATTTCTCATATTATTTATTCAAATGAAATTTTTAACCCTAGTCCGTTTAACTCATGTAGTAAAACATTAAATGATTCTGGAATACCAGCTTGTGGTAATTCCTTTCCTTTAACAATAGCTTCAAAAGCCTGCGCTCTTCCAATAACATCATCAGATTTTAAAGTAAGCATCTCTTGTAAAATATTAGAAGCCCCATAACCTTCCAAAGCCCAAACTTCCATTTCTCCAAGCCTCTGACCTCCAAATTGTGCCTTACCTCCTAATGGTTGTTGAGTAATTAAAGAATAAGGTCCAATAGAACGAGCATGCATCTTATCATCAATTAGATGACCAAGTTTAAGCATATATATAACACCAACTGTTGCAGTTTGTTCAAATCTTTCACCAGTACCACCATCATACAGATAAGTCTGACCAAGTCTTGGTAAATCAGCCTCATCAGTTTCTGCATTAATCTGATCTATACTAGCTCCATCAAAGACGGGAGTAAAATATTTCTTAGATAATTTATCACCAGCCCAACCTAAAATTGTTTCATAAATCTGACCAAGATTCATTCTAGATGGAACCCCTAAAGGATTTAAAATAATATCTACTGGTGTTCCGTCTTCTAAGAAAGGCATATCTTCATCTCTAACTACTCTAGAAACAATTCCTTTATTACCATGTCTACCTGCAAGTTTATCACCTACTTTTACCTTTCTTTTCTGAGCAATCTGGATTTTAGCAAGCTGTAACACACCATTTGGTAACTCATCACCAACAGTAATTGCAAATCTTTTCCTTCTATAATCTCCAAATATTTCATTATACTTTCTTAAATAATTAGAAATGATTTTATTAATTAAAATATTATTTTCTTCATTAGAGGTCCATTTATATGGATCCACCATTGTAAAATCAAGATTCAAAATTATTTTCTTAGTAAACTTAGTACTCTTTGAAACAATTTCTTCTCCTAAAATATTTTTAACACCCTTAGAAGCTTTACCTCCAATTACAGTATATAATTTTGAAGCTAATACATTTTTTAGAGCCAAATTTGCTTTCGAAAATTCTGTATCAATGACTTCAAGATCAATTTTATCTTGAGATTTAGCTCTACGATCTTTAACTGTTTTGTTAAATAATGACTTACCTATTACAACACCTTGATTTGCAGGTTTAGTCTTCAATGAAGCATCCTTGACATCTCCAGCTTTTTCTCCAAAAATAGCTCTCAATAACTTTTCTTCTGGAGTTGGATCAGATTCGCCTTTTGGTGTGATTTTTCCAATTAAAATATCACCTGTTTTAGCATATGAACCAATACGAATCATTCCATTCTCATCTAAATCTTTTGTAGCAGTTTCACTTATATTTGGAATATCAGCTGTTAACTCTTCTGCTCCACGTTTAGTTTCTCTAACATTTACAGAATATTCAGAAATATGTAATGAAGTAAATAAATCTTCTCTAACTACTCGTTCTGATAATATAATAGCATCTTCAAAATTATAACCCTTCCATGGCATAAAAGCAACTTTTAAATTTCTACCTATAGCTAACTCCCCATTTTGTGTTGCATACCCTTCACAAAGGACCTGACCTTTTGTAACTTTATCACCAACTCTAACAATAGGTTGATTATTAATACAAGTTCTCTGATTTGTTTTTTGAAATTTAGTTAAAAAATAATCCTTTGTATTCTCATCAAAACTTACAAGTTTTTGAGTATGATCTTCAGTATAAATAATAGTAATTTTATCTGAATCAACATAACTTACAACCCCATCTCCTTCTGCATTAATCATCGTTCTTGAGTCTTTAGCAACATGTGGCTCTAATCCAGTTCCTACAATTGGAGCATCAGTCCTCAATAAAGGTACAGCTTGACGCATCATATTTGAACCCATCAAAGCTCTATTTGCATCATCATGTTCTAAAAAAGGAATTAATGAAGCTGCTATTGAAGCAATCTGATTTGGAGCAACATCCATCATTGTTACATTAGATGGTTCAGCAACTAAATAATCATGTTCTCTTCTAGATTTAATCCTATCATTATCAAAAGATCCATCTTTATTTAAAGGAGCATTAGCTTGGGCAATTATATGACCTTCTTCTTGTTCAGCAGTTAAATAAATTGGAGATTTCTTAAAATTAACTTTTCCACCCTCAGCTAATCTATAAGGTGTTTCAATAAATCCTAAATCATTAACCTTTGCAAAAACACACAAAGAGGATATAAGACCAATATTAGGTCCTTCTGGAGTTTCAATAGGACAAAGTCTTCCATAATGAGTATAGTGAACATCCCTAACCTCAAATCCAGCGCGTTCTCGAGTTAATCCACCAGGCCCTAAAGCTGAAACTCTTCTTTTATGTGTTACTTCTGCAAGTGGATTTGTTTGATCCATAAATTGAGATAACTGACTGGTACCAAAAAAAGAATTTATTACTGCAGAAAGAGTTTTTGCATTTATTAAATCAATCGGTGTAAAGACTTCATTATCTCTAACATTCATTCTTTCTCTAATAGTTCTAGCCATTCTACTAAGACCGACAGAAAATTGATTTGATAATTGTTCGCCTACTGTCCTTACCCTTCTATTACTTAAATGATCAATATCATCAACGTCAACTTTAGAATTCACAAGTTGAATTAAATTACTAATGATTGAAACAATATCTTCATTTGTCAATACATGTTTATCTAAATTAACATCTAAACCTAGTCTTCTATTAATCCTAAATCTACCAACATGGCCAAGACTATATCTTTGATCAGAAAAGAACAATTTATCAATAATCCCTCTTGCAGTTTCATCATCTGGTGCTTCAGCACTTCTTAACTGTCTATAAATATGTCTTACCGCCTCCACTTCTGAATTAGAAGGATCCTTTTGTAATGTATTATGAATAATTGAATGATCACCAGCTTTTTCACCATCCTTGTGAAGTAAAATAGTCTCAGAGCCAGAATTTACAATTTCTAATATATGACTATTTTCTATAATTGTATCTCTTTCTAAAATAACTTCATTTCTTTCAATTGGAACAAGTTCACCTGTATCCTCATCTACAAAATCATCGACCCAAGATTTTAAAACCCTAGCAGCTAAACTTCTCCCGACAACTCTTTTAAGACCGCTTTTTGTAACTTTTACCTCATCAGCTAAATTAAAAATCTCTAATATATCTCTATCGCTTTCGTAACCTATAGCCCTTAACAAAGTAGTAACAGGTAATTTTTTCTTTCTATCAATATAAGCATACATAACATTGTTAATATCAGTAGTAAACTCAATCCATGATCCTTTAAAAGGTATAACTCTTGCAGAATATAGCTTAGTGCCATTTGAATGAAAACTTTGGCCAAAGAATACACCTGGAGATCTATGTAACTGAGAAACAACAACTCTTTCCGCACCATTGATAACAAAAGTTCCTTTAGGTGTCATAAAAGGAATATTTCCAAAATACACATCTTGTATAATTGTTTCAAAATCCTCATGTTCAGGATCAGTACAATATAGTTTTAATTTTACCTTTAATGGTACTTTAAAGGTCAAGCCACGATCAATACATTCCTTAATAGAGTACCTAGGAGGATCTACCAAATAATCTATAAATTCCAAAACAAAATTATTTCTTGAATCAGTAATAGGAAATAACTCTGTAAATGTTTTATATAAACCCTCATTTCTTCTTTCTTCTAAAGTTGTTCCAGTTTGAAAGAAAGATTGAAAACTAATAAGTTGAATATCTAAAAAATCTGGATAATCAACATGGTTATCTATTGATGCAAAATTAATTCTAGGAGATAAAGTTTTTTTATTCAAAACAATTTTATTTTTAATTACAAAAAAGTGTTACACAGGAAACAAAAAATGGTTTAAATCTTATTTATAAGATAAGATTTAAACCTATAAAAAAGAAAGGAGCTTATTTTAACTCAACTACAGCACCAGCTTCTTCAAGAGATTTTTTAATCCCTTCAGCTTCATCTTTACTAACTGCTTCTTTAACAGCTTTTGGAGCGCTATCTACAATATCCTTTGCATCTTTTAATCCAAGACCTGTTAATTCTTTTACAGCTTTAACAACTTTTAGTTTTGAAGGTCCAGCTTCTTTAAGAATAACATCAAATTCTGATTTTTCTTCGATTGCATCACCACCTTCTGATGCTGCTGGTCCTGCTGCTACAGATACTGTTGCTGCTGCTGGTTCAATCCCATATTCATCTTTTAAAATATTTGCTAACTCAGTTACATCTTTAACTGATAAGTTAACTAAATCTTCTGCGAACTTTTTTAAATCTGCCATTTTTTTATTTATTAATTAATTATTTATTTAATGTTGGAAGCATTATTTTTATTATTTTTTATCAGAAAGTGCTTGTACAATACCAGATAACTTAGTACTACTCGATTGTAAAGATGCAATTACATTCTTTGCAGGTGATTGTAATAACATAATAACATCTGCAATAAGCTCATTCTTAGATTTAAGATTTGCTAACATAGACAGATTATTATCACCTATATAAAATTCATCTTCAATGTGAGCACCCTTAAGAATCGGCTTATCAGCTTTCTTTCTAAAATCTTTAATAACATTTGCTGGTGATTTAGCACTATCAGCAAACATCAGAGATGTATTACCCTTTAAAATATCATCAAACTGATCAAAGTTAATTGAGTTTTTGTCAAAAGCTTTCTTAAGCAAAGTATTCTTTACAACCTTAATAGATACATTCTGTTTATAACATAATCTTCTTAAGCTACTACTCTGCTCAGCTGTCAAACCAGATATATCAGTTAGATAGAAATTTTTATTTTCATCTATCATATTGTTTAACACATCTATTAAATCATTCTTTTCTTTCTTATTCATTATTTAATTGCCTTAAATTTATATAATATGATTAGGATCAACAGATATCCCTACACCCATGGTACTAGAAAGAGTAATACTCTTAACATATATTCCTTTTGAAGAAACAGGTCTTAATTTATTTATTGTTTGTAATAACTCATCTGCATTTTCAGATATCTTTTTAGCATCAAAAGAAACCTTTCCAACAGATGCATGAATGATTCCTGTTTTATCTACTTTAAAGTCAATCTTACCCTTTTTAACATCAGTGACTGCTTTTCCTATATCAAGAGTTACAGTTCCTGATTTAGGATTAGGCATTAAACCTCTTGGACCTAAAACTCTACCTAGTGCCCCAAGTTTTCCCATTACAGATGGCATTGTAATAATTACATCAATATCAGTCCAGCCTTTTTTAATTTTATCAATATATTCATCTAAACCAACAAAATCAGCTCCTGCATTTTTTGCTTCATCCTCTTTATCAGCAGTAACTAAAGCTAATACTTTAAGAGTTTTACCAGTTCCATGTGGTAAAGAAGCTACCCCTCTAACCATTTGATTTGCTTGCTTAGGATCAACACCTAATCTAACAGCAATATCCACAGATTCATCAAATTTAACTCTAGAACAATCTTTCACTAATGCAGATGCTTCTTCTAAAGTGTATGTTTTTTCCATATCAATTTTGGTAAGCATCTCTTTTCTATTTTTACTAATCTTAACCATATAACTTATAATTATAAATATTAATTTTCTTGCGGCATATTTCCTTTAACTCTTATACCCATACTTCGTGCAGTTCCAGCCACCATACTCATAGCAGATTCAATCTTAAATGCATTAAGATCAGTCATTTTGTCTTCAGCAATCAATTTAATTTGATCCCAAGTAACAGTAGCAATTTTTTCTCTATTAGGAGCCCCAGAACCTGATTTTTTCTTTGCTGCTTCTAACAACTGTGAAGCTGCAGGTGCTGTTTTTATAACAAAATCAAATGATTTATCTGCATAAACTGTAATAACAACAGGTACTATTTTACCTTGCTTTTCTTGAGTTCTTGCATTAAATTGTTTACAAAACTCCATTATATTAACCCCTTTTGCTCCTAAAGCAGGACCTACAGGAGGGGCAGGATTAGCACTTCCACCTCTTATTTGTAATTTAATAATACTCGTAATTTCTTTTGCCATATTTTTTATATTTTTTCTACTTGCATAAAATTCAACTCTAAAGGTGTTTTTCTTCCAAATATTTTAACCATCAATTTTAATTTTTTCTTATTTTCATCAATATCTTCAATTTCAGCATGAAATGAATTAAAAGGGCCATCAATAACCTTTACACTCTCACCAACAATAAATGGAATACTTACATGTTCATCTGTAAGAGCCATTTCATCTACTCTACCTAGAATTTTATTAATTTCACTTTGTCTCATTGGTACCGGAACTCCACCTTTAGTAGCCCCTAAAAAACCTAAAACATTAGTGATATTCTTAAGTACATGAGGGACTTCCCCACTGAGATTTGCTTCAACTAAAACATATCCAGGGAAAAAATTTCTTTCTTTACTAACCTTTTTTCCATTTCTTATTTGATAAACTTTTTCAGTTGGAACTAAAATCTTTGACACATGATCATGCATATTAAGTCTTTCAATTTCTTTTTCAATAAAAGCAACGGTCTTCTTTTCTTTACCTCCCATAACCCTAAGAACATACCAATCTTTATTTTTTATATCTTCTGTCATATTCATAATATTAACTAAATAATTTATAAAAAATATCCATAAGGTTACTGAAAATTGAATCCATAAAATAAATAATAAGAGCAATAATTACTGTAGCAATCGCTACAACAATAGAACTATTTTGTAATTCTGACCATGTAGGCCAAGAAACTTTGTTTACTAATTCATTAAATGAATCTTTGATATATAATCCTATTTTTGACATTTTCTTTAATTATAAAAGTGTTGCACGGGTGGAGAGACTCGAACTCCCAGCCAATGGTTTTGGAGACCACTACTCTACCAATTGAGCTACACCCGTTTAAATAACAAAAGCAAGATTTCTCAATCTTCTTTTGTTATAAAAACTAAATTTAATTACAATATTTTTGTAATCTGTCCAGCTCCCACAGTTCTACCTCCTTCTCTAATCGCGAATCTTAAACCTAAGCTCATCGCAACAGGACTAATTAATTCAACAGTAATAGTTAAGTTATCTCCAGGCATAACCATTTCTGTTCCAGAAGGTAAAAATATTTCTCCAGTAACATCTGTAGTTCTAATATAGAATTGAGGACGATACTTGTTATGGAAAGGTGTATGACGACCTCCTTCTTCTTTTTTAAGTATATAAACCTCAGCTTCAAACTTACCATGTGGCTTAACAGAACCTGGCTTACAAATTACCATTCCTCTTTTAATATCTGTTTTTTCAATACCTCTTAAAAGTATACCAACATTATCACCAGCTTCACCTCGATCTAAAATTTTTCTAAACATTTCAACTCCAGTAACTGTAGAAGCTAATTTCTCAGCACCCATACCAATAATATCAACATTATCACCAGTATTAGCTACTCCAGTTTCAATTCTCCCTGTAGCAACAGTCCCTCTTCCAGTAATTGTAAATACATCTTCAACAGGCATCAAAAATGGTTTTTCATTATCTCTAACTGGTTCAGGAATCCATGAATCAACAACAGTCATTAATTCTTCTACTTTGGTAACCCATTCAGCTTCACCATTTAATGCACCAAGTGCAGATCCAGTAACTATCGGAGTATTATCACCATCATAGTCATAAAAAGAAAGTAATTCTCTTACCTCCATTTCTACTAATTCAAGTAACTCTTCATCATCTACCATATCCGCTTTATTTAGAAACACTACAATACTTGGAACACCAACTTGACGAGCAAGTAGTATATGTTCTCGTGTTTGTGGCATAGGACCATCAGTAGCAGCACAAACTAAAATTGCACCATCCATTTGAGCAGCACCAGTAACCATATTCTTTACGTAATCGGCGTGTCCAGGACAGTCAACATGAGCGTAATGTCTATTCTCTGTTTCATATTCAACATGAGATGTATTAATAGTAATACCTCTTTCTTTTTCTTCCGGGGCATTATCAATCGTGTCAAAATCACGAACTTCAGCACCACCCTTTTTAGCTAAAACCACAGTAATACCAGCAGTTAAAGTTGTTTTTCCATGGTCAACATGACCTATAGTACCAATGTTCAAGTGTGGCTTGGTACGAATAAAATTTTCTTTTGCCATTTTTGTTAAATTTAATTATTAATATTATTATACATTCTCTTGCTATTACATCTCCATCTACATAAACTTCTATACTTACTATTTTAGAGCCAATGACGGGAATTGAACCCGTGACCTCTTCCTTACCAAGGAAACGCTCTGCCCCTGAGCTACATCGGCCAGTAAAGTATTGAGCGAGAGACGGGGCTCAAACCCGCGACCCTCAGCTTGGAAGGCTGACGCTCTATCAACTGAGCTACTCTCGCATTACCATAAAACGGTGTGGGGAGAACAGGATTCGAACCTGTGAAGGCGTAGCCAGCAGATTTACAGTCTGCCCTCGTTGACCGCTTGAGTATCTCCCCAAATAAATGAGCCGATAGAGGGACTCGAACCCACGACCTGCTGATTACAAATCAGCTGCTCTAGCCAACTGAGCTATATCGGCTTATTCTGTTCACCTATATAAAGAACAACATCCATAAAATGGGCTGCAAATTTATTAAATTTTTCATACAAACAATAAAAAAAATGAATTTTTTACTACTTATATTTTAGAAATATATAATAATTATATTTTTATTAATTTTTAAAAACTATTTAATATTAAAATCATATAAAAATAATAATGATAAATTGAAAATTATGCTCTTGGGTGAGCCTGTTTATAAACAGATTTTAATTTATCAATCGTGTTATGGGTATAAACCTGTGTAGCACTTAAACTAGCATGTCCTAATAACTCTTTGATAGCATTAATATCTGCGCCATTATTAAGCATATGAGTGGCAAAAGAATGTCTAAGAACATGTGGGCTTTTCTTTTTTATACTGGACACCATGCTGATATATTTATTAACAATTCTATATACTTTCTTAGCATATAATTTATCATTATTAATATTAGTAAAAAGATAGCTTTTTAAGTTATATTTTCTAATAAAAAACTTAATATCTCTTAACGTATTATTTGACAAAGGAATTAATCTTTCCTTATTTCTCTTACCTAAAACCTTAATTATAGAATTTATAAAATCTATGTCTGAAACATGAATATTCAAAAGTTCCATTAATCTGATGCCTGTAAAATAAAAAACCTCAATAATTAATTTATCTCGATGACCATGAAAATCATTCTTAAAGAATTCCTTATCTAAAAGATCATTAATATTTGATT
>Ga0209090_10002320_pt1 | contig 12019 bp, 16 predicted proteins | sample ArcticOcean_MG_C_9_FD_187432 | JGI IMG/M metagenome (GOLD analysis project Ga0209090, IMG submission 187432) | Marine microbial communities from western Arctic Ocean - ArcticOcean_MG_CB2_152 (SPAdes) (version 2) | ecosystem: Environmental > Aquatic > Marine > Oceanic | place: Arctic Ocean... | reverse complement strand
AGACCCTGCTTCCTTTAGCTTCTGAAGAACAGACATATCTTGCTCGTCCAAAGTAAGTCTTTGAACAACAAAAAGAATAATATCAGAGTCATCAATTAAGCTTTGAGCAGAGCGATTTAATACTTTGTTCATAACTTTTGGTGATTTAATATGCATTCCTGGAGTATCAGCAAAAATCATCTGTTTATTTTCTACTGTTTTAATTCCTAGGATATTATTTCTTGTAGTTTGAGATTTTCTAGAAGTTATCGAAACCTTCTTTCCTAAAATATGGTTAAGAATTGTTGATTTACCAACATTAGGCTTTCCAATTATTGATATGTATCCACAATAATTTTTAGTCATTTGATTTCTTGATATGTAAAAGAACTAAAGAGGCGACATCGGTTTCTGCAGATTGTTTGGAGGGGCCTGAAGCTGTAAAAGTATTACCTTCAAATTCAATACTACAATTAAAGCCAGTATTCGTGTCTTCAATAATATATTTAGGCAGTTCTAATTTCATAGATTGGAGTAACTCCTGAAGTTCTGTTTTTGAGTCTTTAAATTCAGTATCAGCTGAAAGAGAAAGCAACTCTTTATTAAATATATTTAAGGTAATCATATTAACCTGATCCCATCCAGAATCGAGGAAAATTGAACCGATCAATGCCTCAAAAGAATCTTCTAAAATTGAGTTTTTTCTATCACTGGAAAGGTTTGCAGTTCCCTTGGATAGCTTAATGTAATCATCCAAGGAGAGCTCTAAAGATTTTTTTGTTAAAGATTCTGCTTTTACCAGATGAGCTCGCATCCTTGTAAGCAAGCCTTCTTTTTCATTGGGGAACTTAAGGAATAAGTACTGAGCTATAACAGAGTTAAGTATAGAGTCGCCTAAAAATTCGAGTCTTTCATTGTTATGTTTGTTATCAAAGCTTTTATGAACAAAAGCAAGCTCTAGTAATTGAATATTTTTAAAATTATAGGAAATATTTTCTTGTAACAACTTGTAGGGCATTAATTAATCTTACCAGTTCGAGAGAAAGATGGGATGCATGCCCAACACTCCCATGTCATAAATAAATAGTCAGCCTTTCCAAAAAAGTTTTCTCTTGGAACAAAACCAACATCCTTAGTGCTGTCATTTGAATTGTCTCTGTTATCACCCATAACAAAGTAATGGCCTTTAGGGACTGTCCATTCTGAAGGGTACTGAGTATTTTGACCTCTAATGTTTCTAGTTAGGTAATCGACTTCCCCATGATTCTCAAAGTAAAAATCTACAACCACATCTATCTCTTTAACAGTTATTACTCCAGAGCTATCCCTATATCTTCTTGTTATTGTTTCTTCTTCAGTTTTATGAAAATTCTTCTTTATAGGAGTTCCATTAATAAAGATTTGCTTATTGACCACTCTTACAGAATCGCCAGGTTTTCCAATCAGCCTTTTAACGTAGGGAACTGGATTATGAGGAGGTATAAAGACAACAACGTCGCCATAGCTTGGATTGCTATCAAGAGCAAAGGGTTTTCCAATTCTATTTATCTTAGTGCCGTATGAATGCTTATTTACAAGCAAAAAATCTCCATCTTTTAATCCTGGAAGCATTGAACCAGATGGTATCTGATATGGCTCATATATAAAAGTTCTTAAAATAAAGATTAAGAATATGGGAATAAAATATCCTCTCGATGAAGCAATAATCGTACTATTTTTGAGAAGTATTCCTATAAGTAAGACTATTAAGGCAATTATAGAGCCTATAAATAGAATGATTCCTAGATCACCAGCGTTAAGGAATATGCTGACAAGCATTAAAAGACCGAAGATCGTTGAAATAGTTGAAAGGTTTTTAATTAAAAAGGTATCTTCAACACCCTCATTGACCGTATGTATTATCCAGTAAATCAAACAAGAGGACATGCCAACTATTGAGATAATAAATAAAGGATCAGATAGCATCTTATTCTCCAGATTTGAAATAGTTCAAGAAGGCATCTTGTGGAATCGAGACTTTACCAAATTGCTTCATCTTCTTTTTTCCATCTTTCTGCTTTTCAAGAAGTTTTTTCTTTCTACTAATATCACCACCATAACACTTAGCCGTAACATTTTTTCTAAGCGCCTTTACAGTTTCTCTAGAAATTATCTTTGCCCCCAATGCCACCTGAATAGGAACATCAAACATCTGCCTTGGAATTAATTTTTGCAAATTGGCAGCAATCTCTCTTGCTTTTTGGTTTGAGAATGACTTGTGGACAATCATTGATAGAGCATCGATCTTTTGATTAGGAACATCAAACATCTGCCTTGGAATTAATTTTTGCAAATTGGCAGCAATCTCTCTTGCTTTTTGGTTTGAGAATGACTTGTGGACAATCATTGATAGAGCATCGATCTTTTGATTATTAATTAAGATATCTATTTTTGTTAAGTCTGATTTTATAAAGCCAATCAGATTGTACTCAACGGATGCAAATCCTTTTGTAGAGGATTTAATCTGATCAAAGAAGTCAACAATAACCGCAGAAAGAGGCATCTCAAACACAATAGATACTTGATTACCAAAATAGGTCATATCCTTCTGTGTACCTCTTTTTCCAGTACAAAGTGTAATCACATTCCCGACATACTCACTAGGAGTAATGATTGTGGTTGTGGCTATAGGCTCTCTGATTTCTTCAATATCATTGGAAGGAGGAAGTTGAGATGGATTATCACACTTCAAAATAGTTCCATCATTTTTTAGAACCTCGTATTGAACTGACGGCGCTGTAGAGATAAGGTCTAGGTCATACTCTCGTTCAAGACGTTCCCGTATAACCTCCATATGAAGAGTTCCAAGAAAACCACATCTAAATCCAAAGCCAAGGGCATCAGAGACTTCGGGTTCATAAACTAAAGAAGAATCGTTTAATATAAGCTTAGATAATGCATCTCTAAACCTTTCGTAGTCATCTGAGCTAACAGTAAACATTGAGGCAAAAACTTTTGGATTTACCTTTTTGAAACCTGCCAATGGTTTGGTGACCTCATCCCCTACTTCAATCAGAGTATCTCCGACAGGAGCACCTTTCCGACAGGAGCACCTTTAATATTTTTAATACCAGCAACTATATAGCCTACCTCGCCCGCTGAAAGAGTTTGTTTTTTAACTTTCTTTGGAGAAAAAATACCTATCTCATCAGCATTATGATTTTGACCAGTAGAGTAAATTTTAAATTTTTGACCTGTTTTGATTGTGCCATTTTTAATCCTTATCAAAGAAACAACTCCAAGATATGAATCAAACCATGAGTCAACAATAAGAGCCTGCAATGGAGCAGAGGGGTCACCTTCTGGCGGGGGTATGTCTAATACCAGCATATCCAAGAGGTCTTCAATACCAACTCCCGTCTTCGCACTAACGAGGGGTGCGGAGCTAGCATTAATACCAATCATGTCCTCAATTTCCTTTTTAACTCTTTCTGGTTCAGATTGAGGAAGATCAATTTTATTTATAACAGGAACTACTTCTAATCCCTGCTCTACTGCGGTGTAACAGTTAGCAAGTGTTTGAGCTTCAACTCCCTGAGAGCCATCAACCACCAAGAGAGCTCCTTCGCATGCTGAAAGCGATCTAGAGACTTCATATGAGAAATCTACGTGTCCCGGAGTATCAATAAAATTTAATTGGTAAGGGGTTCCATCTTTGGTATATTCCAGTGTTACAGCTTGGGCTTTAATAGTTATCCCTCTTTCACGCTCTATATCCATAGAGTCGAGGATTTGCTCAGACATCTCTCTAGCTGAAAGCCCGCCGCAATATTCTATCAATCTATCAGACAGAGTAGATTTTCCATGATCAATATGGGCTATGACAGAAAAGTTTCTAATATTTTTCATAAAGTGGTGCTATTTTACAGGCAAAGAGACCAATAAAGGAGCAAATAAAGTCTTTTTAAATACTAATTAATAGTAATGGACGTTATTAACCTTCCGCCATTTCTAATAATATGGAAAGCTACTTTATTTCCTGAGGAAAACTGCTCTAAAGCATTATTAAAAGAATCAATATCAACAATCTCATATTTCTTTCCTTTGTGCTGGATCATTGTAATAACATCGCCTCGGGCCACCTTCCCAGATGCAGGCGAACCTGGATTGATTCTGGATACAATAACGCCGTCTGGCAGTTTAGCCATAGCTGGATTATCTCTATCAATCTCAGCAACTTTAAGACCGACAGGATCTAATGAGCTTTGAGATTTTGCAGGAACGAAAGATTCTTTATTTACAGGAAGTTCTCCGAGGATAAACTTTAATTCAATCTCATCACCATCTCTTATTACTTTTGCTCGAGCTTTAGTACCAGGCCTCATTTGTCCAACTACATGAGGTAAGTTGGTGCTGAACTTAATTTCTTTTCTATCAAACTCAATTATTACGTCACCGGGTATAAGTCCTGCAAGATCTGCTGATTCTCCCTCTTCTACATCATTAATAAGTGCGCCATAAGGCTTTTTCATTCCAAGAGCATCAGCTAAATCGCTGTCGACTTCACTCATTCTTACTCCAAGGTAACCCCTTGAAACTTCACCGTTATCAATAATTTGATCAGCCACATCAATTGCAACATTGATTGGTATAGCAAAAGCTAACCCCTGATAGCCACCACTTCTTGAATATATCTGGGAGTTAATTCCAATGACATTCCCATCTAAATCAAACAAAGGTCCTCCTGAATTTCCAGGATTAATAGCAACATCAGTCTGCAAGAATGGAACATAGTTACCTATATTATTATTTTGAATACTTCTTCCCTTAGCACTTACTATCCCAGCAGTAACAGAGAAATCAAAACTAAATGGTGATCCTATGGCAACTACCCAATCACCAACTTTTAACTCATCGCTGTCTCCAACTCTTACTACCGGAAGATTATCTCCATCAACTTTAAGGACAGCTAAATCTGATAGCTGATCAACACCAATAATTTCTGCAACATACTCTCTTCTATCAGAAAGCGAAACAATAACCTCAGTAGCATCTTCAACAACATGGTAATTAGTTAGAATATAATTATTCTTAAGAATAAAACCTGATCCATAAGATACTGCCTCTCTTTTTCTTTGAGGAGCTTCTCTATATTGCCTTGGTATACCAAACCTCTCTAGCATTTCATCTGGAATCCCGCCGTAATTATTTGACTGTCTTTGTGCGACTTCTCTTGTTGAGGTTATGTTGACAACCGCCGGAGCTGAGCTCTCAACCAGATCAGATATATTTCCAGGCAATGCTAATAGCAAAGGGTTTATAGATAATAGTGATATAAATAAAACTATGTTCATTTGTAGGGTTTTGTATTTCATAATGTTTATTTGTTATTGATCGATTACTTGAGCAATTTTAATTGCAGATTCTGAATTCAGATTACCATATAAAGTTAGCACCCTTCCATCTGCCAAGGGAACTAAGTAAATCATTTTATTTCCATGCTTCCAGTACCGAACCTTATTAATACCTAGATTCTTTTTCTCTAGACGCAATCTAAAGCTTTCATTTCCCTTGATGTATTGACTGCTAGTTTGGCCGTTAATATTAAATCCAACATTTCGTAAGTCAATGTCTGAATTATTACTGCTCATGAACTCTGGGTTATTTATAACCTTGAGAACATGATCCACTAAATTCTCTTGTGAAAGACTAGCAATATCTTTGGCTTCTTTGCTATTGATAGCCAGGCTTAATCTATTAGCAGCCTCGTTATCAGGTCCTAGTCTTGAAAAATTAATTGTATCAAAATTTACAAAAGCAATTGTAAGCAAGACTGATGCAGCCGCAGTAATACCATTTGAAAGCCAAAAATTAGGATTAAGTCTATTTTTAGACTTAATTGGCTGTATATTTCCTTCGTTTATATTTAATGCTGAACTCATCAAGGCATAGTTAGATAATTTTTTTTGAAGGCTTTTGTCTGAAGAAAGAGTATCTAGAACCGAATTAATTTCTGACTCATCCAGCTCCCCGTCATAAAGTGCGGATAGCTTCTCGTTAATATCATTATTTTTCATTTGTGGATTCCTGTGACATAAATTCAAGTACGCTTTCGCGTGCTCTGAAAATTCTGGACCTTACAGTCCCTATTGGTGTATCTGTAATCAACGAAATTTCTTCGTAACTCAGCCCATCTGATTCCCTTAAAGTAAATGCAGTCCTCAAATTTTCTGGCAAGCTATTGATAAAAGATCTAACGTTATTTAATGACTGGCTATGCATAAGATCTGTTTCAGGGTTTGCGTGTGACGCAAAGTCCATTTCAATGGCATCTGAAGATATATTTATCTTATCTTTTTTATAATTTGAGCTAACCACATGATTTTTAGCAAGATTAATAGCTATTCTATAGACCCATGTAAAGAAAGCACTATCACCTCTAAAAGAATCAATCTTCTTCCAGACCTTGATAAAGGTTTGCTGAGCTAAGTCTTCTGAATCTTCTTTTGATTTTGTAAAAGCAAATAAAGACGCATACACTCTTGGATAATATTTTGTCATCAAGAAATTAAACGCTCCTGTATCTCCCTTCTGAGCTCTATGTATTAACAAAGAATCTTCATCAAGGTTATTTTTTTTCATTAATTTTTATTCCTTGCTCAATAAGACAACTTAATCTATTAAAAGTTTTTGCTCAATAAGACAGATTAAACTATTAAAAGTTTCCTTGTTTTGTAAATTTTTTTAAATGTTTATCAATGAATATTTCATGAGAATCATTACTTAAAGAAACTCCTTTAAAGATATAATCAAATAGCTTCTGATCATCGTAGTCCAGAATACTATCAAAAACATTAACTCCTTCTTCGTCCATAACCAGCAAGTCGCCACTGGCAAACTCTCTTAACAGAAGGTCAATTTCACGCATTCCTCGTCTACATTTCCAGTGTATTCTGTTTATTTCTTGATTCATTGGTTAGAATAAATTAATTGGTAACTCATTTTACAAGAAAATCGACATACAAAATAAATTAATATCATTTGGCTCACTTTATTTAGATACTTTAAAGGTGATAAATATTGAAGGTGATGAGGATAAAGTAGAAAAATTTCTTCAAGGTCAAGTTACTTCTGATGTTGACTGTGTATCTAGCGGCATTATGCAGCTTTCATCAATATGCAATCAAAAAGGCTTGGTGATGGCTGGATTCATACTGGTAAAGGAAGGTTCAAAATTTAAAGTTATTATTGCCAGCGAGCTTAGTAATGTTTTCGTAGAAGAGCTATTGCCCTTCGCAAAATTTTTTGGTGTTACTTTTAAAAAAACTGATGAGCATGTCAAAGTTAGTATTTTAAAAAACAATGATAGTTTTTTATTTATAAAAAATAATTATTTTGGTCTTTCGGCACAGATAACTGCAACAAGGGAGCATATTGAGCAGCCTTTGCTGATAGAAGATTGGAAAGTTGCCAATGCAGTTCTGAAGAATTACTACCTATCAGCTGAAGATATTGGAAAATATAGACCTCTTGAGATTTTCTATGATCAACTAAGGGTTTCATTTGATAAAGGGTGTTACAGAGGTCAAGAAATTGTAGCAAGGATGAAATATCTTGGTGTTGATCGAAGAAGATTTTCTGCAGTTATATCTCTAGAAAGTTATGAAATTAGCTCTAATATAAAATTAGTCTCTTCTGAAGTATTTTACAAGGGCTATAAAATTTTTAATTGTTCAATAAAAAGAGATAGTTTAGAAATGATTAAAAATGATCCTTTGGTAGAATTAGTTTTGTAGTTAGTTACCAAATTACAGGTGCTATGTTCTTGGCAGCTAGTAATTTATTTGTTTTTGAAAAGTGTCTACAACCAAAAAAACCTCTATATGCAGATAGCGGAGATGGATGAGGAGCAGTTAGAACATGATTAACTTTTTCATCTATTAAGTTTCTCTTAGAAATAGCATGAGCTCCCCACAAAAGAAAAATGACATCTCCCTTTAAATTAATAGAATTTATTACAGAATTTATTAACTTATCCCAGCCGATTTCTGCATGAGAGCCTGGCCTTGATTGCACAACAGAAAGTGCTGAATTGAGAAGAAGGACACCTTGATAAGCCCATGATTTTAAGTCCCCAGAAGAGCAATCTAAACTACCTAAATCAGACTCTATTTCTTTATAAATATTTCTAAGTGATGCGGGTATTTTTTTGCCGCTATTAACCGAAAAGGCAAGACCATTTGCAACGCCTTCTTGATGGTAAGGATCCTGCCCAAAAAGAACAACTTTAGTACTCTCATAGGGGCACATTTTAAATGCATTAAACATGTCAGCGTCAGATGGAAATACAGGGATATCAGAGACTCTATCTTCAATAATATGCTCCAATGGCTTTAATAAATCATCAAGACTAATTGACTTTGTTAGCTCTATTAGCCAGTTACTGGGGAGATCTATTTTGATATCTTTATTGCTCATATTACTTACTAAATCTTATCCACAATTTCTGTGGATAAAGTTATGGATAACTTTATTTATAACAGTCAAACACTTACTAATAAAGGATTACTCGGAGTTGATCAAAATTTATACAATTATTAATAAAAATACCGCAAATCAGTATTTTACACTTATTTTGAAGAAATTTAGATATTCATGCTCAAAAAAAGTCATAGCCCTCGATACTATAATTAATATCTGTTGACAAGTATTTATTAATATAAAAGTTGAAAACATTAAAACCAAACATAAGTTCTTTTATTTACGACCATTTTTCAGTGATTTAAGTTTATATTTATCCGCAAAGCCTAACGCTTAAAACATGGTCAATTTTTAGAATATCATCAATAAGCTGTTCTGAGGGCTTGTCCTCTAAGTCTATTAAATTAATAGCAATAGTGTCTCTGCTTTTATTGGTCATATCTGTAATGTAATATTTAAGTTTGAAGAGGCTATCTTATCAGCTATTCTTCCAATCATTCCTGGCTCATTTTTGTTGATAATAACTAGTCTATTTTCTGTTGCTCGTCCAAGCTTTATTGATGGGAAATTAACTGAGTTTATTATCACTCCATTCTTTAAAAAATTTGCTACTTGATTAGCGGCCATTACAGCACAATTAACCTCTGCCTCCTTGGTGCTTGCTCCTAGATGAGGAAGTAAAATAACATCATTAAAATCAGAAGACCTATCAATTAATTCTGGTGTTGGAAAATCTGTAACAAAAGTGCTGATTTGCTTTTTGCTTTAAATTTAAAGCTTCAATAATATCTGTGTTGTTGACAATGCCACCTCTTGATAGATTAATAAGCTTAGCTCCTTTTTTAAAATGCCTTAGCATATCTTTAGAAATTAAATCTTTAGTAGCCTCAATAAGAGGTACATGAAGTGATATATAGTCTGAGTTAGCCAGTAAAAACTCCAAAGACTCTGCCTTTTCAACATCTTGAGGTAATCTCCAAGCTGCATCTACCGATATATGAGGGTCATAACCTATAATTTTCATACCCATAACTTCTGCAGTTTGAGCTAGAAGAGAGCCGATGGCTCCTAGACCCACAATGCCTAATGTCTTACCTTTTAACTCACTACCTTTAAATATTTTCTTTTGAGCCTCCATTGATTTATTAAGCTCTGGTGTTTCTTGTCCTGTTGAGCCTCCATTGATTTATTAAGCTCTGGTGTTTCTTGTCCTGAAAGTGTTTTTGAATAAGCGTTACCTTCAATAATTCCTCTTGAGGATAAAAGCATTCCGCAAACAACTAGCTCCTTTACAGCATTTGCATTAGCTCCAGGAGTGTTAAAAACAACAATTCCCTTACTAGTGGCATCTTGAACTGGGACATTATTTGTTCCCGCACCAGCTCTTCCTATGCATTTTAAAGAATTATTAAGATCTGCATCTGAAAGAACCTGACTTCTAATAAGAAGAGCATCTGGATTGATTTCATCAACCCGAAGTTCGTTATTTTGTAATATGTTGATGCCGTCATCGGCGATGTTATTGAAAATTTTGTATGTGTACATTTTGAAGTGGTTGCTTTAAGAACTCACGCATTATATATAAAAAAATTACCTAGGAGATATTAATTATTCTATTGAATTTTCAATATAGGCCTTCCATGATAAATAGTCGCTCTCATAAGCATCTTTTAATTTCAAGCTAGGAGTTATTTTCTTGTCATGTCTAATAATAATGTCTGATAAGTTCATTCCAAACCCTACTTGAGAAACTATACAGGCACCTAATGCCGTAGATTCTGCATTATGTGGTTTAAGTATTTTCTTTTGAAGAACATCGGAAAGCACTTGGCAGAAAGTTTCATTGGAAGTCATCCCGCCATCAACTAATAAGCTATTTATAGAAATATCATATTCTTCAAGAATATTAGTTATGTCTTTAGTCTGATAGCAGATTGATTTGAAGGCTGCTGTCACCATATCCTCAATAGAAGAATTTTGAGTTATTCCATAAAAACCAGCCCTAACATCTGAATTCCAGTAAGGAGCAGCAAGGCCATTAAAAGCAGGAAGAAAATGAACATTATTAGAGCTGCCCTCTGGATTGAGAAAAGTTTCGCTCTGTTTTGCCGACTCAAAAAACTTCATTTTATCCCTAAGCCATTGAATAGTGGTTCCACAAGAGTAAATACTTCCCTCAAGTGCATAAGCCACTTCATCATTTATTTGATACCCTACAGTTGTTAGAAGACCTTCGTTGGTTTTTATTATTTCATTCTTAGTATTAACCATAAGAAAACATCCAGTCCCGTATGTTGATTTCATACTTCCAGACTCAAAACACCCCTGTCCAACCAAAGCAGCTTGTTGGTCGCCTATGACCCCAGTAATAGCAATCTCCTTTTCATTTTGCATAAGCGTTCCAAAATTTGAATCACATGATCTCACTTCTGGCATCATTGATACTGGTATATCAAAGAGCTCTAATAGATCATTATCCCATTCCATAGTATTAATATTGAAAAGCATTGTTCTTGAAGCATTGGTGACATCTGTTAGATGATTTTTTTCTTTGGAAAGATTAAATATAAGAAATGAGTCAACTGTTCCAAAAAGTAAATTACCACCTTCTGCCTCTTTTCTGGCATTTGGAACATTATCGAGAATCCATTTAATTTTAGTTGCTGAAAAATAAGGATCCAAAACCAATCCGGTTTTGTCCTTGATCATAGCTTCATAATTAAGGTTTTTTAATTCTTCGCATAATTTATTTGTTCTTCTATCTTGCCATATTATTGCTGGATATATTGACTTGCCCGTCTGTTTTGACCAAACAATAGTTGTCTCTCTTTGATTTGTTATGCCGCATGAAGAAATAACCCCGTCATAATTATTCAAAACATTAGTAATTGTTTCTTGAACAGAATCAAGAATAAGACATGGATCAGCCTCAACCCAGCCGTTGTTCGGGTGAGTTAATTGATATTCTTTTTGAGATTCAGTAACAACTTCAAGCTCTGAATTAAAAACAATTGCCCTAGAGCTAGTTGTGCCTTGGTCTATAGCTAAAAAACTATTCATAATTTCTCCCTTTTTAATAATTATCCACAATTTATCAACCGATTACCAACAGCAATAAAACACCTTTATATACACTATATAGACATAAAAGATGAAATTGTCACAATATATAGTGTTTTTTTACTTGCTTCTTTATCCACAACTAGTAATATTAGATGGTAGAGGAAAAAGTGTAAATATAATTGAAATCAAAAAGAACTTATTACAAAAAAGCTTTAAATACTCAAATGAGTCAATTAATTTACGTGTAAAAATAGGGAATAGAAAAAAATAAAATGGAAACACAACAAGAAATAACAAAAACATTAGAGGCGCAAACACAAACAGCAGCTAATGATATAGAGACTACAGCACCAGGAAAACTAAGAGTCATAAAAAGAAATGGAAAAGTTGTTGCATTTGAAGAAGACAAAATTAAGGTAGCAATTACAAAAGCATTTCTAGCAAATGAATCAGGTAATGCTGCGGCCAGCGAAAGAATACATAAAAAAGTTAATCAAATATCTGTTGGTGTACTTGA
>Ga0209090_10002317_pt1 | contig 12028 bp, 14 predicted proteins | sample ArcticOcean_MG_C_9_FD_187432 | JGI IMG/M metagenome (GOLD analysis project Ga0209090, IMG submission 187432) | Marine microbial communities from western Arctic Ocean - ArcticOcean_MG_CB2_152 (SPAdes) (version 2) | ecosystem: Environmental > Aquatic > Marine > Oceanic | place: Arctic Ocean... | reverse complement strand
ACTACGATTATGCTTGGTATTGAAGCAACTCTTCAAGACTCACAAAATCGAGAGTTCTAATATTTGTAGATTCTAATAAAAGTTTAGGTGCGCATCCATTATTGTAAGCCTCAATCCACCTTAAAGCGCATAAACACCACTTGTCACCTGCTTTCAAACCTTTAAAATTATATATCGGAATATCTCTTGTTAAATCATTTCCTCTTTTTTTTGAAAAAAGTAAAAATTCATCAGTGACAATTGCACAAACTGTATGTGTTCCAATGTCATTATTATCTGTGTTACAAAACCCATCTCTATACACACCAGTTACAGGTTTTAAACAACATAATTCAAGGTCATTACCAAAAACGTTTAACTGTCCCTGTTTGTGTAAATTTTCTTTCAAAATGTCTATTTGTTTTTCCATTTATAATATAACCAAGAAAAAAACAATGTTGCCGTTATCATATTTTTAATATAACATTATGAAACTAAATCTAACAAATTTTATGCCATAATACAATTAGTTAACTTATAATAAATAAATTAATGTTTTAGTTTTTACATAATTCTAATAAAAGAAAAGAAAATAAGGAATAATTACGGCAAGAAAGCCTACAATATTAGCGAGAATAAATTTTTTATTTTTTTTCATACCTACGATTTACAAAATTTAATTTTTACTTAAACTATCTAAAAAACTTCTAGTAACGCAAGCATAAAGGTTATGCCTAAGGCGGCTGCAGCCCAAGCGACTGATTTAGCTACGCCTCCTAAGGTTTTAAGAGCTGAAAACTTTTTAACTTTAAGGTCGTAAATTTCTTCCTTAGGTATTGTTTGTGTGGCTCCGTTGTTTTCTAAAGTCATTGAATTTTCGTCTTTAAAAATTAACACCCCTCTAACGTTCGTTCTGTCAACCGTTTGAATTTGAATCATTTGTTCTTTGTTGTTAGCCGCAATGTTGTTGTAATCTACTGATTTGTAGCTTAAACAGCTTTGAAACAGAATTGATAATGACAATAAAAGAGTAAGGTTTTTCATAATATTTATTTTATTCTAATATAATTAAAAACTTGTTTAAGCAATTAAACTTTAAGCTTAAATAGTTTAACTATTTTACAATACATTTTAAATATTAGCTTTTTAATAAACTATATGAATTAAAAGAAGAAGATATGCCTATGGTTTAGTCGCAGAATGGATTACAATTTGCAAAATTAATTAACTGAAATCCTCTAAAATTTGTTTTCGTATTCTTCCAGTTTTCTCCAAATATCAATAGCTACTTCCACCCTTTCTTTTTTGAGATCTGTATTTACAAACAAAATTTTTCCAATCTTAGTTTCTGAATTAAAAAACATAAGAGTAGCTACTCCAGGATCTCCGCCTGTATGCCCAATTTGGCGTTTGGATGACATCCCCATAAATACTCCCATATTGTATTCATCATTGTAAGTACCACTGCTTCTATTTATATGAATATCGTTGTTAAGTTTTGGGGTATATAACTCATTGTAGCTCTCTTTGCTAAGAACTAATCCGTTTTCATTATAGCCTGAAATTAATTCGATAAGATATTTACCCAAGTCATTTGATGAAGTGATCAGTCCGCCGTCTGGATAATTAACCAAATTATAAAAAGCTAATTCTGTTTTTGTATTCGCATATAGCTTTGTATGATTTGTGAAATCAACTTCACTTGAAAACCAGCCCGTGCTTGACATTTTAAGGGGCTCAAAAATGTATTCTTTTGTAAATAAATTAAAAGGCTTACCAACAGCATTTTCTATGACCAAAGCAGCTAAACCTGCACCAATGTTAGAGTATGAAAAAAATGTACCAGGTTTCTTTTTTAAAAAGTATTTTTTCTTGTACCATTCCCCAGATTTACTCAATATTTTTTTTAAAAATTCATCATAGGTCATCAATTCATTTGAAGGACGGAAATTGCTGTTGATTTTTTTACCATTATTATTTATTTCTTTTAAAACATATCCATTTTTCCCATATCTAGAGGGGTCAATTATACTTGAAGTATGTGTTGCTAAATGTCTGATTGTTATAGCTGTGTTTGGAAATTTTGGATTTATAACCTCAAAAGGTAAATAGTTATTTATGGGATCATCTAAATTGAGTTTGCCTAATTCTTGTGCTTTTAGTAGCGAAATACCTATAAAGGTTTTAGAGATTGAAGCAATGTTTTGAATGGTGTTTTCTGTATAAGCTTTATTTTTAAGTTTATCAGAATAACCAAACCCTTTTGTGTATAATATTTTATCTTGGTTTACAATGGCAACTGAAAATCCTACAATATGATTTTGTGCATATATACTAAGTAAATCTTGTGTTAGTTGCTCGTTAATTGAACTGCTAGACTGCCCAAAAGAAACAAGTGGAACAAACAGTAAAACAAGAAGTAGCTTTTTCATTGTGTTGGTTTTAACATAGTTCAATATAACTATAATAAATAATCCAATCTATCACACAAACAAAGGCAAGTCTTCACTTACTTCATTTGTAGCTTGTTTCATTCTTGGTAAAGTGTATTGTAGATTATGTTGAATTTACATCAAATTCATCAGCATTTGTTATGTTCGATGTTATAGTAAATGGAATTAGTGATTAGTTTATTGCAGAACATTCATTCAAAACTCAAGGCTCAAATTATTTTATAGGGGACAACATTGTAAATGTTTTTAATTTTATTGCAAATGGTAATGAAGCAAAATTTGACTTTGAATATGGTCTAAATTTAGGAGCTTTTTGTGCTTTATAATTTCCTAATATTTCTTCTCACGACCATAATCCATTTGCAGTAGAAGCATTGAAAAGTTTAAGTGGAAAAAACATCGGTAAATGGAAAATTAAAAAAACTACTCTTAAAAGTATAGATAAACAATAAGATTTAAACCACAGGCATATCATCTTCTTTGGGATGAAATTAATAGATTAGATCTTTAAATATTAAATGAAAAAACTCTTTTTATTTCTGCTTCCGTTATTTACATATGCTCAAATAACTAAAGTTCCTAATGATAGTTTGGGGGAGCATATTGGTTTACATATTATATACTTTTTAGGAAGAGTAAATGGAGGAGTAAGCTTAGGTAAATTACCTGATGTTAATGGGAGGGAATATCACCAATTAATTTGGACGAACAAGGACTATGATGAAGAAGAAGAAAGAACAATTCTTACATTTCAATCAACTTCAGAGGATATAAATAATTTATTTAAATTGTTTAATGAGGTTATTAAGATACAAAAAACAAAGATTGTTAAATTAGAAGATAAAGTTATTACTATTATGCCTTCTTCAATAAAAAATGAAGTCATCTTCCATTATGAATCAGATGGAGTAAATAAGTATTTCTATATAAGTTCAACTGGTATATACGAGTTGTTTGGAAAAACTTGGAATAGAATAGAGAAAAGCACAAAAGCTAAACCACAGGTAAATCACCTTCAGTAAGTTCTGTGATTTGTGGTTTTTTAATTATTTTTTTATGTTTGAGTACTATTAACCATAACTCAATTAAAATGAAAAAACAAAGTTGGATTATATTTGGTATAATCTTTATAATTATTTCAACATTATATTTAGTGAATAAGAACACTAAACAGGACAGTTCTGAATCTAAACCAGACGTTTATATGGACGAACAATATGACCAAGACAATGACTAATTGAATAACCTAAGTATAAATAAGCTTATGTTTATTCTATTAGGTTAAGAGCGTCACTAATTAACTTTAGGGGCGTTTTCTTTTAAACAATAGCATTATTGTTTTAAAAAGTATAATTTATTAAAACTATAAAGTTTATTGTAGCATAAAAAATTGCAGGAAGCATCATTAAGGGCTGATCTTTAATTTTTATACGGACACCAATTGCAGAAAGCATAAATAATAATAAAGAGGCTGAAGATAAAGGGATAAGTGGCTTAAAATATAAGCCAACGAGAAGACCTAAACCACCAAGAAACTGTAGTCCTCCAATTAAAATACGCTGATTAGGATACCCCCATCGCTCATATTCCACTATCATTTTTTCGGAAAAAAAAGAGGATATTCCATAGATAATAAATGAAACCCCAGAAATTAGGACGAGAATTAGGGTGAATTTCATATTTTAAAGCAAACCGTAATCGACTGCAGCTACGAATAGTGACAATATTAAAAGCAGAAAAGAGGGGATATATTTTGATAAGGGGTTCTTTACTTTAATATGCGCAATTTGAGCACATACCATCAAAAAAGCCATTAGTAAAGCTGAAATAAAAACCACCTCTTTATAAAAAATTCCAACAACTAATAATGTTGCTAAAGCGATTTTTGAGGCACCTACAATACTTCTAATTAGGTCAGATAAATCATATTGTTTGAATTCGACAACGATGTTATCAAAACGAAATACCCAAACAATTAGAATTGAAATTGCAATGATGAGCTGAGCTAGAATAGCAATATTTTCCATAACCCTGAATATAATAATTTAATATTTAATAATAACTAATTTGTTACAATTCCAGACCATTTTCAGTAAGTTCGCGAATTTCTAATTCCCCATTTTTGTCGAGATGATAATGTATCATTACAATTCTCTAACTTTAAAGCACGAATTAGGTGCAAAGGATTTCCGCCACCTCCTTCTCTAAAATTCTCCGATACAGTCAAGCACAAGTTTAAATTACTTTTAGGTTGAATTTTTCCATCGCTCTGTAGAATGAACTTTTGATTAATATTTTTATTGCAACTATTTAACCTTAAAGTAGATGATTTTTTAATTTCATCGGCTTCCATACATACATTAAAATGACGAATGTAAAATTCTTCATTATCAATCTTAACTTTATCAAAACCCTGGTCAACAGAAATTTCACCTTGATATGAATAACAAGAATGTGCTTGCAATGACTTATTTATATCTGAATCAGTTTTATAACCCATCATATCGATACAATAACCTCTCGAATCATTAAGAGTATTTAATAAATATACTTCTACCGCTTCTTGATTTAATATTGGCTTTTGCAAATTATTCTCATCTGTTTTATTACTACACGAAATAAACAGTAATAGCAGAGTTAGTTTTTTCACACCCTAAAGGTAAAAACTAAATTAACAATAATTCCAAGACCCAAAAGGAAGCCTAAGTAAAATATTACAGACTTAAGTGTTAGACGCTAATCAGCGCATTAAGATGCTTCAGATAGCCTTAAAATTCCATTTACCAAGAATGAAACAAGCTACTAATGAAGTAAGTGAAGACTTGCCTTTGTTTGTGTGATTACTTTCACTAATTAGTTTTAGTAACATTTTCTTATATTAGTATAAATCTTAAATCAATTTAAAATGAAAAAAGTTGATAAATCATACCTTAAAAAAAAGATTAACAAACTAAATAAAAAAATTCATAGATCTGAAGATCAAAATGAAGAAAACAAGACGTGGTGGAGAAAGTTAAAGATTATTAAACTTAAGCACAAAATAAATAAAGTAGATTAATTACTCAAACCGCAGGTATATCATCTTAAGTAAGTTCTGTCTTACAATATACTTTACCAAGAATGAAACAAGCTACTAATCAAGTAAGTAAAGACTTACCGTTGTTTATTGAGTAAGTTCTGGAATTTATTATCTTTGAGTATTACTAACCATAAATTAGTTTAAAATGAAAGAATGGTTAAAAAAACACCTTGGTTGGGTAGGATTTGGAGTTTGGGTGGCCTTCACTTTAATTGAATTGTTAGGGAGGTTTAAATTAAAAATAGACCACTATGATAATTTAGCTTTAATTGGGTTATGCTTTATGGCTGGAGTTCAAACAATTCAAGGTATTCTTAATGAAAAGTATTTTACCAAATATTCTGAAAAAGTTAAAAATGGTATTATTGTTTTTATTGTTGCTATTACAATTGTAGAATTTTATTCATTATTGGTGGTGCTTTAATTTTTGGCTAATTACTAAACAACAAGCATATCATCTTCTGTAAGTTCTGAGATTTCTAACAAATTATCCCCCTTTCATTTATCCAACTAGGTGTTTACTCTTTTAGATTATAAAGAGATTGAAAAGTCATCTCCCCAAGTAATAGTACGTTTTGGTTATGACGTATTTATGTCTAGATAAATACTTTAAATATAACCAAAGCATAAATCACAAAACGAGCATATCGGAAAAGCGACCACATCAAATAATACTTAAAATTGTATTTAATCAAGCCCGAGGCGAGGCTTACTAAAGAGTGCGGTATTGGACTGATTGCACCTAATAACACGAAAAGGCCCCCCCATTTTCGTAAATTCACAATATGTTTTGCGATTTTATTTTCAACATGATTTTTTATGCTAGGGATTAAAAACAATCGATTCCCAATCAGGTAAGAAATGATTCCACCAAAGTAGGAAATAGTGGCCAGTATCAATAAAAACAACCAAGGATTAGCTGATTTTGAGGCCCAAGCAATAAAAATTTCTGGTGGAATTATACCTAAAACAGTTTCTGAAGCTAAAAAAAACGCAAATATAAATACAGAGGAATAAGAAGCTACCAGGTGATTAAGCAGGGAATTAAAATCCAAAACGAAAAGCTCCAATCCTACTAACAATAAAACAAAAACAATTATTGCGACACTGCCTTTAAAAACAGTATTCTTTAAAAAAGAATAAAATTTTGTTATTTGATAATAGCGATTGAGTAAAACCAATCGTTTGTTTAAACTAAAATTTGATTTTAAATTATTTATCATTTCTAAAGACTTTGTACATTATTAAAAAACCTCTCTGGTGACATCAATTTACCTAGACACATCGTTTTTAGTGGTATGATTTTTAGAGTTGTAAAAATTGGTGAAAGGTCTGTTTTTATTGAATATTTCATCCGATTTATCAAAATTTTAAATCGATGCCAAAGCTAATGAATTTTTCATATTTTATTTTATTAAACTGTGAATTTAAAATATGTTTTTTGCGTTAAAAAAACGAAAGTCTAGAACAGGTTAATTTTAAGGAGTTAAAAGATTTGGGGAAAAAGGATGTTATATCAATTTAGTGGCGTTCGTATTTATAAGAGATTATTATTACTACTACTAAAATTTATATTTAGTATTATTAAAATATACTCCTATAATTAAACAAGGACTTCCTGCAATTAAATGAATTGTTCTTAGTGGTTCATACATAGATTTCAAAAATAGATTTTTTTGACGATATTAAGTTTTGGCCTTTAAATGAACATATATTTTAATTGTTTATGCTCTTTTAATTTTGATTTGGGGTAGTTAAATCTATCCCTTTTCTTTTTAGTAATAGATAGGGACGGTATAATAGAACGCAAAATTGCTTGATATCTAAATAATTTATTTTACTCCAATAATATACTCGTAACGTTCAATCATTTCAGTTAATTTTTTTGGATTACTTGTAGCTAAATTATTTTGCTGAGAGATATCAATATTTAAATTATAAAGTTGAAAATCATCAGCGATTCCAGACTCTATATTAGTATTGGGGTTTTTATCAGGACCCGAATAAGGTGGAATGAGAACCCAGTTTTGGCTTCTGAAAGCAGTTCTAGTCTTGGCCTCGAGAACCAAGTCATCTCTTCCAGTACCAGAATTATTAAATAAAACATTTGCTAAATCTTCGCCGTCTTCTGAGCGAATGGTTGAGCCAATAAGTGAAGCTATTGAATTTAAAAAATCAATCTGTGAAACAATTTCATCTGAAACCTGAGGGATAATCTTTCCCTTCCAATATGTGATAAAGGGAACTCTTGTTCCTGCTTCAAAAAGACTGTACTTGCCGCCTCTTAAGTTGCCAGACGGTGTATGCCCTCCTAATTTTTCAACAGCATCATCGTAATAACCATCATTTAGTACAGGGCCATTATCACTTGATAGGATTATAATGGTGTTTTCTAATAAATTATTTTTCTCAAGATGTGTATATAATTCACCGATACACCAATCCGCTTCTATGATGGCATCTCCTCTAGGCCCCATTCCAGATAAACCCTCAAATCTGGGATGAGGAGTTCTAGGTACATGAGGCTGTTGCAGTGTGTAAAACAAAAAGAAGGGGCTTCCTTTTACACTATTGATATAATTTTTAGCTTGAATTAAAAATTCATCTGCCATATCTATATCGCTCCACTTGGCTTTTATTCCCCCTTTCATAAATCCAATTCTTGGGATCCCATTGACAATAGAACCATTATGTCCGTGATGCCATTTCATGGAAAGTAGTTCGGGATTATCTTTTCCTGTTGGCTGGCCTTCAAAGTTTTTCTCAAAACTGACTTGAATAGAGTCCATTGGATTAAGGTTTATAACATTTCCATTTTCAACATATACCGTAGGAACCCTGTCTTGAGTATCTGGCATTATAAAGCTATAATCAAAACCAATCTCGTTTGGTCCAGGACTGATTCTTTTATTGTAATCGATTTTAGAGTCTCCAAGACCAAGATGCCACTTGCCTACTATACCTGTTTTGTAGTCTTTATTTTTAAACATTTTAGGTAATGTCATCTCTAAGGTGTCAATAATCAGGTTAGCACCCGTTAAAATTTTTGCGCGTTTATTTCTCCAGGGGTAGGTTCCTGTTAGAAGCGCATAACGACTGGGGCTGCAAGTAGCTGAGCTTGAATAACCATTGGTGAATCGGGAACCGTTATTTGCGATTTTATCAATGTTAGGCGTTTGTAATCTTCCCACGCCATAGGAACTCACATCTCCATAACCTAAATCATCAGCATAAATAATAACAAAATTTGGGGGTTGTTGTTGGACTCCATAATCACATGAACTAAGGAATAAAGATAGAAGAGCAGTGAAAAAGAGATTTTTCATTATGTTGGTTTTTAGTTACCTAAAAGAATATTTTTTGAAATTTATCATTGATCTAGGACGGGGATATTAAATGTTTCAATAGCAGCTTTTTTATGCGCTTGCTCCAATAATTTTTCCATCTTATCCACTATATCAGGATAATTATTTGCAACATTATTAAGTTCTTTAGGGTCTTTTGATAAATCATATAAATTTAGATTAGAAGGCCCTTTCAATAGATCTCGTTTGATACCTTTCCACTTATCAATTCTAATTGCTTGTTGTCCTCCATAAGCAGGAAATTCCCAATAAAGATAGTCGTGAACTTTTTGTTCTTTTCCGATCAAACTGGGGTAATAGGAAATACCATCGGTTTTATTTGAAAGTGGACTACCTATAATATCAGAAACCGTAGCAAAGAAATCATAAAAAGTACTTGGGTGATCGGATTTTGTTCCACTCTTTATTTTCATTGGCCAAGACACAATTGTAGGAACTCTGATTCCACCTTCGTTAACACTACCTTTTACAGTTTTTTTAGAGTTTACAAAAATTCCAGCACTATTAAAAAAATCAATATCAACTTGCTTTAAATGTGTTGGACCATTATCACTTGTAAAAACAATTATTGTATTTTCATATTTTCCAATTTCTTTGAGTTTTGTAACAATTTCACCCACTTGTTCATCTAAATATGAAATCATCCCAGCATAAGTCGCTTTTGGAAATTGACTCGGATAGTAACCCTTATCACCAATATATGGCTTTTCTTCTCCTAATTTTCCTCTATAATAATCTAACCATTTTTTTGGAGCCTGAAGAGGAAGATGTGGAAGAGGACTGGCATAATAAAGGAAAAATTTATCCTCCTTATTTCTATCTATAAATTTTAATGCCTGGTTATGCATTAAAGTTGGTGCGTAATCATTTTGATTATAAATTTTATAACTTTCAGAATTATTTGGGTCAAGACCTTCTTTAAGAGCCCCTTTATCAACAATCATATTGTTAAGAATATCTCTTTCTTTATTTTTCCATAAATGACTAGGGTAAAGAGTATGCGCTTGTCTTTGACAATTATATCCATAGAAAAAATCAAAGCCCTTATTGTTTGGAATACTATTCGTGTTTGGTGCACCAAGACCCCACTTGCCAACCATTCCAGTCATATAGCCGTTTGATTTAAAATAATCAGCTACAGTTATCGTTGAATCAGGCATTGGCCTTTGACCTTCAAGTTCAGGGTTTTTAAACATTGCATCAAAACTCCAAACATCTCCTCTCTCTTTCCACTCATCATTCCCTCTGACTGGATTATTACCTGTATGTAAACCTGTTAATAAAACTGCACGAGCAGGGGCACAAACAGGAGATCCAGAATAATGATTGGTTAAAATCATTCCCTCTTTTGCTAATTCGTCAATATTAGGAGTTTCTATTATTTTTTGTCCAAAAACACCTAACTCACCATAGCCAAGATCATCGGCAAGAATAAAGACAAAATTTGGAGATTCATATTCTTTTTGCTTATCAGTACATGATAGACAAATTAATGTTGAAATAATAATAGCTAATTTAACTCTTCGATTTCTTTGTCCCTGTCCTTTCTTGTTCAGTTTAGCCATTTGATCAGTTTATTATACCCTAAAGTTAAAAAAAATGTTGAGCATATGTAATCCTTTGTCTTCATATGTAATACAGGCTTGACTTGCATGATCTTTAAGGTGTAACTTATACGTTATATATGTAGAGCCTATCAAAATACATTTTATGGAATTTTTAGCCGGAATAATAAACATGAGATTGAAGCCTTCAGATAAGTAAAAACTAATGTTGATTTATTAACTCCTATTACCCATATAACGAGAGCCTAAATTTGTTTTACATTTTCATATTATGTTTTTTAAGATTTATATCTTGTCATTTTATGAGTAGCACTAAACTAAATACATTGTTGTTTTTTATCTCCTTGATGTTTATTTCTTGTAAAACGGGAAATACTGGAAGTGGGCCAATCAATTTTGGAAAAGATCCAAACTTCAAGATTATCCCAAATAATGATATTGGATTATCCGGTTTCAACAGAAAGGTTATTGTTTTTGGTATTGACCTTTATGCCGTTTCAGAGGTAGAAGACCTTAAACTTTTGCACGCTGCGAACGTAATGGCTCAATATCTTGATAATGATGAAGACGGTTTAATAGACAATCAATTGGTATTAACTAAAATGATAGAGAATAAAGCTTTTTTAGTTATGTGGAAGAAAGAAAAAGATTTAAACATAAGACCTCCTTTGGGGAGAATTGGACAAGATTTAGGAAATGATGAAACCAATCCTTCTTTTATTTCTGATGGTAAAACTGGAAGATTCGATGCAACATTAGAGGAGGTGCTTCATTTAATAAACAATGCCGGACATTCATATGCCTATCCAGCAGCTTTTGGTCAAAATCAAAAATCCGCATTATCAAAAGCAATGGATATAGCTCGAGGAGGACACTTTTTTAAGATTCCTTCTGTTTATCCTTCAAAGGCTTGGTTCAGCTATTACGACTCAACTTGTGATTATGAAAGTTGTCAAACCATTGAATATTTATACTGGTCTTTAACATCTATGTTAGGTGCTCAAGAAAACCGATTAAATGAAATTGGTGAAGAATGGAAATTAAATACTGCAGATTTGTTAGAAAACACAGATATTGAAATATTTAAATTATTGACTAATCCAATATATAATTTACCAACTAAACTCCCAGACGGCTCTTACAAACATTAAAATCAATTAGAATGTTGCCAAATGAGTGCCAAGAAATTGACTAACTTTATGCTAATCATAAAAGTTGTTTTTAGCCATAATGCCGCAGGGCTTCACGTTATATTTTGAAAGTACTGGGACACTCTTCTATAAATGTTAGTTTAACCTATTTAAGGGGTTTGGAAATACCTGAACTTACTGAAGATGATATGCCTGTGGTTTAAAAAGAAACACCTTTGGATAGGATAGTTTGGATTACACCCCTCTATGCCAGTTAAGCCCTAAGGAAAACCCCTACTTTATAAATCTATAATACTCTTTCTGTCAATATATTAGATAGAATATTTGAGGTGCAATGCTTGTAGTGTCTTAAATACAGTGGTTTGGGGTTATATACTAGATACAAGAACTAGTGTCTAATCTGAAAACGATTCTAAAAACCCCACCCCATGTTTAG
>Ga0209090_10002308_pt1 | contig 12049 bp, 13 predicted proteins | sample ArcticOcean_MG_C_9_FD_187432 | JGI IMG/M metagenome (GOLD analysis project Ga0209090, IMG submission 187432) | Marine microbial communities from western Arctic Ocean - ArcticOcean_MG_CB2_152 (SPAdes) (version 2) | ecosystem: Environmental > Aquatic > Marine > Oceanic | place: Arctic Ocean... | reverse complement strand
TGCTAGCACTGAGGATAGAGGAGGGGATGGTGGAAATAGTGTCTTTAGTTCAATTACCGCCAATGGTGGCGGTGGCGGGTCAGGTGAACCTTATGCTGGACAATCAGGCGGATCAGGTGGTGGTGGCTCAGATTATATGTCAGTTGGCAGCGCCGGCGGAAGTGGTACATCTGGACAAGGTATGTCAGGTGGAAGTGGATTCACTCCAAGAGCCGGTGGCGGCGGAGGTGGTGCTTATGTAGCAGGTGGGGTAGGAAATAACTCTAGGGGCGGTAACGGCGGTGATGGACAAAGTTCTGCTATTAACGGAACAGCAACAACTCGTGCAGGCGGTGGCGCTGGTGGTAAATACTCTAAAACTATTGAAAGCGTTGGAGCTACAGGCGGTTCTGGTGGTGGCGGTGAAGCGCCGGCAGGCTGGCAAAGTAATGGCGGTGATGGTGTGATCAACACTGGCTCAGGTGGAGCAGGATCCACATTCCCACTTGGAGGTCATACAGGTGTATTAAAAGCTGGTAACGGTAGTTCAGGCATTGTAATAGTGAGGTTCGCAATATGATACTCAATAAAGGGAGAATTTTAATTATGATTCAAAAACAATTTAATACAGTCAGTGATAACACTGATAATAACACAAACACAACGAGGTACACATTATGAGTATGGGTAGAAAATTAGGTACGTTACTGGGCTTAGATGGCTCGGTTAAAGCAGAAAAATTACCATCTGGTGGTGGTTCTGGTGGTGTTACAGTTTATGCAGATTTGATCGCTCTTAGTGCAGTTGTTGGAACAGCGGGAGATATGGCTCTTGTACAAGATATTAATAAAATGTTTGTGTACACAGGCACTGGCTGGTTTGTAATTGCAACTGTTACCAATGCAGCACCATCTCCTATTGCAAACGTTTCTAATGCATATGCTTTAGATACGACAGCCGGTACTGCTACCGTAATAACTGCTTCTTCAACTGATCCAGAAGGATTACCATTAACTTGGAGTTATTCGGTTACATCTGGTTCTCTTGGTTCTACTGCAACCGTGTCGCAAGTAGATAATGTATTTACAATTACACCTAGTATAGATGATACTCAAGGTGGCGAGTTTAGTATTACCTTTAGTGTGACTGATGGTGTGAATGGTCTTGTAACAAAAGTAACACAATTTGTTCTAGATTTCACAAGTTATAAGTGGCATTTTGGTACTGCTAACACGTTGTCTACTGCCCCACATTACTTTCACGTTGAAACAACAAATACATTGGACCAGAATTTGGGTCAAGAATGGACGGTAGAAACTTTTGTGAACTTCACTAGTCTTACAGATTATACTGCCACTAACAATTTCATCATGTCATCAACAACTGGATTTGGCTCGTTTTATAACAATTGGTGGTTTGGCGTTAAGACTGGATTCTTCAAAATGGGTGTAGGAACAACTAATGTTTTATCTTCCATACCAGCAGTGATTGATACATGGTATCATTTAGCAGTATCGAAGACATCTACTCATACATACTTTTATGTTGATGGGATTTTAGCTCATACCCATGTAGGTAGTTGGGGTAGTTCGTCGGCCCATGCTGGCATATCTATAGGTACTTATTTGCCAATACAAAGCGGCTTAAATTGGGCAGAGCGTTATGGATTAAGTGCATACATCAAACAAATGCGTATGATAGGAGGAACTGCTTTATATGATGGTAGTAACTTCACACCTCCAACCGCACATCCAATAGTCTCAGGCACTGTAGCAGCCCTTGCCCATGGAGGTACATTAGAAGATGCATCTAATACTTCTAAAGTTTTACAAACATGGGGAACATTTGAATCTTCTAGTAATGCTGTTGCAGGGTTTTTGGATTTTAGTTATCCAGAAGCAAATACTACTATAGATAATTATGCACATATAGTATCTTTCCCTGGTCCAGGCTCTGGTTCTCCTAGCTGGGTATTTGATGGTACACAATTGGTGATGCAACAAAACGGGTCCTATGATGTTGGATTTTACAGACCCTTTAATTGTATTAGCGGAACAACTTATACCTTCACATTGGATATTGCCAATTTCCCATCAGGAAAAAGAACGATCTTTCGCATATATGATGATGTTCCAGGAGTAGCATCTGGTTCAGATATAACTGGAGAAATTCTTGCAGCAGGCACGTCATCAAGAACTTGGACTGCAAATTTTACTGGTACAGCTTATGTAATGTGGCGTTCTGTCACTACTAATACTGTTGGTACTTATTATATCAACTCGTTTGACATATCTCCATATTAAAAGAGATGGTGACTTAACATACTAAAGTTAATAAAAGCCCACAAATCGTGGGCTTTTTTGTGGCTATAATAGTTATTGACACATATTTAAATTAATGATATAATATAAAAATATAATAAATGAAGAGGTATACTTTGAAGTATAGAATAAAAAGTTGGAATTCTTTGATAGACTTTCGTGACTACCTAATAAAAACAAAGTTAGAGATAGTTGATGATTTTAATGGACATACATTAGTAACTGATCAGGGTCGCTATGGTCTTGCATTTGGAAGATTAACATTCCATGAAGAACTTATTGTAGCAAAGAAAGCACCTGCAAAGAAAGCACCTGCAAAGAAAGCACCTGCAAAGCGCAAGAAGATATTATGATTTTACATATACCGCATTCATCTACCTATATTCCATTGGATATAGAATTTGATAAAAAAGATATAAGTGAAGATATTGAACGAATGACTGATTGGTACACTGATGATCTATTTGATAATGGTGCACATACTGTTGTTAAGTTAGAAGTTAGTCGATTGGTATGTGATGTTGAACGTTTCATTGAGAACGAAGCAATGGACGCAGTCGGCATGGGTATCTGCTATACAGTTGATTCGTTTGGTGAGACATTAAGGACAGTGTCAGATGAAGAGAAAGATCGTATTATAAATCAGTATTACATCCCACATCATGCAAAACTTTATGATGCTGTCAAAGATGAATTAGAAGAAAACGGACAAGTTATGATTGTCGATTGTCATAGTTTTTCTAATGAACAATTGCCTCATGAATCATCTGGTGAACGACCTGATTTTTGTATAGGCTCTGATTCGTATCATACACCAGCGCAGTTGGTTATAAGATTGCAGGAAGAATTGAAGATACTTGGTTACACTAGCATAGTAAATGAACCATTCGCTGGTACAATCGTACCGATGGAATATTATCAAATGAATGATAATGTGAAATCAATAATGATTGAAGTTAATAGATCATTATATATGAATAACATTCATGCATATGTAAAGATTAAACGAATAGTCACCGATTTGATAAATATTATCAATAAGTATTAAAAAGGGATTATTATGAAAATTAACGAAGTTATAGAAGCAATAGGTGATTCACCTAGCGAGTTTGGTCAACGACTATCACAGGAAGACGATGGTAATTTCCAACAAGTACAGGGAAGAGTATTCGCCCAAGCAGTATCACGCATAAAGCAGAATGATTTAGCAAGAGGTGATGCAGCGAAGGGTCTTGATACCTTACATGTATATCCAGCAAATGAATACAATGGTATGAATTGCTTTATTGGTAAGAATAATTCAAGTGGTTATGCAATTGCGCATGGTGATGAATTAGTTTCTGTGTTTAGTTCACAGGGATCATCTGGTAGTGCTATCATGCAAGATGCTATAAAGAATGGTGCTTCACGTTTAGATTGTTTCGCTATTAGAAACAAAGATGGGTCTATTGAAGGTGGTTTATATACATTGTATTCTCGTCATGGATTCAGCATAGACAAAGGTATGAATTCTGGTGAACCTGGACAAGCATATGCGATTCAGAATGGTGTAAGTGATTACGTTGATGATAATGAGAACGTTTATCCAAATGATCCTCGTGTTGTTATCTTCATGAAAAGGTGATGTGGGTTAGTTACATAAATACAAGTAACTAGGAGTAAAATAATGAATATATTTGATGAGTTTGGGCTTGCATTTTCTGACATGATTGGTCCCTGGATAGCAATAATAGTATCTTTATCGGCTGTATTCTGGTTTAAAGACTTCACTACTAACTTGGTACATGGTTTAAATTTCAAAATGAATCCTTCATTCAATGAAGGTGATGCAGTTGTACTAAACGATGAAGATGCTATAATAGTTAAAATAGGTTGGCGTGAGTCGGTGTTCGGTGTGTATAGCAAAAAAGGATATACTTGGCGCTACGTACAAAACGATAGACTACACTTACTCAAACTTGAAAAAATAGTAAACAAGAATTTACATCTTGATACTGATGTAGAAAAAGGCAAACGTATGCAAGCGTTACTAGATTTAGCACAATCTGATCAGATAAACGCGAATAAAATAGAGATCGATAAAATAATTACTCAACTAGAAACTCAATCAGAAAAAGATTGATACACTCCTAAATTAAGGACTCAATTGAGTCCTTCAACTGACTTGACAAACGAGCAAAAATATTATATAATGATTAACAACTATAAGGATAGTATATGTTAGATGTAATAATGCTCTCGTACGGCGAGCCATCAGCCGATGAGAATTTTCACAACCTATTAAAAGTAGTACCACATGCTCGTCGCATAGATGGTATTGATGGATTGTTGAATGCACATCAAGCAGCCGCTAAGACATCATCTACTGATTATTTCTATGTTGTTGATGCTGATGCAATTATAAGTCAAAACTTTGCGTTCAAATTCAAACCTAGTGCAAGTCGTGAAGCGTATCCAGGTGTACTAGAGACAGAGTGTGTATTTACATATCGTAGTCATAATCCTATTAATGATTTAGTTTATGGGTATGGTGGTGTGAAACTATTTCCTAAGAAGAATCTATTAGCAACAACTGAATTCAAAGTAGACATGACAACTAGTATAGGCGCAACGTTTAAACCATTATTTGAGATTGCAAACATTACTGCATTCAATACTGATCCTTTCAATACATGGCGTAGTGCATTTCGTGAATGTACAAAACTAGCAAGCAACATTATAGATCATAATAAACAAATAGACGATGCATATCGTTTAGAAGTATGGACAACTCGTGGACAAAATAGAAAATTCGGTGAGTATGCATTGATAGGTGCAGAGCAAGGCAAAGGTTTCGGTGAAGATTATAGAGACAATCCCGATGCATTAGAGAAGATAAATGATTGGGTATGGTTGAGGAACGTTTTCAATGAATCAGTCTGATTTCGTTACAAAAAATGCATGGTTGTATGGTTTACAAGAATACTTTGTAGGAACAGAGTACGAAGAAGATTATGATTTACTATTCAAAGCATTGATGCATGATAATGGTTATCGTAAGCGCGATCTATTAATGAAACTGCCGTATATGAATAATGCAGACACAGGATATGCCAAAATCGAAAATATCATAATGCAAAGTTTTTATAATTGTATATTACATAAAAGCATTCCCGACTACGATGTGACACAAAAGTCTGTAATGAATCTAGTGCGTCATTTTATAAAAGATCCTTATCCACAAACAGCATATAGATTGATACGTTCATTTGACAAGGGTGTAATACTTGACTTTAATGATTTCTACAGTCGAGGACAAATTTCCAGCAAGAAGTGGTTAGTCGAAGAATTAAATAAGATAGTTGATCAAAGCATCTTGGGTAATATAGCAGTGTATGGTGCATGGTATAATTTTATTGCACATATGTTATTTGATAAGTTCTCAGTAGATAAAATTTATTCTATTGATGTAGATGATACTGTTATAGATCACATTAGTGCGATGTATAATACTGAAATTTCTAGCAATAGATTGGTTCCATTAACATTAGATGTTTCAACAATTGAATGGGTTGATAATAATATTAAAAATCCACAATCTAATTCAATATTATGTAATGATATAGATATTGTAATTAATACTAGTTGTGAACATATGCCTGATGATTGGTTTCATAACATACCAACAGATACAATCGTTGTGCTACAGACTAATAATTATTTTGATAATGTACAGCATAGTAATTGTGTACATACACTAAAAGATACCACAGACAAATACAACATGTCTAAGATTTTATACAAGGGCACACTAAACACTCCATTGTACGATAGATTCATGGTGATTGGAATAAAGTAGAATGGATGAAATAGTCACATTTACAGTAGAAGACTTTATTTACCCCAACGAATATTCTGATGGAATGTATATGTATATCGTAGTATCAAGTAGAATTACTGGACGAATATGTAATATGGGATTCGCATATGAAGAAGATTTCATATTCCAATCAAGCGGTATGCGATCAAATGGTGACCGTGTATTTTCATATAAATTCAACAAAGCAGAAGATGCAATGTTAGTTAGGTTGCAAGGAATAGAGAATTAAATGGATGATGCATTGTTAGATATAATGTTAGATGATTACGATCTACGAGAATTACAAAAAGAAGCAGCACGTGCACTTAGCACGATGAAAGCAGATAATAATTCAATATATAAATTTAATAAAGTAGCACATCATAACAGTCAGTTATGGTACAGAGCAGTGATTAAATATTATATGCAAGAACATGGTGGATTACCTAGCAAGATAGGACCAGGCGTCAATGTTAAACTAATACTAGATTGAATTATTGTGAAGGAATTTATTAATGTATAAGTATAACGATATAAAACAATTGCACTTGGAAATTACACAAAGATGTAATGCTTCATGTACCATGTGCGACAGAAATGAAAATGGTGGTGCAGTCAATCAACATATTAGAAACAATCTGTCTGAGTTGTCACTAGATGATTGCATTGATATGTTTCCACCTGAGTTTATATCACAATTAAATACGATGTATATGTGTGGTAATTTAGGTGATCCCATTTCTGCATCAGATACATTGGAAATATTTGAGTTGTTTCGTGCATGTAACAAAAATATTTGGTTAAGTATGAATACTAATGCAGGTGCACGATCTGTAGAATGGTGGTCAAAATTAGCGAAGATAATTGGTAAAAATGGTGCAGTGATATTTAGTGTAGATGGTTTAGAAGACACTAATCATTTGTATCGACAAGGCGTAAAGTGGGATATCGTAGAGCGAAACATGAAAGCATTCATCAACGCTGGTGGTAGAGCAAGATGGGATTATCTAATCTTTGAGCATAGTGAATGTGATGTAGAACGAGCAGAACAACTAGCGAAAGAATGGGGTGTTGAGAAATTCATAAAGAAAAAGACAGGTAGATTTATTAGTTCAACCAGTGAGAAGAAAGAAACACATCAAGGTACTAATCGTAAAGGCGCAGTAACACAAGTACTTGCTAAACCTAAGAAAGCAGAACATCAGAACTTAGCATTGTTGAAGCAAGCAGAAATAGAAAAGACATATGGTTCAATGAAACAGTACTATGATACTGCTAAGATTGATTGTAAGGTAGCAAAAGATAAGAATATATTTATTACAGCAGAAGGTCTTTTAATGCCATGTTGTTGGACAGCAGGGAGAATGTATAAGTGGTGGCATAATGATCCCAAAGTAGAACAGATATGGGATTTCATTGATAACGCTGGTGGCAAAGATGCTCTCAATGCAAAAAAACATGGTATTAAAGGTGTATTCGATACGGGCATAATGAAAGACATTCAGGACAGTTGGGCGAAGAATAGTATAGAAGAAGGTAAGTTAGGAGTATGTGCAATGAAATGTGGTTCTGAATTTGATCCGTTTGCAGCACAGTTTAAGTAATAGGGAGAATTACTATGGGATTAAGAACGAAGTTATTGAGTACAATTCGCAATTTAGATAATAATGCAAATATAGCACAAGATCATTGGATGCGATCAGGTTACAACGGATTTAGGGATCAAATGTATAGTTACATCGACCAGTCCAATAAGTTGAAAGAAGAAGTATTAGATTCAGAACGAGATGAGTTCAATGCAGCGCAGCATATGTTAGTAGTGGGATGTGGTTTTGTTGGTAACACAGTTGCCGACTATATTGAAACAAACAGTGTAGTTAAAGTAACGCGCATTGATCCTATAGTATATCCTGATAACATCATATCAGATTACACTACTGCAACGTGTGCAATAGTAGCAGTACCTACTCCATCGTTAGATAATAATAAATGTGATGATAGTATAGTACGATCTGTAATTGATCAATTAATGTTGCTTAATAAAGATATTCATATTTTATTGAAGAGTACGGTGTCACCTGAGATGATGTCAACATATCCAAGCAACGTCACATATTGTCCAGAATTCTTACGTGCTGAAACTGCTAAAGAAGATTTTGATAATCAGAAAACCTTAGTCATTGGTGTAGCAGATAACACTGGTACAGCATCTAAATTGTGGGAAAGTATTTTATATACAACAATGAACCCAGACAAGTATTGGTTGACTGATAGAAATACAGCATGTATGGTAAAATACGTTCACAACACATGGCTTGCTACGAAGGTAGCATTTTTCCATGAAGTGTATAGTAAGACAAAAGAGTTAGATTACGATTATTCTATTATGACTGATATCTTGTCTGGCTTTGAGAATATAGGACCTAGTCATATGAAAGCAGAGAATGAAAAAGGAACATTAGGTTTTGCTGGTCATTGTTTTCCAAAAGATATCTTAGCATTTCATGAATTTACTGGTAGTAGTATATTGAAGCAAGTGATTGATACTAATAATGAATTATTAAAATCAAAATAATTGTATTTTTTGCTTGACATGCAAGGATTATCATTGTATACTAGTTGTATAAGTTAATTTAATTAATCAGTGAGAAAATATAATGGTTCTTTTAAAGCGTTCACCAGCAAAGCCAGTAGCATTACAAAGCGCATTGGCAATGGAAGTAAAGACACAAAACATTGAGTTAGCAACAACACAGTTACCAAAGCATGAGATCATTTCGTACAGTGTAATTGAGGTACTTCGGTTGTTGAATGGCGAAGATGCTGCAAATCCGTGGGCTTTGTATTCGGGTCAGCGAGTGCAGGATTGGGAAGAAGATCAAATTTTAGGTCTAGTAACTGCTATACTGAATAAAGTCGCTATTCCATCATTATTTGTGGCAAAGCAGTCCAAAGAGTTTTACGTTAATGAGAAAATAAAGTCTTCATGGGAATTAACAAAAAATGTAGTTAAAAATACAATTGATTCAACCGATCTGAATAGACAGGCTATTAATTTTTCTCTAACAAAAGCAAAATATATTTCATTGCTCATAGATGGTCAACAACGATTGACTTCATTGCTAGTAGCATTCTCTGGTAGTTTCAATGGCAAGAAAGTTTACATCGATATGGATAAAGTCGAGTGTGTTGATGGTGTGATCAAGTTTAAAACTGATTGCTTGTCATTTAATAAAAAGCCTGCTAAGGCAAAACACATAGTAAAATTGAGTCGGTTTGTTAAGTTTGAAGGCATGTCTGCGAGTGAAATTATGCAGGAACTTTATCCTGATGATTCATTTAAATTTGAATCTACTGTTGAATATGTTCGAATTAAATCAATAGCACAGGCAATTAAAGAAGCAATCTTTGATGTTGACGCATTAGATGTTAAAACATTGTACAACATGACCGCAGTACAAATGGCAGAACTATTTAGTAACTTGAATACAACAGGCACGCAGTGTTCAGATATTGATACAATATTTTCGTATTTAAGTGCAATTGATTCTGAAATGTATGAAGAAGCAGTATCAGTTATCGGCAAATATTTAGTATCGTTTGGTGTTGAGAAGATTGTATCAGCCCGTGATTTCGCAGTACGAATTCTACTTGTTGTATGTAATGATAAGAAGTGTAAAATGAATGCACTCGTCAAGGAAATTATGTCAGGTAAAGATCCGTTGCGTAAAGATTACGATAGCCATAAGTCATTTGTTAAATCAATGGCTGACATCACCAAGTTGATTGATAAAACATTAAAAAGCAATTCAGAGATTCGTAGTAGCATCGCTGCCTTTTTAAAAAATACAGACGACGAGCGTGTTGCTGCTATCATGGCAATGTTTATTATCAGTGGTAATGAAGCAGTAAAAAATAAGAAGCCATTATTCCATTCTTCTATGAATGGTACAATTATAGATGAATTCTTAAACGTAATTGTAAAACACGTTCAGTTAATTGATCAGTTAGGAAGTGAGAAAGCAGCAAGATATAAAAGCATTTATCAAGTAGTGCAAGTGATGTGTTATGGAAATGACAAAGGTGAAATTGGTCCCAAAGACAAATATAAGCCATTATCATTTGCTCGTGCAGAATTAGGTTATCAGTCAGTAGGTGCTTCGCTAGTTGGTGATCGTTTTACAATCCCTCAGTTTGAGAAGACTCGTCTTCCAGCAGAAGGCGTTGCTGCAATGATGTCGTCAATGACTGGATATACACAGTATATTCCTAATCAGACCGATGTTGAACACATGGTTGCACAGAATATAGTCAAGAACAAAGATATATTCGAAGAACGACTTGATGCAGAAGATAGTGATGGCTATGATGGTCTGTTTGAATTTGCTAAGAAATATAACGATACTGCATTGAATAAGATGTATTTGCTAAAAGAATTTAATCGTAGTACACAAGAGTCTAGTATTCGTAAGAAGATTCGAATGGCACTAGCAAAAGGCAGTACTTTTCATAAAACAGTTTTACAAGAGTTTGGAATCTCAAATTATGAAAAGGGAGCATCATCTGTATTAATGATAGAGAATATTCCGTTTATGTATTTTGCACAATATGTGAAATTAATCAAAAACCAAGGAGAGTATAATAATAAAGTGTTACGATATACTGGTAAGCCAGAGCAGTCTGAATTAACACTTGACGAAATGTTGCAATCGTTTATTGTCATGTTTTTGAAGGATGATAATGTAACACGCAGCGACTTATTTGGCCCTGCGTTAGAATCTAAATTGACAGAAGCAGTCAATGAATATGGGTATATCATTGGATAATATAAAAGTCAAGGTAAATGTAAAGTTTACCTTGACAAATATAATTTATGATGTATAATAGTAACACTAATTGATAATAATATTAATTAAAATTGGAGAAGTAAATGAATACACGTGACGTAATACAAGATATTGTAAAACACACAGCAGGTCCCGCTGGATTTACAGCAGTTAAATTAACAAGTTCTGATACAGAAACAACACTTGACGCGATGAACGCAGATCGGACAGTTATCCTAAAGGGTAAACTTCATAATGCTGCACCTGAGTTTCAAGGTGAAATCGGTATGGGCAATCTAGGCTTCTTAGCAGGAGTTTCTGGACTTGGTGCATATTCAACTCAATCAGAGAATGCTACTGTCACAGTAGTAACACGTGATCGCAATGGTGTTGATACGCCTGATCATTTGTTATTTAAAGATGGTGATGGTAATAAAGATCAGTATCGCTTTATGAGTAAAGAGATTATCGATCAAACATTAAAGACTGTTACATTCAAAGGTGTTGAATGGGATATCGCATTTGAACCTACCAAAGCGAAAGTAGCAGAATTACAACAAGTCGCAGCAATCTATGGCGACATTGAACCTAACTTTACTGTTAAGACAGAAGATGGTAACTTGGTTGTTACTGTTGGTGCAGCAGATGGTTCTTATACAGGTAAGCGTATCTTTGCAACCAATGTAAATGGTACATTATCACAAGGCTATGCATGGCCTCTATCACAAGTCTTGGCTATCCTAAAATTGGGTATGTCTAGTTCATGTGTAATGCAAATCTCAGCACGTGGTGCCCTACAGATTTCAGTAGATTCTGGCATTGCTAAGTACGACTATATCCTTCCTGCTCTAACGGTGTAATGTATGACGAATTTGACTGATACTAATGAAGACTACGCTGTTTGGCTACCTAGCATCAGCAATTTCTATAATAATATCATTACTCGCTATCATCATCAGGGGGATGGTTATTTTCCTCCTGAGCGTATCCCTGTAGGTCTTGAACATGGACTTGCAGGCTGTAATTTCTTGAAAGAAGATGATTCCTATTTTCAATATAAATGGGGATTGTATTCTATTGGACAT
>Ga0209090_10002298_pt1 | contig 12098 bp, 18 predicted proteins | sample ArcticOcean_MG_C_9_FD_187432 | JGI IMG/M metagenome (GOLD analysis project Ga0209090, IMG submission 187432) | Marine microbial communities from western Arctic Ocean - ArcticOcean_MG_CB2_152 (SPAdes) (version 2) | ecosystem: Environmental > Aquatic > Marine > Oceanic | place: Arctic Ocean... | reverse complement strand
AACGGAGTTTGAGAGGTACTTGGCAACAGAAACTTCTCGTTTTCAAAAGGAGAGAGAAATGAAAACAATATTTCTAGTAGTTGCAATACTACTAAACACAGAAGGAGATAGAACTCCTAGATATCACCCTGCTTATCAGTTTGATACTCTACCAGAATGTATGGACTTTGTTCAAGGAAATAATAATGGTTTAGTTATGGGTCTAATGATGAAGTTAAGAGAAGAAAACGACAACAGCAGAATAATCAATATAGGTTGTGGTGAAATGAGTCCAGAAGACGCAGATAAGATTATGAATGACTATCAGCAGAAACCTGGTGTTAGTGCTTGACAAACCCGATTAATTATAGTATAGTGAGAACATGAATAGCAAACAATTTAGTTTAGAAATAGAAGCCTTCAAAAAAGAGAAGAGAACATCTTATATGGATGCCATTGTTCTTTATTGCGAAGAAAGAGAGATTGACACGGCAACGGTTGGTCCATTAATTAACAAAGCGCTAAAAGAGAAGGTAGCGTTAGAGTGTCAGAAGTTAAATCTGTTACCTAAAACAAGTGAACTACCTATATAATGTATGGAGGATTTGATGTATTTAAAATTTGGCTGGGTATTAAACTTCACTTTACTACCAACACATACGACTATATCACCTATGGAGGTAAAGTCAATTGCAAACTAGAGACATTTACAAAACGAAATGACAAATACTTCTTTCACAAACTTTCTAAAAAATATAATGCAGAAGAAGCAGTTGACTTCTTTGTGTCAAACTTTTTACACCAAGATAAAGCTTGGATTGGCAATCTTGCTAAGTCTGATGGGCACGATATATACTTTGATTACAAGAAGCGTAAAGATAGTTTTACTTATCAGTTTAGGAGTGAGTGTAGTAGTATTAGGAATAATATGGATACTAAGCGCTTGTCTTTTGATGACCTTTATGTGGTTAATCGAGGTCAACATCCAATCTTTTTCAAGCTTCTCTTATCTAAACAAATTAGTTATGAAACTTTTGTGGTCTTTGAAGAGTTATTGGGATTTACTAGAAAATGGAATAAAGAGATTGAAGAAAAAGTAGTTTGGCCTATCTATGCTAAACGACTAAAGAAGTTTGCACCGTTCTTACGGTACAATAGAACAGAAACGAAGTTAATAATGAAAGAGATATTTAATTGAGCAGCATGACAGACGAATATAAAAAGAAACTTGACGATAAGATTAAAGAATTAAATAGTACCAGAGTTTTTAAAAAGATAACACCTAAAGGTGACTTATCATGGTACATTAAATGGTTTTCTAGTGTTGTTATTCTCACTGGAATGGTTCTAACGGCGACTAATATACACCCATTAAACCTCTATTTTCACTTTGTAGGTGTAATAGGTTGGCTAATAGTAGGTATGTTATGGCACGATAGAGCATTGATTATGTTAAATGGAGTAGCGATTGCTATATTTGCTATGGGCATTATAAATGCTTATACAGGTGCTTGACAAAAGAATAAAGAAAGTGTATAATGAGTACTATGTTTGATAAAATTGTTTATGGTATATTAGATATCATTGTGGCAACTGCCGAAACTTTACGAACTTCTTATAAGGAGAAAAGTCTTCCTAAAGAGTGTAAAGACAAGTGGATAAAAGGTTATAATGAGTTTAAAAAGAAGCATAAATAATAACATATATTATGATACATACAAAAATACGATAATACAACAATATAACAATACGATAATACAAGGAGAATAAACTATGGATTTTGAAAATCTAAAGAATAGTCAATCTAATTTTGACAAGTTGACAAAGCAAATCGAGTCAAACCTCAATCCTGAGGATAATGCTAAAACAAAAAACAAATACCAAGACGACAGATTGTGGAAACCTGAACTAGATAAAACTGGTAATGGTTACGCTGTGTTAAGATTCTTACCAGCACCTCAAACAGAAGAAATGCCGTGGGCAAGAGTATGGTCTCACGCTTTTCAAGGACCTGGCGGATGGTACATTGAAAACTCTCTAACTACATTAGGTCAGAAAGACCCTGTGTCAGAAGAGAATACTATATTATGGAACACAGGTGTAGATAGTGATAAAGAGATTGCTCGTAAGAGAAAAAGAAAATTATCATACTACTCTAATGTTTATGTAGTGAGTGATCCCAAGCATCCTGAAAACGAAGGCAAAGTTTTCTTATTTAAATTCGGTAAAAAGATTTTTGATAAGATTACAGAAGCAATGCAGCCAGCGTTTGAAGATGAAAAAGCAATTAACCCATTTGATTTCTGGACAGGTGCAAACTTTAAACTGAAAATCAGAAAAGTTGATGGTTTCTGGAATTACGATAAATCTGAATTTGAGGCTGTTAGTCCAGTCACTACCGATGATGAAGCAATCAAAGGTATCTGGAACAAACAATATCCTCTTAAACCATTCCTAGAAGCAGCAAATTTTAAATCTTATGATGAACTTAAAGAAAAGTATAATCGTGTGGTTGCTGGTTCAAAGAATACCGAGACTGCTAGTGAAATAGACCTCCCACCTATTACTAGTAGTGTAGCTGCGACATCTGTTGCAACTGCTTCGGTTCAAAGTAATGAGGCGTCTAGCGGTGAAGATGATGATACATTGTCTTACTTTTCAAAACTCGCTGAAGACGAATAATCTCTCTCTTTCCACATTACTTTAATGGCATAGGGGTCCTTTCTGGACCCCTTTGTTTATATAAATAGAACTAAAACAAACCACTACATTATTCTAAATCACATATTGAATTGCAAGGTTAAAGGATACTTATGCAATTAACAGACATTTTCAAAAAGAACATAGTAATGGTACCTGTTGTGGCCTCAATATTAGTTGGGTCGTTCACTGGTATTAAATATGTAATTAATCTTACAGATACTATAAACGCAAATAAAATAGAACTAACTAATTTACACAGAGACATAAAAGTTGTAAAGGAATCTAATTTAGATTTAAAAGACAGACTATCCAGAGCAGAAGGTACTTGGGATATGGCTGAAAACCTATACAGAGAACTTGCAGAAAAAGTTAGAGACCAAGCTTGGGATATCAAAGACCTTAGCAGAGAAGTAAACGGTAACTAACATGGAGATACTTAGGAGGCTCCAAATAGATTTACACTTATATTGTTAGGTATGCTTGTACTATTCGCTGTAATGGTTAAACCTGCTCATGCAAGAAACGAATATCTTAACAACAATACACAAGCCTGCCAATATGGTAGCTTTGATGTACAGACTAGTTATGGACAACAAGACACAGAATATAATCACTATTCACCAAATAACAATTACGACAACTATGGTAGAAATAAAGAAATAAGATTTACTTTCAGAAAGTACCTTGGTGTTAGTAAGGAGATGTGTGATAAACAAAATGCTATATTACTAGAGAATGAAGATTTAAGACAAGAATTAGAAATGCTTAAAGTTTGCAACAAGTATGCAGACAGACCATTACCACCACAATTCGCAACGGTAGAAAAACATTGCAAAGGTTTAAGAGCAAGACCTGAAAGAGCAAAATCAGACGAATCTATGTGGGATGAAATGAAGAAAGATTACATTGAGGACAATCCAGATGTTGATTTATTTGACAATAGCAAACCAGGTCTTAAACTTCCACCAAAAGATTTCATATTACCTGAGCCTAAACCATAATCCCATTGTAAAAATCGTATAAATATAGTTGTTATGGCAATATCTATATTAGACCCATTAGTACAAAAACAAGGCGACACCAGAAAATCTGGTGCTTGGTATCGTAAGGCTGTCGGCAGCATTGCTGACAAAACACAGGCAAGACAATTAATGAGAGACGGCAACCTAATCGGTAGACCTTCTCAAGGACGATTAAATCTATTTTTTTATGACCCGAAATTTAAGAAAACACTACCTTATTACGACACATTCCCTTTAGTATTACCATTAGAACCAATCAAAGGCGGATTTATGGGAATGAATTTCCATTATTTACCACCTGCAATGAGATTTACCTTACTCGCAAGAATGGATAAGTTTCTATCTGGTGACATGATAAGACCTAATACGAAGTACCAAGTAGATTATGATAGTGTGAAGAATATACCTATGGTTAAACCAACTCTTCATAAATATCTTTATAGTAATGTGAGAAGCAATTTTTTGCGTATCAATGCGTCTGAAGCTGCGGTTGCAGTATACTTGCCAGTACAACAATTCAGAAAACAACCAGCGACTACCGTTTGGAGTAGAAGCAGAAGAAATAATTAGAGGACTCTTATGATGAATATGAGTAATAAGGTAAATGGCAAGAAGAAGTTTATGGCGAGTTGCAATCGTCAAATTAAGAATGTGGTATTGTGATATTAGAGGACACCACGGACACAAATGGAATTATGAACCAGGCGAATACTATTTAGGAATGCAGAAGAGTAAACATTGGAAAGATAAACATTAAGGATAACTAATGGCAATATTACGAGGCGGGAAAAGAATAGGAGGTATGGATATCAGAATTGGTATTCCTAGAGATACTTCTATGAACAATATTAACCGAGACCCAAGGTTCAAACAAAAGGTAGGTGCAAATCCTGAAACTACAATGGGTAGATTTCAATCCTATGTAAATGAATCAGAAGGTTTTGCTCGTAAGGCTAGATACTATGTTGTCTTTGAACTACCAACAGGTGGTAAGATTGCAGGTGGTATGGACTTTGGTGGTGCAGTACCTGGTGGTGACGGTATGGTACAAGGTGGTGAGATACGAAGATACGCTAACGAAGCAAACTTGCAACGAAGAGTACAAGCGTTTGTATCATCGGTAAATATGCCTGGTAGAACAATGAAGACTAAAGCAATAAAACACAATGGTCCACCAAGACACATTGTTTACGACTATGAAATGGCTGATGTATCAATGACATTTTATACAGACAAATATTTAAGAGAAAGAATATTCTTTGAATTGTGGCAGAAGACTGCCTTTTCAAATATAACTCACAACTATGCTTACTATGATGAGTATGTAGCACCGATTAATATTCTTCAACTAGGTGCAGACCCAGGAGCACAAGAACGAGACGGTTCAACTTATGGTGTCAGATTGTGGGAAGCGTATCCTGTTTCAGTAGGTGATGTAGAGTATGCTTCAGGTTCAAATGAAGTACAAACATTTACCGTTCAGTTTAAATATAGATACTGGTTAAACTTTGCATTAGACCAACAAAACAAGTTTCAGATTGGTCAGTCGCAGTTTAATAGTGCTGTTGTCAAAGAAGGTGAGAGTGGATTTTTAAGTAAACTACCACCTGAATTGAGAAGAGCAGGCGAAGGTGTGCTACAAAACTTGAAGAGGTCGTTTCCAATCGGTAAGATTACTGGTGGAAGAGTTATGCCTCCATTCAAATTTGGACCACTAAATATATAATTAATAATAAGGAGATGATAACAATATGGCTTTACCAAAAATTGAAGTCCCAACATATAAGATAACTCTACCTAGTAAAGACCAGGAAGTAGAGTATAGACCTTTTCTGGTCAAAGAAGAGAAGATATTGATGATGGCAATGGAAGAGCAGAATGACGCTCAAATGAAAGCTGCCGTTAGAGATTTAATTAACTCTTGTACTTTCGGAAAATTAGAAGTAACCAAACTACCACTATTTGACATTGAGTATTTGTTTTTAAATATTCGTGCCAAGTCTGTAGGTGAGATTGCGTCTTTCAAAGTTTTCTGTCCTGAAGATAAGGTTACACTTATACCTGTTGAAGTAGACTTGACAAAAGTTGAGGTACAGGTTGATGACGACCACACAAATAAAATTGTATTAGACGAGACAAGAAATCTTGGTATTAGTATGAACTATCCTAACATTGACACTATTCCATTGGGCGTAGATAATTCTATGAATACAGACTCAATCTTTAAAACGATTGTTGATTGTATAGATTATATCTATGAGGGGGAAGAGGTGCATAAAGCGAAAGATAGTACAAAGGCTGAACTAATAGATTTTTTCAATAATCTTAACACACAACAATTTGAGTTAATTAGAAAATTCTTTGACACAATGCCGAAGTTAAGGCATGAGCTCAAGGTCGTAAATCCTAAAACCAAGAAAGAGAGTGTGGTTACACTCCAAGGACTATCTGATTTTTTCGTATCTGCCTCTCCCACAACAACCTAGAGGCGTACTTTGAGACTAACTTTGCATTAATGCAACACCATAAGTATAGTCTATCAGAATTGGATTCTCTTATTCCTTGGGAAAAAGAGGTTTATGTATCTTTACTGGTTAAACACCTTAAAGATGAGAAAGAAAAAGCAAGACGGGATAAAATGAATAAATAATAGTATGAAGAACAAAACAGAGGTATCAAATGGCTGAAGAAATAAAAGAAGTTAAGGTTGCAGAACCTAAACAGAAAATACAAGTTGATTTAGAAGTTGATACTTCAATAAAAGACTTAGGTATCAATCCATATTCAAAGATAATACATATGGCAAGAGCAGTTGACGCTTGGAGAATATTCCCAAGATTGTTTTTGACCGTATATATTGTTTTACTATACAAATGTGTAATATGGTATATGAATTTACCAACACCTACTATGGAACAAAGTGGGTTAATCAGTATCGTTGTTGGTGCTGGTGCAGCTTGGTTTGGTTTATATACTGGTTCAAGTAAAGGTAAAAATTAGATGGCCGCAAGTACACTAACACAAGCCTCACAAGACGAGATAGTAAGCATATTCAAAGCAATCTCTAGTAAAGTACAAGGTTCAGTTGAAGGACTTGTTAAGACTACTCAGCCCAAACTAAACAAATTAGTTGCAGACACAATAGACGCATTTAAAGACAAACCTCAACAAGTTAATAAACAAATGAACTTGTTAGCAAATAGGATGCAAGAGTTAGGTATGTCTGTAGATGACTTAACACAAGGCATAGAAGATAAAGATTTAACTGCTGATATGAAATCTCTACAAGACGCATTGCGTAATAGAGAACAAAAAATTGTAAAGGCAGACACAGAAGCAGCTGAATTGCGTAAACAAGGTGTAGCCGCAGAAGTAAAGATGACACAAGCCGGTGCCAAGGTAGTTATACTATCACAAAAAGAATTATCTAAACGAACTGAAACATTACAATCAGAGCAAAAGATTTTAATTGAGCGAGAACAAAAGAATTTAAAAGCAACAAAAGAACTTGATAAGTTAACTGGTAAAGAAAAAACAGCACAAGCAAATCTTATTAAAGCAGAAACAAAAAAGATAGCAAAAGAACGAGAAAAGATAGAAGAAAAAGAAAAGGCCATTGGCGGTAACCCTAGTAATAACTATGGTGGTCAAGGTGGTGATTTGATAGACCCACGAGGTATGTTTGCTGGTATATCAGATACCTTTATGGGTATCAAAGATAGTATCACAGGACCATTCGTAGAACTTGGTGAAATAGGAAAGCGTATGGGTAAGTCATTTATGAACTTTGGTAAAGCAATGAAGACACCAATCAAGTCATTAAAACTACTTGGTGCAAGTCTTATGGTTGCAGTACTACCTATGTTGTTGTGGGCTGTAGGTATATTAGCATTGATTGCTATTATCGCAGTTGCAATATTTAAGTTTCATGCTATCAAAGACGCAATCATAGACGCATATAACTATCTAGGAGATGTATTTACTAAGTTTGGTGAATATCTAAAAGAGAAGTGGGATGCCTTAGTAGAGTATATAGGTGGACTAAAAGATTCAATAATGGAGAAGTGGGATTCGTTTACAGGTGCATTTGGTGAAATGGTTGATTATGTAAGTAACCTAGGAAGTAAAATATGGGATAGTATATCTGAAGCGTTTAGTAGTGTTGGTGATTTCTTAATGGATGGTTTCAAAACTATAGTTAATGGTGTTATCAAACTGCTTAACAAGGTACCTTTTGTCGATATACCTCTATTAGGTACAAGTGGTGGTTCAGCAGGTATGGAAACTGGTCCATCAACTAAAGCAGAAATAGAACCAAGCACAGGCGTTTCAGATAAAATTGCTAGTTTCTTTGATAAACTTACAGGTGGTAATGACAATGAAGAAAATGCTAAAACGCTCATGTCAGAAGGTGATGTTAGCAACTCTAAACAATCTAACAATGTTGGTGTAAACCAAGACAACAGACAAATCGTAACCACAAACAACCAAGAATCAGTATTTGCTGGTAGAGGCAATCCTAATCCAGACCCACCAAGTATGTGGGAAAAGATGACAAGTCTATTTTAGAATTTACCTAAATCGTCTTCTGTAAATATCTTAAACTCAAAACCTTGCATTTCGCAATAACGAACAGCGGCTGCCCATTTAGCTCTATTTTTGACATATGCTAATGTCTCATTGATATATGCTCTAGTCTTACGAGCTCTAGGTTTAGGTTTCTTTGTGAAGGCCTTAGGTTTGATTTCAATTATATACTTACCTTTCTTGGTAACTATAAAGAAATCAGGAAAGTAATTATGTATTCTCTTGGTCACAGGATTACGATAAGGAATAGCAATCTCTTCACTACCCCAATGTGTGATTCCTTCATTACGGTCGCAGTAAACCATAAATCTTCTCTCCCAATTAGAACGATAGATAACTTTTTCGATATTACCTAGATATTTGTCTTTGTTTTGAGGTTTGTATCTGCCTTTATAACTTGCTGTAGCCACTTCATCTTCCTGTATAAATATTAGTATAATTCATAAGGATATTTATACATGGGATATACGAACAAAATTAGCTCTGTAATCAAAGGCCGTATCAATTCAGGTACAAATGCTGTAAAAGGCTTTGTTGATGGTCTTGCTGGTGACATTAGCTCACAGATAGATAACTTCAGCAATCAGTTTACTGGTGCTGAAAATACAGAAGCAACCAAAGCAAAAGCACGACAGATACTAAATCAATCTCCTTTAGAGATAGGTGAAGGTGGTGCAATGCAAGGTAGAGTCCGTTCCAGAATTAGTTTTGGTCAGATATATTATCCAGAAGAAACAGGTATGTTAGACGAAGGTCACTATGTCATATTTGACATTATTGAAAACAGAAAAACATCTTATGGTAGTAGTATGAAGAGAAAAGTAGAAGTACCAGCAGATGATGACGCAGAAGCAACAAGAGTAGCTGCAGCTGGAGGATCAGCACCTGGTGGTGGTTATGCAACTGATTATTATGGTAGTACAACTAGAAAGGCAAGAGAAATGTCTTCTGGTATTGGCCAAGGTGGTTCACATACACATACAAGAATTAGTGATACGGTGTGTTTATATACACCTGCTGAGGCTGCAAAATTCTCATACAAAGCAAATTACGAAAACTTAGCAACTGGTCTTGCCGGTCTTATGGCGTCTAGTATGGAAGCAGGTAAAGATATGTCTTTCAAAGAAGCACTAGTAGACGGTGGTGGTGCTATGATAGAGAGAGTATTAGGTGAGGCAGTAACCAGTATCGCAAGTGCGTTACCTGGTGTTGGTGATGTTAGAGGTGCAATAGACAAGTCAATGGGTAGAGCATTAAATCCATTTAACGAACAAGTCTTTAGAAGTGTACCATTTAGAGAGTTTGCTTTTCCATTTACATTTGCACCAAAGAATAAAAAAGAAATGTTAAATGTAGAAAAAATTATCAAGTTATTTAAATTTCATATGTTACCTGAATTTAGTAATAAAACTAAATCAGCATTTTTGTCTCCATCTGAATTTCAAATAACTTATTACTATCGTGGTAAGACAAACGATTATATACCACAGATTTCTCGTTGTGTAATGACAGGTATGGATGTAGACTATGCAACAGAAGGAACATTCCATACATTTAGAGAAGACGATAGAGGAGCTGCACCTATTACAACAACAATGACTTGTACATTTGCAGAGACAGAGATTATGACTAAAGAGACAATCGCTAAAGGGTATTAATAAATGTATTTTTCAAGTTTTCCACTTATACTATACGATATGAAAGGTGACCAGAAGAGTAAACTGGCAACTAACATAATTAAAAGAGTAAAGGTACGAGAGAAAGTACTAGACGCAGCTATGCTGTATCAGAAATACTTTGTACAACCTGGTGAAAGACCAGAAGATGTAGCATTTAATCACTTTGGTAAATCAGAATATCACTGGATTATATTGTTGACAAATAATATAGTAGACGCATACTATGATTGGCCTATGAACTATAATGAGTTTGAAACCTTTATCAAAGACAAGTATGCCAATGGTGAAGCAATACATCATTACGAAAAGAAACAAACAAGTGGAGATACAGAAGTCCACATAGAATGTATGAGTACAGACGCAGGTGCTGTATCCATATCAAATAGAGAGTACGAACAAAGAATACAAAACGATATAAGCGAAATTAAGTTGTTAGACCAAGGTTATCTATCAACATTTTTAGATGAGTTTGATAAACTGATAGGTGAATAATGTACAGCAAATTAAAAACCGATGACTTGAAAAAGGCCGGTGACTATACACTATCTGAAATAGTAGTGCATAGTAGAAAGTCTTTTGATGGTTCAAGTAAAGCAAAGAAGACGGACATCACAAGTCTAGTCGCAGAGATTAATATTTACGAAGATATTAACGAGAAGAACTTGTCTGGTCAGTTAGTGATAACAGATAGTACAGGTCTTCCTAATCATATGCCATTAACTGGCCATGAACTACTAACATTTAAACTAGGTACACCAGGTTCAAGTCGTTATTTCGACTTTGAAAAGCATCCTATGGTCATCTACAAGATAGGTAGTAAGTCACCACATAATCCTAGGTCACAATTCTATGTACTATACTTCTGTAGTAAAGAACAAATTACAAATCAAACCGTTAAGGTAGAGAGACCATTTGCTGGTGCCATATCTGATATGATATCATCAATTGCATTGTCTGAATTAGGAACAAGTAAAAGCATATTCCTTGAAGGAACAAAGAATAGTCGTAAGTTAGTTGTACCAAGATTTAGACCATTTAAGGCAATAGATTTCTTATGTTCACAAGCAGAGTCTGCTACATTTCTTAACACAGGATTTAAATGGTACGAGACAGCACAAGGATTTCATTGTCGTAGTTATGAAAACATGATGGCAGTTGGATTGGATAGCACAAGACCAAACAATGGTTACTTTAAACCTACTATGGCAGGTACAACAAGAAACAGAGGTAACCGTGATGTTACCCACGAAATGCAGACGCTACAATCATACGAAGTCATAGAACAATTTAATCTTATGAAACTATTAGGTATGGGTGGTGTTGCAAGTAGAGTATTAAAGACAGACTTGTACAATAAAACATTTAGCAACTCCGACTTTGATTACTCAAAAGAATATAGTAAACACCATCATACTGAACATGATGGTAGTGGTATGAGACAAAGCGATAAGAAGATATTACCTACTTATCCATATAGAGATAACTTACCATTAAGTGCATATGCTGATGGAACATTTTTTAATTCAAGTGAAACCACTATGCAATATGATGGATATGAAAGTGTTGCACCAGAAAACTCAATGCTAAAACGAATAGCACAAGAAGTAGCATTAGAATCATTTAAAGTCCGACTAGAAGTACCTGGTTACACAGGATTATCAGTAGGAGAAATGATAGGACTAGAGATACCAAGATATGAAAGTATAAGTGTTGGTGAAAAAGACCAAGATGAAGCATTAAGTGGCAGATATCTAGTTAGTAGAATAACACATAAGGTACTACCTGGTAGAAGTTACCACTCAATGACGATTGAAGCAATGAAAGATAGTGTAAGAACGCCATACTATGATGAAACAATTAAAGTAGAAGAAGGCAATACTGATAAAGGCAAAGTGTTTGAACAAGAGAAAGTAGATGAAGGTATCTTTGGAATCTTTAAACTATGATAACTAGAGAGATACACAGAGAATCGCCCCGGAGAACGCCCCTCCAACCCTCTAAAGGGCATACTATAGGCAATCTCAAAGCACTCTCCACTCTATATGCTGACAATCAGACCAGAACCAATGAGAACAGAATGAGAACAAAACACCAATAAAGAGAGATATGAAACAATTAAACAACCCTT
>Ga0209090_10002297_pt1 | contig 12101 bp, 9 predicted proteins | sample ArcticOcean_MG_C_9_FD_187432 | JGI IMG/M metagenome (GOLD analysis project Ga0209090, IMG submission 187432) | Marine microbial communities from western Arctic Ocean - ArcticOcean_MG_CB2_152 (SPAdes) (version 2) | ecosystem: Environmental > Aquatic > Marine > Oceanic | place: Arctic Ocean... | reverse complement strand
TTGAGAGATCACCGTTTTCTGTTGTTGTTGTTGTTCCAACGCGGTAACACAGCAGCAAGACAGCAGCAAAAGCAGCGGTAAAAGAAGGGAGGACACGAAACCCATCATCTTTTCGCCGCCGCCACATTGAATCTTCTTCATCTTTCTCTCTCGATGATGCTGTAACAATAATAATAATACTCTCGCGTTCAAAAGTGGAGATATTCTCGATTGGAATCCAATCCTCCAAAAATCCTCCTCAAAATCCTCCTCGCACGCGCACTTCTTCCTCTCGTCGCGTTAAACTTCTTCGATCCTCCTCGGCGAAGAACACACTCAAAAACGCTTTGGTAGTGGTTCTCGCGCGTCTTGTTTGTTTTTGCTTGTTTGAGAGAGAGAGAGAGAGAGAGAGAGAGATCGTCTTCAACAAGAGCACATTAACAAATACATTTACTCTATATAAAGCGACGGCTCTCTGAATACTTTGATGGAGAATAACAGCGAGGACGAGGAGGAGAGAGCCCCCGCGGAGGAGAGACAGATGGACGGAGGACGACGACAAAAGGTACGCTTTGTTATTATTAATCATCATCGTTGTGTTTTTCGTTTTTGTTGGTGCGACGAAGACGTCGAGAAGTCGTCGGTTTTGTCAAAGCTTTGTTCTTCGCTTTGTGTTTCCTCTTCTTTTCGCTGACTTTGCGCATACGCGCCCGTTTCTTGTCTCTTGTTTTTCACACAGGGCCGAGGCTTTGAGAACGCGGATATTATCGACGATGAGGTCAAACACTCTCGAAACGACCGGTACGAAACTTTGGGAGAGAGCGAAGGCGAAAGAGGCCAACCTCAAAAATCCATCGAAGGCTGGGTCGTCCTCGTAACCGGCGTCCACGAAGAAGCGCAAGAGGAAGACGTGCACGAAAACTTCGGCGATTTCGGGGAGATTTCAAACTTGCACTTAAATTTAGACCGGAGAACTGGGTTTGTGAAGGGATACTGTTTGATTGAGTATAAAGAGAAGGAAGAGGCGAAGAGTGCGATCGAGAACATGGACGGGAAGTTGATGTTGGACCAGGAGGTGAGAGTAGATTGGGCGTTCGTGAACGCGCCGGGGAAAAAATCGAGAAGGAGTATAAGGCGATAGAATATAAGATTCAGAGAGTGAGAGTAGAGTAATAGTAGAAGATTGCATAACATCAACAGTAGCAGAGAAGTACGACATTTGTTGTATACTTAATTCAACCGCGTTTCGTGCTTTCGTTTACGCTTCGTTCTCGCGCTTCGTTCTTTTGAATCTCTTCTCTCTGGTGATTTCAAACTCGTCATTGGCTTTGAAAATCGCCGCACAAAAAGAACGCTTAAGAAAACAACTTAACTTTCCATCTTATCATCATGTTCGAAGCGCGCATTCTCCAAGGGTCCATTTTGAAAAAAGTCCTCGAATCTATTAAAGATTTAGTCACCGATGCGAACTTTGAGTGCACCGCCAACGGGTTCGCGTTGCAAGCGATGGACTCCTCGCACGTCTCCTTGGTGGCGTTGATGTTACGAAGCACCGGTTTTGACCACTACCGATGCGACCGAGACGTGACCATGGGGATGAACTTGTTGAACATGGTGAGTCGTTGTATCATATCTTTGTCCGCGTATCGCTCTCGATCGTTTCGGTGATCGAGAGATGCAACAGATACGCGACGACCGCGTTGTATCGAAGAGAGAAGAAGAGAGTTCGTTTTGGTTTCCCAACGAGCAAAAGTCTCACATTTTTGAATTTTTCCAATCTTTTCCGATCTTTTTCCTTTCTCTTCTCCGTGCGTGTAAGAGACGACGACGACGAAAAGAGCAAAAGAACAAAAGAAAGTTCCTCCCGGCGGACTCGTCGTCGTCTCGTTGTTTGCGCGATGAAAGTGAAAATGCTTTAGAGCGACAAAAGCCGAAAACAACAACAACTTTTCTTCTTTTTGTTTTTGAGAGATCACGTTTTAAACGAGAGAGAAAGAGAGACTGACCAAAGCCAAAAACATCCTCTTTTCAATTTTTTTTTCTTTCGCGACATGATGACAATTCCAGAGCAAAATGTTAAAGTGCGCGGATAACGACGACACGATAACGATGAAAGCGGACGATGCCGGCGACGTGGTGACGTTCATGTTTGAAAACCCGAAAGCGGATAAAATTTCCGATTTTCAAATGAAGTTGATGGATATCGATACGGAACATTTGGGCATCCCGGATACGGAGTACGAAGCGACGGTGAAGATGTCCTCGAACGAGTTTCAAAGAATTTGCAGAGATTTATCGTCGATTGGTGATACGGTGACTATTGCGGTGACGAAAGATAGCGTGAAATTTACGACTTCGGGTGATATTGGGGAGGCGAATATTACGTGCCGCCGCACCTCGGACGGAGACATGAAGGAAGAGAAAGTGAAAACGGAAGAAGACGGCGAGAAAGGACATAACACGAAGTCCTCGGAAGGCCAACATGTAGACATCGATTTGCAAGAACCGGTGACGTTGACGTTTGCTTTGCGATACTTGAACTCTTTTTGCAAAGCGACGAGTTTATGCGAGAACGTGCGTTTACAGTTGAGCAAAGAGTTACCGGTAGTCGTGCAGTACTTGATAGAGGACATGGGGTACGTCCGGTTTTACTTAGCGCCAAAGATTGAGGAGGAAGACGCGGACGAAAATTAAATTGAGAAGATAATAATACACGTCGTATATTGCTCTTCTCGAAAAAGAATTGAAGAAAGAGAGAAAAAGGAGAGCGAGAAGAAGAAGGGCGCTATTATTACCGCCGCTATACAAAATACACACCACTTTAGCGAGAAAGGCGAAACAGACAGAAAGAAGAGAGAGCGAAAGAGAAAGAAAGACTTTTTTATTTAATAATAACACATTATTAAAGCGTACATCATAACACATCACAAGCCTCCTCTCGTCGTGCTTCTTGGAATCCACAGAGAGCGACTGCTCGACAACGCGCTTTTAGTAAAGTCTTGTCCTCCTCTTTGCAATCTCTTGAAAAAAACAAACAAAAACAACAAAAGAATTCCGCGTCGTCCGGGCGGCAACACTACGAAGACGAAGACGAAGAAGCGCTCTCTGTCTCTCTCGATATAGTATCATGGCCGGTGTCGATCTCGCGATGGAAGGTATTCCCAGGTATGTGTGCGATCTTTTTTTTTTTTCCTTTATCGTCGACTCATTCCAAGCGCGAAAGATGTTTAAAAACAACAACAACATGCGTTTTTCGACCAAGATGTCGAAATGTGCGGAATGTCTTTCTCTCTCTGCATGCGTGCGCTAAACGTTTAAACTCTTCTTTGTTGTCTTCTTCTTTCAAAAACAAACCCGCAAAACTGCGCACTGTAACATTATTAAAACAACAGAGGATCTGGAATATTCAAAACCGCCGCGATCTACGTTTTACGGAAAGAGAAAAGGTTGCTCACCACCGGACAGATTACCAGGTAACGTTATATTCAGCTCGCGTGGTTTGAACTTCGACAGCGTCTACTTTCCGTACTTTTTTTACTGCCAGCTGGATTTGAAAGGGCAAAATCTGGGCACTTAATTGTCTGTTCTCACATTTTTTTTTTCAAGAGGGGAGACGTTTTGTGGGAACTCTTTTTGATATTACGCGAATGGGATGATGCCGCGATGATGATGTTTTTAGTCCTTATTAGTCTTGTTTTTCTTCTCGTGTGTCTTCGTTGATGACGTTTTTATTAACTGACGCGGCGGCGTTACGTCGATTTTTTTGTATAGGTATGCGCTCGAGAACGACCTTCTCGGGAACCTTCCCGGGAAGACGCCGGAAGCGACCATGGCGTCGGCGTGTTACACGGACTTGAAGAAGAAGGACGTGAATAAGAGGGTGTTTGCGAGACCGTCGGAAGGGCACTTTGGTTTGAGAGAGTGGGCGAACGATCCGGAGTTGACGCACTTGTTGCAACCGAAGTTGCACAGGTTGGCGGAGACGTTTGAGGAGGAGCAGAAACCGAAGGTGGAGAAGCCGTGGAAGCAACCGGCGCCGATGGCAAAACGTAGAAATAATACCGCCGCTAAGAAGTTCATAGATGGGAAGTCGCGCAGGGATAGACACGGGTTCGTGCACGCGATCATAGAGCCGAGCAGAGGTGAGTACGGGCCGCCGAAGATGCAGATGCCGCCGCCGCAACAGCAGTACGGATCGCTTTCGACGCACGATACGATGGATTTAGATGCGTTGGTAGATGCTGCGGCGAACCAAGAAGACGAGGACGACTACAGGAACAATGATAACGATGAAAACGACGACGATGACGGCGACGGCGCGTATAATGGAGAAAATGATGATCACGACGAGGAGGACGCCAACACGAAGAACCACAACGAAAGCGGTGTAACGGCCGGTGTTGATAAATCGTTCGATAAAGATCCGAACGCCGAGGAAGCGAGTCCCAGCAAAACTAACATCATTAGGAACAACAACAACAACGACGACGACGACGACAACAAATCGGAAGGAGAAAGAGAAGATATCGCCGCCGTGAGTGAGGAGGAAAATAAAGCAGCAGAAGAAGAAAATGCGCCTCTGGTTTTTATCAACCCAGACCCGAACCTTTCAAACGACGAGTACGAAGCGCACCTCGCGAGTCTCGTTCAACAGCAACAAGAGAAAGAGTTGCGCGTGGCAAAACGAAAAGAGAGAGAAAAAGAACGAGCCAGGACGCAGGAGTTGGTCAAAGCCGGATTGATTCCGGCGCCGCAGTCGGCAAAGAAAAAGTCCAGTTACGTCCCAGTTGCATATAAAAAAGACGGTCGTGGGCGTCCGCGAAAGCATTTCGACGGGTTACCGCCGGCACCAATATTGTCTGTCTCGGCCAACGAAGCGGAAGAGGCGCCGCTTACGAACAACAAAAAGGCGCGGTTTACGAGCACTGCTGTTTTGCATCAGCAGCAACAGCAACAACAGCAACAACAATTGCAGCTTCAACAACGACAGCGACAACAACAACAGAAAGACGGTTTTGAGCAGATTCAAGAGCACCAATTTCCTTCGCACCATCAACCTCGCGCTGGGCACGATTCGTTCGTAGTTGACACGCAAGGTGTTGACGGTATATCGCACGAAGAAATTGCTAACGAAAGTATCGTTGCGAAAGCTACGCGAGCGGGCATGAAGAATTGGAACTCAAAGGTGAACAAGTTCTACTCCACTGCGTTTTTCACGGAGATCATCGATCCAAAACTTCCAACGAGTATTCCGGCTTTTGCGTTCAAAATGTCCCAGAACGATGCGGAACGCGAGAAAATTTTGACGCAAAACGCAATGCGACGCGTCTTCAACGAATTCGCCGAAGGTTGCGATCCGGTGAAGCAATCTTTGAACGAAGTTTCCGCGTCGCTCGAACGTTTACGCGCTCAACAAGGTAACCATGAAAACGTCATGTATTCCGCTTTGATATACGCCGTTGCGTGCTATCGTTCGGATTATCCAGAAGAGGCCACTTTGGCGCTTTCGAAAGCTTGGGACGTCTACTATTCTCTCAAAGGCGGCAACGAAACGAATGCGCAAAACGCCGCGTTCATGGATAAAATCCGAAAGGACTACGCGAAAATCGTAAGCGAAGCGTTGGATGCATAATATTCAACATAATCAACGATATGATACTACGATAAGATACGATAAGATATTTTTGTACTACTATATGTACCCGAGAGAAGTACATATGTGCCCATATATAACATCGACGTGGATATATAATAGTTCTTCTATTAAAGTTTGTTAATGCGCGATTTGATACATAAAAACATACACTACTACGTACCATGGTACCTGGTACTTACCTACCTACCTATTCATGCTCCCTTCCTAATGCTAACACTACTCATACGAACCCGTCCTTCTTTTGGAAGCTGCGACAGCATCGGCAACTTTAGCGATATCTGCGTGTAGTTTCACGTCGTGCGCTCGAACTGCGTTTGCGCCATTCATCAGAGCAACAATCGCCGCCGCCGCCGAAGCTACGTCGCGCGCATCTTTCGGAACGTCTTTCCTTTTTTCATCAACGAGCATATTTCCTACGAATCGTTTTCGCGACATGCCAACGAGCATTGGAGCTTTCGCTAGGCCGCCACATTCGTTCTTCGCAAGCGACGCGCGAACGTCCTTTAAATCCGATAACAATTCCACGCACTGTCCCTCCGACTTTGCAAACCCGAATCCGGGATCGATCCAACATCGCCACGCCGAAATACCCGATGGCAAAACTTTGCGCAAATACTGCGACGCGATTTCATCTCCAACCGTTTTTGCCACCGAACCAACCGGGTAGGATGCATTCTTACTCATGACTTGTGGGTTTCCTCGTTGATGCGATAGAACATATCCTAGTGGCACTTTTGTATTCGCCACGGCGGAAAGCATCCCTTCGTCCCAATCGCCTCCGGAAACGTCGTTTATGATATCCACCCCGATCGCATCCGCAACTTTTACCACTTCCCCGTAAAACGTATCCACCGAAACGGCAATGTTTCTCGGATCGTTTTTAAACCGTTCGCATATTGCCTCTAAAACCGGTGCCACTCTCGCGATTTCATCCGCCGCCGACACTCTAGACGCGCCAGGTCTCGTCGACTGTCCTCCCACGTCGATAATCCTCGACCCTTCATCCGCCAACTGCTCCGCGCGTCTCAACGCCGTACTCACGCTCGTGTTAAACACGCCTCCGTCGGAAAACGAATCCGGAGTAACGTTCAAAACTCCCATAACTTTCGCTCGTCCTTCGTATGGTTCCAATCGCATGTTCCTCTTAAAAGGCGCTACTCTTTGGAGCAAAATGTCATCCTCGCTTGCTTCTTCAAAATTCTTCGTCGACGTCTGCATTATCCGTCTCTCCTTCTCCCTCCAAAGTCTCGCCATGGCCGTCATTTGGTTTGCCATCGTGATGGACACGTCTCCGCTCTTATCAAAACTCATCTTTTCCGTCAAATCCGCAATCGGTGCTAACACGAACGCGCGCTCTTTGATCCTCCCGTGCGGCACTTCTAACCAAAACTTCTTTTCGTACGACGACAAAGACGAGGAAGACGAGGAAGAAGAAGAAGGAAAAGGAGGAGGATCGTACCTCACCATCGGTTCTTTTTCGCTGAACAAAATGTCTAAATCAATCACCCGCGGTCCTTTATCCGTGTTGTATACGTCTCTGCCCATTTCTCGTTCGATGTCTTTCATTTTCCCTAAACACTCTAAAATCGACCACTCTCTCGGGTGCCTCAACACGCACGCCGAGTTCAGAAATTTCGGCTGGTTTTCAATCAAAGTGTCCACAGGTTTCGTCTCGTAAACGCTCGCGAGCTTTTTAATCTCGAATCCTCGCTCTTGGAGAAGACGCAAGGCGACGTGGAAGTGCTGAAATCGAGAGGAAGAGTCTGCATCTTCTCCTCCATGTACATCGAGGTTCGACCCGATGGCGACGCACACGTCTGCAAATTTCCCCGAAGTCGAGGAGGAAGACGATTCAGACGACGACGACGAGGAGAAGAGACGCACGCGAAGAGAGCTCGAGAAGTGCTTCAGAGTCACCGCACGGTGAGCTCTGCGCATGTTCTTGGACTCGATGCGTATAAATATATCGCCGCCGCCGCGAATAAAAAGTGAGGAGTTTGTTACATTATCCAAATCCAATAAAAAGTACAAAGTCTCGCGCGCCCACTCCGTGGTGCGTCTATACAAACGTTTACTATTACTATCGCTACACATATCTATTCTACCTCAACTACGCCAACGTGTACGTGCTACAGTACAAATCTCTTTTTCTTACGACTACGTCGGCTTGAACCCTCTCGGCGGCGTCGGATCTTTATCCCTCGGAAACGTCCCGAAACAAAACCTCTTCTCGTAACCGTACGTAGATTCGTGCACGGTCACCGTCGGTTGCGTCCGGCACTTGCTCTTGCAGTGCGAAAACGCGTCCGAAAAATACCCAGTTTGCGGCTGCGCGCGTCCAATCGGTTCTCGAGTTCGATCGGTTTCCGCGGTGGAGACTTTCGCGTTTTGGCAACACGACACGCACGACTCGTACGTTCCGCAGCACTTCTCGGTTTCGCCTCCTTTGGCGAGGTCGCACGCGGAACATCCGAAGCGTTTCTCGATAGCTTTCTCCGGTGGACAACACCCGGTTGGAGGGAAAACGTCGAACCAGTCGCACGTGTACCCGTTGTCGTCGGTGATGTGATGCAAGCCTTGCTTGGTATTTACGCACTGACTCTGCGTGTACACTTTCTCGTCATCCATCGGTCGAATCGCGACTGCGGACAAACACCAAAGCGAAGACGACGAAAGAAGTAGCGTCATCATCGTCAACAGCATCCCTACTCTCCTTCTCGTCGCCAACAAAGTCCTCGTCCTCGTCGTCCTCGTCGAATCCGCTTTTCCAACACCACGGCTCAATCCCATCACAATCACCTCTCTCTCTCTCTCTCGTATTCTCTCGTGTTTATCACACAAGAGAGAGAGGGAGCGAGACAAAGTTGTTCTCGTTTCGCGTTTCGTTGAGAAAGAGAGAGGAACGAAAGAATGGAGGACAGAGAAACTTTTAGAACGACGACAAAGACCACCGCAAAGAGCGCTCTCTCTCTCTCTCTCTCTCTTTCTCTCTAATCTGAGGCATTAGACCTTTTTTCCCCGGGAAAAGTCTCCACTTTCATCAGAGCAGACAAAACCTTTCCGGCGCGGGTTCTTCGTTGCAGAAGAAGAAGACAAAGAAGAAGAAGACAAAGTGCGCACTTTCACGCGGCAGTATTCGAGAAATTCACGAACAACAAGTACTTTTCAGAGAGAGAGAAAGAGAGAGAGATGGAAGAGGAAGCGCTGAGGGAGAAAATGTCAGAAGCGACTGTGCAAGAGGAGAAACCAACGCACCCGTCGGGTTTATCCTTGGACGAAAGAGTGAACCTTTGCCTTTCCATCGGCGAAGAGTGCATCCAACCGGACGAGTTGAGACGTTTGCTGGAGAAAAAACCAAACCCGTGCGCGTATGATGGGTTTGAACCGTCCGGGCGAATGCACATCGCGCAAGGGGTGATGAAGTGCTTGAACGTGAACAAATTGACCAAATCAGGGGTAACGTTTAAGTTTTGGATCGCGGATTGGTTCGCGCAAATGAACAACAAAATGGGCGGGGACATTAAGAAAATACAAAAGGTTGGGTTGTACATGGTGGAGGTGTGGAAAGCGGTTGGGATGGATTTGAGTAAAGTGGAGTTTATTTGGTCGAGCGAGGAGATTAATAGCCGAGCGCACGAGTATTGGCCGTTGGTGTTGGACATCGCGAGGAAGAATTCGTTGGGGAGGATTATTCGGTGCTCGCAGATCATGGGACGGTCGGAGAGCGACGATTTAGCGGCGAGTCAGATATTTTATCCGGTGATGCAGTGCGCGGACATATTTTTCTTAGGCGCGGATATTTGCCAGCTCGGGATGGACCAGAGGAAAGTGAACATGTTGGCGAGGGAGTATTGCGACGATATCAAGAGGAAGAATAAACCGATCATATTGAGTCACAAGATGTTAGCTGGTTTGAAGGAAGGACAGGAGAAGATGAGTAAAAGCGATCCGAACTCGGCGATATTTATGGAAGACAGCGAAAAAGACGTGCAATCGAAGATTAAGAAAGCGTATTGCCCTCCAGGCGTGGTCGAGAAGAATCCGTGTTTGGAGTACATCAAGTACGTGATTTTTCCGTGGTGCGAGGAGTTTAAGTTGTACCGTAAAAGCGACGAAGAGCCGGAGACGGGCAAATTGGAGGTATACGAGTCGTACGAACGGTTGGAGAAGGAGTACGTGGAGGAGAAGATTCACCCCGGGGATTTGAAACCGAGTTTATCGAAACATTTGAACGCGATTTTACAACCGGTCAGAGATCACTTCGAGAACGACGAAAACGCGAAGAACTTATTGAAAACTATCAAGGCGTACAAAGTGACGAAGTAAAAGAGTTCTTCGAGGAGGGAGAGAAGGAAAAGAAGGAAAAGAAGGAAAGAGACAAAATGCGCAGATCATGATGGGTATTAAAACTTTGAAAATAAAGTAGAATTTTTTTATTTAATTTTCTTCTTATACATTACGTTGGTACAAGCGTCGCATATATATAATTAAAACTTACTGGCAATCGCGCTCGCGACGCCTAACGACACGCCTACGGCTAAACCTACGCTCAGCGGCACCGAGCCGGTGATTTCATTCATGACGAAAACAAGCGCTCGGAGCGCTTTCCCTTGGGCCGAATCTTCGAGCGCCAACTCGACTTTACGAAAATCGCCGGTTTTCGGCTTCAACGACCCTGGTTTGAACACTCGAGCTTCGCAGTTTTCAAACTGTTCGCCAGTCAAGGAGAAGCAGACCCCCCAGTGCGCGACTAAGGCGATGACGTCTTCGTCTCGGTCGTTTATCCAATCTATCAAGTCGTCCATTCTTTGCTCGAAGACGTCCACGGGTTCTAAGGAAACTTCGCCGAACGTTTTCTTTTCGTTTTCAGCGCCGACGTACCACCACGGATCAGATTCAGACTCAATGTGCGAGAAATCAAAGTCCGCGTGCGTTTGTTCGAGTTCTTTTCTCGTCTTCCCGTGGTCGGAGGCGTGAAAGACTCTTTCGCGCGCGAAAACGCAAACCGCTCTCGGCGTCGTTTGGTCGTGTTCGAAGACGTACTTCGCCGTCGCGATGGCGCGAGATAACGGCGACGCGACGATCAATTCAGGTTTTGGTTCCAGTTTTTCCACGAAAACTTGCGCTAACTGCGCGCCCGCGATGCCGGCTTTCGACAGTTTCGTGTCGTATAAAAGAGGATCTTTAAACTTTTCATCCGCCCAGTGATTGGAGGCGAGATATTCATTCATTTCCGTTTTCCCGTGTCGCACCAGGATGACTGTTTTTTCGTTCGTTTTAGTACTCTTTCTTCTATCAGCATCCATACCGCTCGTCGTGCTCACCAACGTCGTCGCGCTGCTCATTTTTCTCCCGATTATTCGCTGTTTTCTTCTAAATGTGAACAACACCGAAGACGATGATGATGATGATGATGATGATGGTGTTGGTGTTGACGTCGCCATTCAACAAAAGAAAAGTCTAACAACAAACACCGCCGGTTTTTTGTCCCAGCGGCAGAGGTACACTAAATCTTCGTTTAATAAGAGAGCGCACGAATAAAAAGCGTCCACAAAGTCAAATAGTTTCTCTCTCTCTCTCTCTCTCTCTTTACGGAGAGGAAGGCGCAGACCGTGCGACGAATATTCCTTTGGAGTGGAGAGATTTTGGTTTTTTTTCCCCAAGGCTTCTCTTTGAATGTCACATGTGCTCTCACTTTTTCTCAATAAAGAAGGGAGAAAGAACACACAAAAACACGATGTCGAGCGAAGACGTGGTCGAGGAAAACAACGCGTTGTGGAGGTTGTTTCGAAACGCCGGAGACTTTGGAGGCGTGTGTCGCGATGTCGTGGAGAAACACGTGCTTCCGAGATTGAATTCGAATGATGTGAAATTCTTGCACGGTGTGAATACGGAGACGAGAAAGTTGGTGAAGAGATCATCTCGCGCGGATGATTTGAAAAAGAAGTTTAAAATAGAAGAGATGTCGTCGATATCGACTTTGGAGTTCACTTGGGAGAATCGATCGTTGTGGCCGAGAGACTGGGACGCAACATGCTTTTGCTGTCGAGTTGCTTACACGAATAAACTCGAGTTGCTCAAGTGGGCGCGAGAGGAGAAAAAGTGTGAGTGGAATGAATGGACGATTAATTCGGCCGCACGTCAAGGTAATCTGGAAATGGTAAAGTATTGCGTTGCAAATGAGTGTCCTATCGATGAGTATGCGTGTGCATGGGCTGCCGGAAACGGTCATCTTGAGATACTCAAATACTTACGCGAAGAAGCCAAAGCGCCTTGGGATTGGAGAACTGCCGAATGGGCGGCTCGAAAGGGTCATCTTCACATACTCGAATATCTTGTTGAGCGTAAGTATGATCAATTTGACGGATGGGCGTGTGTGTGGGCGGCCAAGTTCGACTACTTTGACTGTTTGAAGTACTTGCACGAAACCGCCAAAGCGCCTTGGGACTATTGGGCCGTACGCTAC
>Ga0209090_10002294_pt1 | contig 12107 bp, 10 predicted proteins | sample ArcticOcean_MG_C_9_FD_187432 | JGI IMG/M metagenome (GOLD analysis project Ga0209090, IMG submission 187432) | Marine microbial communities from western Arctic Ocean - ArcticOcean_MG_CB2_152 (SPAdes) (version 2) | ecosystem: Environmental > Aquatic > Marine > Oceanic | place: Arctic Ocean... | reverse complement strand
TTTGGTATTCAAACTCGGTCTCGTCCTCGCCTTATCTGGCGCGCTCGTCAACGTCGTATCGGACGAAATCCTCCTCCGCAGGCGAAGGGCGAATACGAGAGCGACGCCGTCCCGCGCCGCCGCGCGGCGCCACTCCGTCGTCTCCACCAACAAAAGCAGCAAACACATCCTCCCAAACGGATTCTTCTTCGACTACGTGTTATGTCCAAACTATCTCGGCGAATTCATCGAGTGGCTCGGCCTCGCCGTCGCCACGAACAACCTCGCCTTGCGCGCGTTCGCGCTTTGGACGTTCGCCAACCTCTTCCCGCGCGCCGTAAACTATCGACGGTGGTACGTGGACACGTTCGGGGAGAAAGCGGTCGGAAAGCACAGGAAAGCTTTCCTGCCCTTTCTCGTTTAATTATTTATACTGAGAGAGTATGATTATAAACAAGTGTGTTATATATACACGCATATAGCTTTTTAATAGCAAATATAGGCACCAAGCGGAAAAATGATTTCACATCCCCTACGTACCGGTTTGTTTTCTCGGCGTGTGGGCTCTTTTCTACGAACGCAAAGATTCGTTTGTTACAAACACGTGGCACTGCCTCTGATATTCAGACAGTTGTTTTTTTTCCTTCTTTTTCCACTTTATCCAAACTTTGGCTACACAACAGAACCACAGTGCGACGAAACACTCCTCCTCCTTTTCATCATCATCGTCATCATGTTTGCGACGACAACCCACCACCAAACGCACCTTTCGTCCTCCTCTTTGGCTGGATCGAATAACAAACGATCGTGCCGCTGCGCGCGACCGAGGACGACAGAGACGAGGATGATGCTGATATCGAGACATTCCCCGAGCAAATCATCATCGTCCAATTCGTTGACCTCTTCCTCCTCTTTGTTGGGGAATAACAACGATTTTGCCGCGTCTTCTTTAAGACGCCAGAATGCAAGAACGAGGACGACTAAAGTGGTGAAAGTATCCGCGGCAGCCGCGTCGTTTGAGATTTCCCAAGAGGCGAAGAAGACGGCGTTGTTAGGCGTCCTCTTCGGTGGTTGGTACGCGTTTAACATCGTTTTCAACATTTACAACAAGCAAGTGTTGAAAGCGTTCCCGTATCCGTGGCACTGCACGATGTTCCAATTTATGGCCGGATGCGTTTTAATCGCCATCATGTGGGGTTTGAACTTAGTGGAAAGACCGAAGAAGGAGGTTTTCTCCACGGAGAATTTAAAGATGGTTTTGCCGTTGGCGATGATTCACACGCTCGGAAACTTGTTGACGAACATCTCGTTGGGTAAAGTTGCGGTGAGTTTTACGCACACGATCAAAGCGATGGAACCGTTTTTTAGCGTTTTGTTTTCGTATTTGTTTTTAGGGGCGACGCCGAGTCCAGCAGTCGTGGCTGCGTTGGTGCCGGTGGTTGGTGGCGTCGCGTTGGCGAGTTTGGCGGAGGCGAGCTTTAATTGGATCGGTTTTGGCGCCGCCATGGGGTCGAACGTCGTCTTTCAGTCCAGAAACGTTTTTTCGAAGAAAGTTATGGGAGGGAACAAAGGCGTGAAGATGGATAACATCACTTTGTTTTCCGTGATGACGTTGTTGAGTGCGGTGATTTCCTTACCGTTGGCGGTGGTTGTCGAAGGCGTGAAATTCACGCCGGCGGCGTTGGCCACGAGCGGGTTCCCGTTGGCGGACATGATGCAAAGAGTATTTATTACCGGGGCGACGTTCCACTTGTACCAACAAGTCTCGTACATGATTTTGCAACAAGTGACTCCAGTCACGCACTCGGTTGGTAACTGCGTGAAGAGGGTGGTTGTCATCGCCTCCTCGGTGTTCTTCTTCCGCAACCCGGTGTCTCCGTTGAACTTGGCCGGCACAGCCATCGCGTTGGCGGGCGTCTTTGCGTACTCGCAAGTCGCGAAGAAAGGTGGCGGTAACAAATCTTCTGGCGGCGCGTACACGGACGAGTTCAGACGGATCACCGGTTTGGTTAACTTGAAAGACAACTAATACGCACGCTGTTTTTGTGCGTACGACGAGCGTGTGTTTGTATGACTTTCAGCGACGAAAAACCAATAACTACATTGTAGAAGTATTTTGTGTACTTTCAACTTTCTTTCTTTCTAACAGCTATAAACTATGCGCGCATCAAACGAGAGGCGCGTGGCAAATAAACGTGTAAATGTATTTCATCGTCGCGCCCCGCCGCCGCCGCCGCCGCGCGTCTTCTCCACGAACGTCTCCACCAAACCTCTAATTTTCTTCCTCGCGCCCGGTTCGTCCAACCACATTTTCACGCTCTCTTCCTCGTCTTTCACTTGTAACTCTTTGCTCATCACTTTCTCGCACGTTTTTTTGCATATCGTTTTGTATTCCTCTTTCGAGATGTCTTTGTTCGCGTAAAACGGTTGGAGGTGTTTCTTGACGACTTCTAGAATCGCAATCTTCATGTTCGGCCTTTGAGGATTTTGTTGTTGAACGCGCTTGTTCTCCTCCTCCTCCTCCGTGGTCTTCCTTTTCCTCTTCTTTTCGACTTCCTCCTTCTCTCTCTTCGCTTGTATAATCATCTCCCCTTTGGTAAATTCGTACCAGACGAATCCAATTGGATTTCTCCCCGCACATAAGAAATCAAATCCGTTCTTTTCGACCGCTTCTCTCGCGATTTGTTCTTTCTCCGCGCCAAATTTCACCGAATATTCGGACACTTTAGAGATGTTTGCGAGTTCTGTTTGTGATTCAGGTTTGATTGGGTGCGTTTGTGACATTCTTTTTTCTTCTCTGCTGAGCGCGAGCTCCAACGGTTTTTTATCAAGTGTTTTGCCGCTTCGGGAAAAATTTCATTCTAAAACTTGCTTTGCGGAGAATAACAGGAAAGAGCAGAGAGCATTCACACGAACGCGTCGTAAAGAGAGGAGACAGAAGATGATGCTTTCGACGAGCAGCACGAGCAGTGGCGGGATTTTTCTTCCTCGCGCGTCGACGATACGTAAAACTCCTTTCATCATCACGCAAAGCGGAAGAGTCGCGAAACGACGTCACCGTTCCTTCAACGCGTCGTTGAAGACGACGGAAGACGAAGACGCTTTTCTGAAGAAGAAGAAACAGACGACAAAAGATGACGGTGGTAATGCTTTCTTCTTTTCGAGAGAAAAAGTCTTCGAGACGAAAGCGACGGCGATGTGTTTGAGCGCGCTGTTGGTGATGATGTCGTTTCCGAATGCCTCCTTTGACTCCGTGGAGGCGATGGAAATATCTTCAAACAAAGAGACGAGGACAACAACACTAAGAACGATTAACAGAGAAAAAGCAACAGAAGAAGATAAAATATTCGACGATTTCGTTTTGCCTCCTCCTTCTTTGTCTTCTTCTTTGTCTTTGTCTTCTTCGGATGACGACGCGGGAAGGACTCTGACCGCGAGGACGACGAACGCGGGGACGATGCTGTTATCGAGCGAGGACGAAGAGGACGAAGATTTGAACGCGCAGCTCGCCGAGGCCATACGGAAAGGCGACGCGTCGAAGATTGCGGACATCGGCGTAAAATTGAAAGAGAAGGAGGACAGGGAGAAACAAAAGTTAATCGAGCCGAATTACGTGACGAAAGTGCAAAAAGCGGCGCCGTTGAAAGACGAGGAGAAGTCGGTGGTGGATTTGTTCACGAAATCAAAGTCCGCGGTGGTTTTTATAACCAACGTCGCGGTACGGAGAGACGCGTTTACGTTGAGTTTGACCGAGCAGCCGCAAGGCGCCGGGTCCGGGATTATTTGGGACGACGAAGGGCACGTGGTGACTAATTATCACGTCATTCGGAACGCGAACGAGTTGAAAGTGCAGTTTAGTTTACAAAACAATCGCGGGCCAAATAGCAAAGGGAAAATTAACGACGTTTTGGACGCGTGCGACGCCGTGGTTGTTGGTTTCGACGACGATAAAGATATCGCGGTTTTGAAATTGATGGACGAAAGTTGTTACACGAATAAAGCGAGAGCGTTACCGATCGGATCCTCGAGTAGTTTACAGGTTGGTCAAAAAGTCTTCGCGATTGGAAATCCGTTCGGTTTAGACCACACATTGACGACTGGCGTCGTGTCCGGGTTATCGAGACAGATTCAAAGCGGGAACACGGGAAGACCGATCGATGGAATCATTCAAACCGATGCGGCTATTAACCCAGGTAATAGTGGTGGTCCTCTGTTAAACTCTTCCGGACAACTCATCGGATTAAATACCGCCATTTATAGCGCTTCCGGTACCTCCTCCGGCGTCGGTTTCGCGTTACCCGTGGACATGGTCACCGGCATCGTCGACCAAATCATCCGTTTTGGCAGAGTTACTCGTCCAATCATCGGCGTGTCCTTTGCCCCGGACGAAATCGCCGAACAGTTAGGTTTAGGAGGCGTGTTAGTGCTGGACGCGAGAGAGGGCGGCCCGGCCGAAAGAGCCGGCATCCGAAGCACGAAACGCGACGACTCTGGTCGTTTACTCCTCGGCGACGTCATCGTCGGCATCGACGACGAGAAAGTCGAAGACTCCTACGACCTCTACAGAGCCTTAGACACCCACGTCGTCGGCGATTCGGTTAAAGTCTCCGTCTTTCGCGACACCGACCGAAAAGTCCTCGATTTTCTCGTCAAGTTGGACGACATCAAAGACATGAAACCGCCATCGACGAACCGAAAAATCATCCGCCCGAACGGTCGGTCGCCGTCCTCCTCCTCCCCGTCGTCCGGTGACGACAGTAGCAATAGTAGTAGTAGTAAAGGGTTAGGAAGAGGAGGTCGGTTCGAGCCTTTGACGCCGCCGACGACGCGCTAAAAAGTAGCTCAAGGCGCTAAAAAGTAGTACCGCGTTTCAAAAAGTAATACATACTATGTAGTTCAATTTATCTTAAGAAAATGTCACAAAACTTCTCTCTCTTTCTTTTCGCGGAATCGATGAACGAAAACGCGCAAAGAAGTTTGCGCTTTGTTTTTTACTTCTTTGAGGGGAAAAGAAGAAAAAAAGGACTATTTGATTTAAAAGTTTAGGGTATCGAACAAATTTGTGGAGCCCATAGCGACGTGTCGTGTTCTCCTCTTCGAAAAAGCGCTCACAAATTGGTTTTTCACGATGATTGAACAGCGCTCCTCCGCGCATCATCAGGAGACGATTCAGACGACGGCGAACTCTCTCTCGGAGCAATCGAACAACGAAAACAACAACCCCATATCGTCGGATTTTCTTTCGTCGCCGATTAAGAAGCGGCCGATTTATAGTAGTACGACGACGAATACGAATGGAATGGTTGTTGCGTCCAAGGCAGAGGCCACACCGACGGGTGCCACGTTGCAAAAACATCTTCATCACCAAACGACGACGACGGCTTTGACGACGAACGGGGACGACGCGCGCGTGGTGCAACCATCATCATCGTCGGAGACGGCGAAACAACAACACATACAACAAATACAAAAGATATGTTCTCGATGCGCGTGCCTCGCCTCGTGCGCGTGGCACAAATCCAAAACAACACCGAACGCCTCCTTATGCGAGACGTGTTACCGCGTAGAAGCGTTAGAGTTGGTCGATAAAAAATGCCACGCGTGCGAAACGACGAAAACGAGCCGGCAGTGGTACAAGTCGAAAATCACCGTCGGCGACTTGTGCAAGAGGTGCTACCGGATCGAACTGGTCGCGTTGCAACACAAGACGTGCATCGCGTGCTCGAGCAAAACGACCAGTGGACACTGGTACAAAAGCAAACTCTTACCGGACGGGGATTTGTGTAATAATTGTTACGGGAAGGTGCGTTTCGCGTCGTCGGAGTTTCGCGTCTCCTTTTCGAGCGAAGCGCGCGTTTTTTTTTCCTCTCTCTCCCAATTTTAAAGCACTGACCACTTAAAACTTTAACCGCGTTTTACCAAACGAATCGCAACTACAACAACAACAACAACAGGAATACAAACTGATGAAGAAGAAAATGGCGGAGATGAAAGCGTTGGAGGAGCTCGCTAAAAAGAAGGAACAGGAAGAGAAGGGTGGTTGATTTTTTCTTTTTTTTGAGCACCTTTTTTGCTCGTTTTCTTTCCGAAAAAAAGGGGTGCTCAAGAGTGCTCGACGAGAGAACTAGAAGTCAAACAAACGCGCGCGAGAAGAGAGAGAGAGAGAGAGAAAACAACAACAGAACGTGTGTGTGTGACACGCGTGTGTACAATTATAATTTTTTCAAATGTACACTTACCGAAAAAAGTACGAGAACCATAACGTAAATCACATTTTGCTCACAATCTCGGCGTGGCGCCGCTAAGAAAAATCTTCCCCGTGACACCAAACTTACCGGCGACGAAAAATGCCAAGTCGCGAAAGAGACTCACCGGTCCTTTTCCAGTTTCCAAGGCGCCGACGAATCTCGAGGCGTTCATGATAGCTTCAGTCGGAGGTCTTCGCGTGTTCGAATACGATTGCAACGCCTCGTTCACTTTGCTCGGATTTTTTATATCCGCCCCGCATGTCGCCAAACACTTCGCTAAAACGTACGCGTCTTGCATCGCTTGGTTGGCGCCTTGACCTAAGAACGGTGGCATGGCGTGCGCGGCGTCGCCGACCAACACGACTTTTCCGTTCGAAGAACTCCAACTGTCCAGAGGTTCGTGGAAGAAGACGCCGATTTCGAAAAACCGTTCGCATCGCAAGCAAAGACGCAAGACGTCCGCGGGCATGTTCGCTTTCATCATCTTGTTGTGCGCGTACTCTTTCGTCACCGACGAGTTGACACGCCAGGACGGGTTACTGTTGGCGCTCCCTAACGGTTCGTTCGAGCAAAAGGCTAAGTTATGCCTTTTTCTGTTCTCCCCGCCACCGGTGAACACTAACGAATAGGCGCCGTCGCCGAACCATTGGTGCGCGGTGGTTCGATCGCTCAATTCTCGGATTAAATCTTCCGGTTTATCGTCCACCCCAGTCACGCCGAATAAAATTTTAATCCCAGAGTATATCGGTTCTTTCCTACCACTAGTACTACTACCGCCGCTCCTACTGCTGTTACTGCTGCCGCTGCTGCTACTACCATCACCACTAGTTGCATTACTTTCCACTACGCACTTCCTCGCCAACGAGTCAATGCCGTCCGCGCCTACGATCAAATCAAACTTTCTCGTCTCGGTAGTCGTCCCGTCTCTCCTCCTCAACTCGACTTCACCTGACTCGGCGTCGACGCCGATAACCTCGCACCCGAGCACAACATCGCACGTCTCTTCGTTCAAACTCTCCCGCAAACTCTTACTCAAATCCGCTCTCATGACCGTCCCAGCCATAACTTCTCCTCTCTCCTCGTTCACCAACAACTCTTTCGCGTTCATTAAAAAATCGCCTCTCACTTCCCTCTCGATATCCACCTCGAACAAACGCGTTCGATCGACGTCGCACCGTCTCGACAGCACCGCTCGCAACCGGTTCGCGTTTTTCGAAAACACTTCCTCGTACACCCCTAACTTTTCCAGAACGGCCGCGCCGCCGTTGATGTTAAACCCGCCGCCTAAGTTCCCGTTCAGAGCGTTCGGGTTCTTATCCAACACGGTTATTTTCAGCCCCGAAAGCGGTGGTTTCCTCGTACCCTTTGGTGGCGACAACATTTTTTGCATCGCGAGCGCGGTGGTTAATCCCGCCGGTCCCGCGCCTAACACGCACACGGAATACAAATCATCCTCGTTATTATTACGTTCCTCCTCTTTTTCTTTCTCATCGTCGCACTCATCGTCAGTTCTCTCCATCGCGCGCGGTGATCTTCTTTGTCTTCTTTTCCCCTGAAATCGATGATGATGATGCGCGTCGAAAGGACGACGTTTCGAGGAGAAAATTCGAGAAGAAGAAGAACAACGCGAAGAAGAATGAGAGAGCGAAAAGGACGTCATCGTCCTTCGTCTTTTTCTCGCGGTGAGCGGCTCCTTGTTGTTGTTGCGTCTTGCACCCTTTTTATAACGAAAATACGGATGTGATTTCGACATTTCTCCTCGGACCAAAAAGCATCGTCAGAGAGACAAAAGGGAGAGAGAGAGAGAGATGACGACGCGTCCTCGCGGTCGTCTTTCGCCGCTCCTTTTCGTGTGTCTTCTTCTTTTGTTTTTTACCGCGAACGCTTTAAAAGAAGAAGAAGACAACAACAACAACAACGACAACTTGGGGATGGAATTCGAGGTGGAGAAAGACTCCGATGTGGATTTAAACGAAGAAGAAGACGGAGGCGCGAACACCAACGACATGGAATCGTACGCGTTACAGCTGGACGATTTTACCGGGGAAATTTTGAAACCTCCGAGGCAAAAGCGACGACAAGAGCCGGAGTGGATGAACGAGCTCGCGAGTGTACCTGGCAATTGTAGTAAGAAGAGTCGTCAAAACGGAGAAGAATACGAAGAAGACGAGGTGTCTTTACATCGCGTGCCTTTGCGCTTACCGACGAATCGAATTCAGTTGAAAGACGTGTTCGTAACGAGAGAGAATTATAAACGATTAGGTTTTGGAGGGATAAAGAGGTACTACGCGCTCCCTCCGAACGCGGGGGCGATCGCGAAGAAGTACCGTTGGAAGAGGTGCGCCGTGTTGGGGAATTCGGGTACGCTTTTGGACGCGTCGTTTGGAGGCACGATTGACTCGCACGACGTAGTGTTTCGGATGAACCAGGCGCCGGTGAAAGGGTACGAGTTACACGTGGGGAAAAAGTCGACGTTTCGAGTGTTGAATTCGTTGTGGTCGCACAGGTATTCGCACGGGTACGCGCCTTGGGATCCAGGGTATCAGAACCTGCCGTTGGAGAAGGACGTAACGTTGATTTTGACGCGTGTAGACGCGACGATTTTCAACGAGATGCACGAGTTTTGGAGGAAAAGGAGACCAGATATTACGCTGCTGATTTTATCGAGTAAAGTGATTAACATTATTCGACAGACGTTGGTTGATTATCGGTCGAGATTGTGCGCGGCTGGGGTAGAATCCGCCGGTGGTCCCGGTGGGAACACGCCCAGTTCTGGGTGGGTTTCCGTATACGCCGCCATGCAACTGTGCGGCAAAGTTAACGCGTACGGGTTTGGGACCAAAGTAGCTGGAGCCGGAGAAAACGGAGCGAGCAAAGAGGTTTCTTACCACTATTACACCGGCATGGCGGCGAGAAAGTTTGGCACGGACGTGCACTCGTTCGAAAGCGAGAAAATGTTGATTGAACATTTAGATCGATCGAAGAAAATCACGTTGTGCACATCCGCGGGAAGTAAGGAAGATAGCAACCAAAAGCATCGCAGAGGCTTCATGCCAGTAGACGCGCAGTGCGGGAAAGCTTAGTAATATATTAGATAGTTTATATACGGTAGTCAAATCAATAGTATTCGTTCTTTACAATCATAAAAGAGGGAATTGAAGTGAGATGAATTCCTTTTACTTTTTCTTCTTCCCTTCTAACTCGTTCTCATCGTCGGAATCTTCGGCATCGTCCTCATCCTCGTCCTCGCCCTCGTCGTCACTTCTCACGTCTTCCGCCTCGCCTTTCGTGACGACTTTAATCGCTACTTTCAAAATTAAATAAAACCAATACGCCTGCAACGCCAAGACTATGTACAACAAAACTATGCACGACCAATACCCAATCAATAACGCCAAATTCCTTTCCACGTTCACAAACTTTCTGCATTCGAAATGCGAGCTGTAAACGACGTAAGGATACATGACCAACCTGGTGATAAAAAACGTCACCATAAACACCCCGAACAAAACGTCCGCCATAAACTGACACCGCTTCCCGACTGTAATCGCTCTTTGCGTCGCCATCGCCCAATTATTATTACTTCTACCGCTCCTCTTCTTATTCAACTCGCTCTTCCTCGCGTCCGCGACGTACTTGAACAACTTTGCCACGTGCAAAGGCACGTCCGCCGGGTCTAACAACAACATGATTATCCCCCCGACTCTCGTGAACCCGTACGCGTACGATATCCCGATCAAAAACACCGTCGAGAAGTGATGCAACAGCATCTCCCTCTTATCCTTCCTGTCGTACTCTAATCCGACCGAAATTATCTCCGCCACGTACCTCGACACGTACAGCAAATAATACCCTCTAAAATCCGCCGACGTTCGCGAATCGCTCGTCTGATTTTTCCACCAGTTAAACGACGGCCAAAACCACGGCTGCGTCTTCACGATTCGCAAGCCGACGAGAAAAAAACTCAGATAAACCATAGCCTCTAACGCCGATTGCGAGAACTTTTGCACAGCTTTTTTCATCATCCTCTCCTTACTCCTCTTTGTCTTCTTATTATTTTTCTTATCGTCGTCTTCTTCTTCGCCCAACAAAGACGAATTTAAACACTTCCGCGCGATCGGTTCCACCAGGAACACTTTCACCGTTTTGTTCAAAACGAACAACGCGACAGAGAGCACGCAGACGACTTTGACGTCCACATCGAGCGAAGGCTCGCGGAATAATAACGACGACATCTTCTCGTCCTTCTTCAAAATAAAACGTTGGGGAGAATTCAACAAATGAGAAAAAAAACGCATCTTCCCATCAGAAACGGGAGATGAAAAGAAGGCCGAACGGAAGGTTTCGACGACGATGGTTCGAGTTTCTTCGAGGACGACCCCGAGCGACCACGAGGAGGAGGAGGAGGACATTTTGAGAGCAACGGCGGGGCGTTGTTGTGCTCAATGTGTAAAGTGTTGTTGACTTGATTTTTTATCTTGCTTGCAAGAGGATAATTTAGGGTTTATATGGTTATTCTACCGGTGTCGTTTGGAAGGAAAAACAACGACGAAAAGAAAACACCGGTAACACACTTTGCGCACACGCACGAGGAGCAGAAGCCTTTGCTTTTAAAACGAGAAGCGAGGACGATGACAGGGTTTGATGATGAGCTGAAAGCGACGTGCGCGAAACTTTCCGTACCAGGGAAAGGCATCCTCGCCGCGGACGAATCCACCGGGACGATTGGAAAACGATTTCAATCGATCGGGGTGGAAAACGTCGAAGCGAACCGTCGGTTTTGGCGAGAGACCTTGTTTACCGCGAAGGACGTGGAAAAGTACATCTCCGGGGTTATTTTGTTCGAGGAGACGTTACACGCGAAAAGCGAGGACGGGACGGAAACGTTGATGGAGATCTTAAGGAAGAAAGATATTGTGCCTGGGATTAAAGTGGATAAAGGGGCGACGATACCGGTCGGGAAAGACGGAGACGGGGAGACGGATACGGATGGGATGGACGGGTTAGGCGAACGGTGCGCGGCGTTCTATAAAGCCGGGGCGAGATTTGCAAAGTGGCGGGCGGTGTTGAAGATTGACGTTGAGAAGGCGTTGCCGAGCGCGGACGCGGTGGAGGCGAACGCGAAGAGTTTGGCGAAGTACGCCAAGATTTGTCAAGAGAACGGGTTAGTACCGATCGTGGAGCCGGAGATTGTGCCGGATGGTAAGCACGACGTGGAGGTGTCGAAGACGGTGACGAAGAACGTGTTGACAAAAGTCTTCGAGCATTTGAACAAAGAGAACGTGAATTTGGAGTTGATGGTTTTGAAACCGAACATGGTGACGCCGGGAAGCGGGAACGAAGAGTCGGAAAAAGACGACTTAAAAGTGGCAGAGTATACCAACGAGGTATTGTTAGCGTGCGTGCCAGAGACAGTGCCGGCGATTCTATTCTTATCCGGCGGCCAATCCGAAGACGCGGCCAGTCAAAGGTTGAATTTAATGCACAAGATGCAAAAGGAGTCCGACAAAACGTTCCCGTGGACGCTTTCGTATAGTTACGGGAGAGCGTTGCAAGCGTCCGCGTTAAAAGCTTGGTCTGGAGATAACAGCAACGCCGGTAAAGCGCAAGAGGCGTTCATAGAAAAAGCGAAATCGTGTTCGTTAGCCAGTTTAGGAGAACTTTAAAGAAGAAGAAGAAGAAAAAAAGAGGAGAGAACGAGAGAGAGAGAGAGAGACCCGTATCGTCCTTCATTTTTTTTTAATTTATCACGCGCACACACACACACATGCACACACGCGTGCACACTTTGCTCCTGCGTTACTACTCATCGCGACACCAGAGACTTTACTAAAGAGTAGGTCTTCGAAAAGAGGAAAATTTTAAGACGAAGAAGAGGGG
>Ga0209090_10002293_pt1 | contig 12107 bp, 10 predicted proteins | sample ArcticOcean_MG_C_9_FD_187432 | JGI IMG/M metagenome (GOLD analysis project Ga0209090, IMG submission 187432) | Marine microbial communities from western Arctic Ocean - ArcticOcean_MG_CB2_152 (SPAdes) (version 2) | ecosystem: Environmental > Aquatic > Marine > Oceanic | place: Arctic Ocean... | reverse complement strand
TATTATTATTATTATTATTATTATTATTATTATTATTATTATTATTATTATTATTATTATTATTATTATTATTATTATTATTATTATTATTATTATTATTATTATTATTATTATTATTTCCTTGCGCCGCCGCGCCATGGCCACGAAGTGCTGGTCCAGGTCCCGTTTGATTGAGGGGAGGTAGACCTTGGCTAAGCAGAACAGGTCGAGCGGGTCGGCGCGTCGGCCTCCTCGCAGCAGGAGCCGCCCCTCGAGGTCCTTCCACTCGTCGCGGTACTTGCGCGTGACGTGGTTGACGTCGCCCCAGGACCGCTCGATTGTGGGGTTGTGCACGCTGGACGTTACCGTGACGCGGCTCACCATAATGTCACCATCTAGGTGCGGCACGCGCACCGGCGCCAGGTTGTCCGCCCACAAAAGTTCCATCATTTTTCTGACGCTGGACCACGCCGGGGCGGCGTCGATGGCGATGTTGTACGGCACTCGCTTCCAGTCCCGCACCAATGATTAACAACGAGTGCTCGAGCCCGCGCAGCGACGTCAAGACCGAGTAGTGGATCGGGCAGCGCCACTTAGATTCTTGAGTCCTTGAAGGAGTCCTTTGATGGTTTTGGACCAGCCGGCACCACCCGTGAAAATAGGGGCTAGTGGCGCAAAACCTACTAGGGCTTGTGTGCCCCGTACCGTTAACGGTACGGGGCAAACACTCGTGACTCGCGGACTCGCGTGGCATGGCGCGCATCGCGTGGCGATCCTCACGGTTGCGGTCCAGCCCGGACGGGGTTTCGGTGGCACCCTCGAGGGTGTCCCTATCGACGGCCGCGAGGCGCCCCGTCTTCTCTTATACTGGCGTCGGGGCGCGCTGACGTGGCCTTTAGCTGCCCGCCGCTTTGGGGCCAAATTTGGGCCAACATGCAAGAGTTACTAAGTCTAAGTAAGTAAGCTATAAGTAGAATTTTACCCCTTGCAACTGAAACTTTTGCACGGGTTGCCTAGAAAACCAGAAATCCCTGTAAATTTGCGGGTTTTGGTCGTGTGCGGTTTTTCCCCGCCCATTCGGACCGTTACGGCGGGCGTGCAGACTGTCGTTGCGAGTGGATTAAGGTCGAGCGGACGATCTCACTGTCAATCTTGTTCTCGAGGACGAGCACGGCTAGCGCCTTCGCGTTGAGACCCTTCAGAATACAGCGCCATCCAGCGTTGTAGCCCGTCCCGACCGCATAATACTTTGCGACTGTGCCTTGCGGCCCGTTGGCCGCGTTCTCGACGAGACAGAGGGCGAGAAGGTCCTTCTGCTCCTGGGTATTTTTGGTACTGTTCGACGGCAATTCTTTGGCTGCGGTTTTCTGCTTTGATGAGCGTGTGTATGTGGGCGGCTGAGCGCTTTGAAGGCGCTGCGGTGCCGCTGGAGTGTGATTGCGATGCTCACGGAGGTGAGCCAAATGCAACGGGATAATTATAGAGCAACGAACCATGCGGCGTTCGGCCAGACCCCGGCTCGTCTATTAGGTACCGTGATCCACTTGCTAGTACTACTAACTGCAGTGCCTCCGAGTCAACAATTCGGGCCCGGGAATCATGATGTTGGGAATTGAAATTGAAATTGGCGTTAATTTGGCACATCCCTGGTTGGTGCCATGGCAAGTGTGTCACACATATCGTACTTGACACTCAGCTATTCGCGCGACTAACGAAGCTGCTCACACAAATACTCGAAGCATGGAGCGAATCTAGCGTACTAGGGCCGCCAAAATTGACATCTTGGTTGTGCCCCTCAAGCGCAGTCTAACTGGTGGTAGCGCCGTTAGTATATTATTATCAGCAAGGTTCTGTGAGGGCCCAGGCCCTGTTCGCTTAGGCCAGGTAAACGTACACACGCGCATCACTCGCATTGCGTTCAAGGTACTCACGCTCGAGAAGTGATTCAATGCACTTTTTAATAAACTGAGGTTGAGGGTGAAACCGTTGACTGAGTTGACGTGTGACCTAATGGATGCGTAACATCTCTACTAAGTTTCAGGATACAGTAACTGACCTCTGCAATTAGGTCGTTGTGTTGGGCTTGCTTGCGGGCTTTCATGATACGGACTACAGTGGCTTCACAGAGATGACGACGGTCTTCCTCTATGGCCGCAGGGACACTATGGCTTGAATCTGGGTGGGTATTTAACTCTTTCATGGCAACCAGGGGCACACGGACCCGCCTAAGCTTAGATGCGAATGAGTTATTTACTTTGAATTTGTCATCACTAGACAATCCTTTCCCCTTCGACCTCTTCAGAAGAATTCGGTATTTTGGAGTGCAGAGAGATATGAGATGGCGCTTGAGGTCATTGTGTGGGATCTTGGTTGAGTCTGTGATACTTTGCATAGTGAGCTCTTCGCCAAAATCTAATGCATTGAAGAGAACAAGGATGCACATCTGATAGGTGGAGACTGTAAATTCGTGCTTTACAATGTCGGAGAAAGTAGCTTTTAGTTCAGCTGTTCCGGAACTTGTTAGCCAAGTCAGTTTACGGCCAGTGTGCTGTTTTAGGTAGAAATTCTTAAATCTTTCAGCAGCGAAGGCGGCAATATCTGGGACGACGCACGGAATCGCAGAATGAATTGGCCAGTACCCTGCAGTTAGCATTGTTACGTCTATATCACACAAAGCAGCAGGTTCTGTAGTTACATCTATTTCATTCACTTTCTTTTCATCCCGGTGGGTATTATATTTTTCCATAGCTCCCCTCGAAAATCTTATGTCCGTAACCATTCCTTCAAGCTTGGTGGTGTACTGGTAACCGCATTCGCCTTTCAGCTTGACAAGTATCTGCCGCTCAGCTTCTGAAGATATTGATCTCTGATTGAGAAGCCTCTTTGCAAGATACTGTTTATAGATTACTTCAAAAACATCTTTATCGTGAAGGTAGCGAAAAATTATGATCACCTTGTCCAACTCACATTCCACTTCTCCCTCTGCAGCCACCCTGAACCCAGACCTCATGAGCTCATCTATATAAGCCACGAGAGAGGACGCGCAGCGAGTGTCTGCATTAATAACAGACTCAAAAGCCTCTTTTACTTTCTTTTGGGCAATATTCTCGCCCTGAAATGCATTCTGCACCACACTATCATACTTTTCGCGAAGTGCAAGCAGGCTGCGTAAAAGTACGACGGGATCTTTCATCTCGTCATTTACCAGAAGCTGCCCTGCTGCTCTAACGTGCTCATGAAGAGCAGACCGCAGCAGATCAAGGGTCGCCGGGACTTGAAAACACAGAGCATACATTCGTGTGATATCGGCCATTTTTTCTTCACTTTGCATTAGAAGATCACAAAAACCTGACTTCTTAGATTCAAACAGGGCTGGAGTATGCGCTGTGATGAGTTCGGTCTCCACAATATGACGGAGCTTCGGTCTTGTATTGGCGTGCAGGTAATTTGGTACTCTTTGCATCTCTTCGCATATTCTAGACTCGACCTTTTTGAGATAGTCAGGGCATGTGTTTTGAGATAGAAAAAGGTGAGATTCACTACGATAAAATTGACACGTGTCTTTTAGAAAATAAACTTCAAACTCCTCTTCATAAACGTTAGTACTGTCTATACCTAGTTCACTAAGCATATAAAGTGCGCATTTCATGCAATTATGATCGATCAGGCGGCCGAGTCGTTCATCACGTATATTTTCCAAAAGTAGTTTCCTCAGTCGGTCTCGCACTTGGCCATGCCGGGCAATAGTCTCTCGGAAGGCCCATAGCCCCAGATCATACACTGCCATTTTTTTGTTTTGTGGTACGTACCTAACATATTGGTTATGGATGAATTAAGAAGACACGGAGCCAAGCGTTCTGTCCATGTACATCAGTATATCTCTCACCATTGTCATTGTGACTTGATGCTGTTTCCACTGCTCGCATACCTCCTGTAAAAGCTGATTATCGGGGCTGACGGCTACTTGTTCAGCCACCTGGAAAATCAAACATACACTATTTGTGTTTCCGACCTGAATAGACATACCGAGCGCAAGCGTGTATAAACCGTGCCTTTCACGCCTTCATATAGCAAATCCCCATGCTTGTGTAGGACCAGGTTGTAAGCATTCCTATATACGTCAGTACAAGAGGATTGTGCCAATATACTCACCTGTACAACTCTTCGAAGGACAGTAATGAAGCATTTTTGTTGTAGATTTCAGTCACTGCTGAAGACAAAGACTTCCAAATATTTTGGGCTTGCTTCTTATCCATTTGACAATGAGCGCGAAAAGGCCTGTGAGACTGACAGTGAGGTACCACAGCATAGCATTTGGACGTACTTTATTACAAACTTCTTCGGAACCGTCGACATGCCGTTTGACAACAAGCAACGATCTCTGCGTGACTGAATCTGAAGAACTAAGCCCTGACGGGTTTCGTTGTGGGGGGCTACTAGTGGGGCTAGCAACAATAGGCAGTCACACACACACAAAGGGGGCTAGTCGCAAAAAGTAGTGAGAGGGGGGGAGAAAGTAGTCACACAAACACGGGGGAAGGCCATGCTGGACCCCGAATCGAGGTTCAGCTGAAAAAGAGGGCGTACGCTGCGGCATAAAAAATAAGGAAAGTGGTAGGTTCGTATATAGGGTGGTTTCAGAAGAAACCGGGTGGGTGAGTCCCGGTTGGCGAGCGGACCTCGATGCCGCCCGCGGCGCCCTTCGAGGCCGCGCGGCGCCCGGGACCCGGAAGGTGAGCGCCGCGCGCGGCAAGCCGCGGGGCACGGGCCGGCGGCCGCTCGACGCGGCGAACCTCCCTTTGGGCCCGGGCGTTGTCCGCGGACCCTCGCGCCGGCCGCCAGCGTCTCCCATCGCGCCCTGACGGCCGTTGCACCCGTGGCGCGGGCCAGGCAGCTCGCGGCCTTGTCCGCGAACGCCGCGCGCCGACCCCCCGGGCCGGCGCGCCTTTTGCCGCGGCCGCCGCCACCCCTCTCGCAGCGCCCACAGCGCACGCCGGGGCGCCGGGGGCGTCACCCGAGCCTACGCGGGCGCCGGATGGCACCCCGTGCACCCGTAGTAAGCGGCACCCGTAAGAGGGCACCCGTAAGCGGCCGCACACCCGAGCGGCATTTTTTTTCTACCGATCTGGCGCGTGAATTTGAAATTTGGCCCCTCTGAGTTTTAGCACTCAGCATTTGCAAAAAAGGACCGCGTATTCCGTGTGTATGTCATCTCCTGGCGCGCCCGCGCGTCACGCGGTCCCATTGGGTCGTGCGCGGGTGCTGCCGCAGAGCCGGTGTTCGTGCGTGCGTTAACGGCCGCGCACGCGGCGGAAATGTACGTCGAGTGACTGGCTGGGTGTGCTCGACACGGCGTGGCATATTAGCTGCCCCGTCGACCGACGATAGTTCCTGGTGCGTGCTATGAGCATTTCCGACGTGTATGTGCGCCGCGATGTCGAGAGTGTTATTTTTGAAATTGCTCTATTGACGCCGCACAGGCACCGACTCAGCGACGCTGGAGATCTTTGAGCTCGATGGTCAGACGGAACATGTGGTGGATGAGAGGCAGCCAAAATCCATGAGGAAATGCCCAAGTCCTCTGAGAACGCTTCTCTCGGCGATTTAAGCCGGCTTTGTGTGCTGAAACCCGTATTTATTGGAATAAAATTTGGAGTATTAAAATTAATAGCCCTAGCGGGCCAGAATGTAGCCCCAGAGCGGAAAGCGCTAGAACGGAGGCAAATATTACCCTACCGAAGCCCCAAAGCCAGGCGAAGGGTCCCCCGTTGGACAGTCCTCGATGCGGCCACCCGCAACCTGTCGGAGCCCGCAGAGACAGCGATCATGCGGCAACGGATCCCCACCACTGCGCCGAGCCGCGCAGCAGCGGCGCGGGCGGCGCCGAGCGTCGTAGGCACTCTCGCACATTTCGCACTCGATGCGGTCCGAGTGGCAAACACACACTAACCTTCATCCGACGCGCCCCGTGGGCGCCGGAGGCACGATAGGCCATAGCCTTGAGCTAGTTCCGGTTCGCGTGGCGCGCGAACCTAGCGTTTGCGGGCCGCCAAAACCGGCGTCTTGGCTGCCCATTTGCGCAGCCCACCGGGCACGCCGCGCTCCAGCGCCGCGGCCAGATCGGGGGGACGGTACGGTCGAGCTACGTAGGTCGACTATGCATAATCGAGTTAGACGTACGTACGGTACGGCAGCCACGGACGGGTTAGACGTAGGTCAACTAGTTATAAATAATTATTCGTGTTTTACCATATTATGCATAGCGAGGCTGTGAGGCTGCGTAGCGATTTATCTAGTCGTGACAACACCATGTTTTAAGCGGCAATAACAGGTATTTCCCCTTCGATATGGGCTTTAAGCTTACGGAGATAGCGGTCGAAATATTCGCCGTTAGTAATCTCGATTAATAGAGATGGGGGTGACTATCCAAGATATCCTAGGCTGGAGATGGGGTGAACTATCCACGGCAAGGGCAAACTGTGACTGTACACTACAGTGGTTACGTAAGCATTTAATGTGATATATTTGATATCGGTGTACACACGGCCAAACCTGCACAGCTACCTAACGGTGAAATATTCGATTCATCAAGAGACAGAGGCAAACCATTCAAGTTTAAGCTGGGTGGCGAACAGGTCATTCCAGGACTTGATGCTGGGGTATCACAGCTGAGTATTGGCGAACGTGCGAAAATATCGATTCCTTCAGATATGGCCTACGGTATTGTGTATGTCTCTGATACTATCCTGCACAGGGCCTCATTAGGTGAGCGTGGCTTCCCTGGCTTGATACCAAGAAACTCGGCTCTTGTATTTGACCTGGAACTCATTTCATTTAGTTAGGTATGGAGGGGGAAAGGCGGCTTCAAAGGCCAGCCCGCACAATGCAACACAGGAGGAGTATCAACCCCGGACCTCACCGGCAGCGTAATAATAGCCCAACAAAACAGGTATTTTAATAGTTGGATGCATTTTCAAGTTGCGACGTCCGGCCGAAGTGCACAACTGGTGTGGTTTGTGCCAGTGCCACTGGCAGGATACTCGCAAAAGAGACTCGGGCTAATGGAGTGATTCAAAATAAAAGAGCCCCCGGGGCCGCTGCGGTTTCATCAGGAATAAAGATGAGCGGCGAATTCCCTCTAGCCTGAGTAACTTGAAAGGCGGCCCGGGCCGGGGGACAGTGCCAGTGCGGACTCGGAAAACATGGGGGGGCACCGTCACAGTGATGCAGGCTCAGGCTAAGTAAACTACCCGGCGGGGCTACTAGTCCCTCTAGTCCTGCTTATGGGGGGCAGGGATTGAGGGCCCGGCGTTTGGAAATGCGGCGGCGCCCTCAAACTTTGGCCGGGTGGCAAATCTAAACCGGACTCGGAGCCTGAGGCGCCCAACTCAAATCTAAGGTGCCGGGAGAGGCCAAATCTCACATCTAAGCGCCAGCCTCAGCCTGAGCAGGGTGGCACGCAAGACATCTTGGTAACTTGAACTTGCCAGTGAAGCATACGGAGAATAGGTACTAGCATTAAATGGTTACGGGACAGTATGGCGTATATACCAGACATACGCGAAATCTACGCCAATGAGAGGCGCGGCGACTAGCCAGTGTATCTGCCAGCGCTTTTGCCAGGCGCACAGGCGCAGATTTGAGAATCGGGAAACGTGTTGACGTAGAGAAAACGGGCAAAAACCTATAAAAACCCACGCGATCGCCTTTCTTGGCGCCGTTTCGAGCCCATCGGGCCACCGCAGCATCAGATAACGTCGTCCGTATGGTCGCCGACGATCTGAGACACTTAACCGTAGCAGCGGCCCATAAGATGTCAGTCTATGCGTGGTCGGCGTTCTCGCCGTAAACGCGTTTCGGGCGAATATTGCGCCGAAAGTGCAGCACCTTTTCTGTATGCCTTCCCAGCTACCACGGCGGGCTTGAGCGGGTGTTCGGGGGCTGTTTTGAAGCTCAGGGAGGCTCAAACGGCGTATCGCGCTCCTAGATCACGGCATCGCGTTTAAACGAGATCTCCGGCGGCGCGCCACTGATGTACGATGGTACATATGTGTACAATTACGTGACGGGCTGCTGAAGTCGTTTTGAGGCGCGAAAGTCGCGTTTTTTGCGACGCACACGCCATTGTACCACTGGTAGTTTTGTGGTTACAAACGTAACCATTTCATGTATAGGGGTATTCTCCACATGAGTGTTTTGTAAGTGTTTTGGCCCGATTCCAAGTGCTTGGGGTAAGTGTTTGGACGTTTCGTAAGTGTTTGGAGACCCCCCGGCGGGCCCGGGAGAGAAGTAAACGTTCAAGTTTGGTAAGTGTTTGCGTGCCACCCTGAGCCTCAGGCTCAGATCCCAAACCTGGGCGCCCATACGCAGAATAGGTACTGGCACTATTCGGTTAACGGCATTGGCAGTCCGCTATCTCAACCAGATCGTCGAGTTAGACCACGAGTCCATTTACACAATGGCTTATAATCTTGCGATCTACTGAGGTGCCGCTGGGTGCGACGCGCGTAGATGCCGGCGTGGCGAGATCGAGCACCTGCCTCGACGGCAGGTAGCCTGAGCACCGCTTCAATGGTTTGGCTGCCTCTGAGTACCGTTTTTTCTGCGCCGTGCGCACGCCTCGTACGCACGATATATATAGGATGCTACGCGCCTCGTGCGCTCTTCAGATGCCCTCGTTCGTGCTGCCCGGTGCTGCTTAATGCGGCCGCGGCGGGATGTCCGAGTCACGGTCACGGTCGCGACAAAAGTAACCTTTTGGTGCTGCATAGGGGTATTCTCCCCACCGTGACGGGCCGCCTGGCAATTGACTGGGTATTTTGGCGGTTTTTTTTGCCATTGTACTATCTCATTTTTAGATTTTACATTTTACTACCATAGGTAGGAGGAGCCTGAGCCTGCGAGGTAAGCTACCTGTATGTAGATATCGATGGTGTGCAACTTTTAAAAGACCCTACAAATAATTTTGGGCTCGTTAACGGAGATCACACCTAAACGCTTTGGTAAATCAGTACACTTCATTCTAGACTGCATGACTGGCGCTCGGCTAGCTCTCCTCTGCGGCATGGCCTTCATGCGCCTACGACAGAGTATCTCTGTAAGTGACATCCGAAATAAGTTCACATCTCGGGGCAAAATGCTAGAACTGACAGGATGGACTTCATCATCAGGTGTCGGTGTCCAACGGATGCTATGCGCTAGGTTTGCAAAAAGAGTAACAGGTGGAGATTCAATCATGAATACCTTTGGCGCACCGCTGCCTCCTGTGGAGTTGGCAATTGATGCGGAGCGCATCGAAGTGGCAACAGGTGGTTTTGATGGAGAGCACGAAGCAGCGGCGGCTGCGGTCAGCGTGGTGCAACAACTACGAGGATCAGCTCCCTACATGGACCTACATCGTGATTCTAGCATGGTAGTGCATCTTTGTCATCTACCGTGTCTCAACAATCCCTATAGAATTATTCGTGGGCGCAGGTAGTGAAATTCTTGAAGATGATGTCATGTTCCAGGGAATAATGGATGATCTAGCAACATTACACGTGCTCGGGGTAAAGCTGGTGATTCTAGCAAGTGTGCGATTTCAAGTAGATAGAAGATTGCAAATGGAAACAGGCGGTGTAGGGATCCGCGTACGGGGTTTGCGGGTTACTGGCCCAAGAGAGCTGGCAGCTGTCCAAGTCGAGTGTGGTCTCGCCAGGTCACGAGTTGAGGCTGCTCTCTCTTGGGCGCTGCGAAGTGGGGGTGCATCTCATGGGCGGTCGACGATTGGAGTGGACGTAGTTAGCGGCAATGGATTCGTTAGTGGGCGACCAGTGGGGGTAGTTGATGGCATAGACACCGGATTTACTGGTGCAGCACGACTAGTGGATGCAGCAAAAATTTCAAGGCACCTGGATGCAGGTGAAATCGTATTGTTGTCTGCGCTTGCATACTCGCCATGGGGGGATACCTTCAATGTACGCACTGAAGAGATCGCAGCGCGTGCAGCCCCCACCTTACTTGCGAGCAAGCTAATCTTTGTTACTGCTGGCCACGAGTTTGCTTGGAAAGATATAAATATTCCACCTGAATCAACTTCCCGTCGTGTCGCTAGCCTCAGACTCGATGATGCCCGCAAACTTCTCGAACGTCGTGAAGAGCTTTCACAAGCCGGCTCCTGTGGTGTTGCAGCTCAGCTTCTCGATCTCACTCACTGGTGCGTTAGTGCGCTGGAACAAGGCGTCACCCGTGCACATCTCATTGCCCCAAATGATGGGGCTCTTCTCCGGGAGCTGTATACACGGGATGGTGCAGGGACGCTTATCTCTCGAGACATCTACGAAGGCATCCGATCAGCGACTTCGTCTGACATTGAATCTTTAATTAGCCTTATAGCACCACTGGAAATTGATGGGACGCTCCTAGCCCGTCCAAGGCCAAAACTGCTTGAAGAAGTCAAACGTGGCTGCTTTTACGTTCTTTCTAGAGACGACCTCCCCATCGACTGCGCATCACTCAAAAGGCTCGATGCTGCCGGCACGCTTGCCGAGCTTGGGTGCCTTGTTGTTGCTCAAAAGTACCGCCGACAATCGAAGGGGGATGCTCTCCTTTCATATTTGGAACGTGTCGCTATTGCGGCTGGAGTCCAAAAACTATTCGCACTTTCCACCAAAACTATGCACTGGTTTATTGAGCGAGGGTTTAACCAGGTGTCATTAGCATCCCTTCCACGGGAGAGGCAGGCTATCTATGACAACTCAAGGAGACCAAAGATTTATTGTAAGACCCTCAAGGGAGACCGAGATGTCGATGTTGAGGATGCATTTTGGACTCGGAGACATGCAGAAGGCGAATTCGAAATTTCCTAAACCCAGGATTAACTTCTAATTGCTGTCGACAACACCCCCAGCACAGTTCTTGTGGCTCACTCACAGGAAGCCGTTCAAGTCTCAATGAATCCGAATCCGCGAGGACACTCCAAACCAATCTACAAGTGTGGTGTCATTGTTGAGAATGGACGCGGCCCCAAGGCCATTTAGTAGGTTTATTCTCTTGAGAGACACGATTCTAGCCAATAGGGTTCGAGGCTCAATATCAACAACTAGCCTGAGTGGAACTCACTGTAGGACATGACCTTTTTAAGTTTTGTGCCGGTCAATTTTGTTTAGTTGTTACATGTACTTCGTACCTCTTTTTACACTGCTCCTAGCGCGGCGCGCCCGCGGCGCCTGGGCCTAGGGGCTCTTGGCACAGTCCATTAGACTGGCGGGAACGCCGCCGACGGAGTTTTTTGGGCGCGGGGGCTCCGGCGATCCTTAAACCCTGAGGTGCCCGACACGCAGCATGAGCGAGTTTGGTCAACTCGGCGCCGCGTGCCGCTCTCGTCGTTGATACTGGTGTTGGAAGCCAGAGGAGACGCAGGCGGGCTCTTTCAAGAGCTTGGGTTGCGCGCGGCGTACCGTCTAGATACGCCGTCGCGCCGTCTAGTCACAGTGGCCATCCCACCAGGCTTAGGAGACTGAAAGTGTGAAGAACCCTCAATCGTGACGAAGACACACCAATGACGACAACCGGCCGTGACGACCCAGGGCCGGGGCCTTGCCGAAGGTGAATTTCCTCTTTTGTGTCGTCTTGCGTCGCCTCTGGCGTCCTGGGTAGACCTGGAGATACACCGCCACGCGGCCGGGGCGGGGACTGCATACCCTCGCCTCGCTGGGCCACAAACATGCCAGTGACGGAAGAGCAGAGGAGGCGCCTCCGCTACGAATCCACCCATGCTTCACCTGTTCACACCACGCGATCCTGGAGTGCTCTTCCCTTGGTGCGGGTTTTCTTGCGCTAGCACGGTGCGGATTCTCAGTGGCTGCCCCTTCGGGGTTTCCATGAGAGGCGAGTCAAAATACCCCCTATAGGGGGTATTTTGAGGGGAGCGTAGCGAGCCGCTAATGTACAAACCCGCACGTTATTGCCCTAACCCGCACGCTCCTGCCTAACCCGTACGCTACAAACCCTAAGCTGCAACATTAGCCTGGCCAGGCCAATATTGAAGTGGCACACACAAAATTGGCATTCCTAGTATATAAATAATGACTAGTAAGAAAAAACCTACTAGGGGGAGAGAGAGGAGAGGCGGAGAGGGCCCCTCTCTC
>Ga0209090_10002292_pt1 | contig 12108 bp, 13 predicted proteins | sample ArcticOcean_MG_C_9_FD_187432 | JGI IMG/M metagenome (GOLD analysis project Ga0209090, IMG submission 187432) | Marine microbial communities from western Arctic Ocean - ArcticOcean_MG_CB2_152 (SPAdes) (version 2) | ecosystem: Environmental > Aquatic > Marine > Oceanic | place: Arctic Ocean... | reverse complement strand
ATAACGAAATTGACGGGGAAGTCATACCACCACCAAACCATGCATCTATTGACAAAGAATGGAATGAATGGACCCCATCTTCCCCAGGCGCGAGAAGTTTTAAAGAAAGAGTTGATGCAATTGAAGTAATGGCTAAATTACAAGCTGATAACCTAAGTTTCAATGCGTAATTATAAAATCTAAAAAAGATAGTCTCTTTTCATAACAAGATGCTGGCAGCTATCTGGTCTGATATAGACCAATTATTACCAAAAAAACCCGAAGAAAAGCCAGTTAATAAAAACTTTTGTCGTGAGTGTTCGGGGGTGAAGGTTATTTCACGAGAGGGTCTTCCGACGTGTTCAGAATGTGGTCTCATTGAAGACAACTTTGTTGATGATACAGCTGAATGGACAAGTGGTGTGACAGATGATGGTCGTGTGAATGATCCATCTCGATGTGGGAATCCTAACCCAAACCCTGAACTATTTTCACAAAATTGGGGAAAGGGTACGATTATTTCAACCCAACGTTCTTCAACATATGAGAACAAGAGAATGGCAAAAATAAACTTTCACATGTCAATGAATCATAGAGACAGATCTCTATTTCATGCGTATAAAGATATAGACGAGGCGTGTAGTATTACTATTCCTGAAAGTGTGCTAAAGGATGCTAAGATGATGTACAGGAAGTTTAACGAGGGGAAGTTGACACGTGGTGCTGTGAGACTTGGAATCAAAGCGAATTGTGTATTGTATGCATGCCGTCTTGCTAAGGTTTCTAGAACAACGAAGGAAATTTCGGATATGTTTGGAATACAATCCAAAGACGTCAGTCGTACTACCCAGATATTCAAAGATACCATCATGGGTATCACGGAGAAGAACTACGTGACGAAGGCTCATGATGTCATGCAGAGGCTTCTCAATGCATTTGAGATCACGAGGGATCAGAGGTTGAGATGTAACAAAATGTGTAACGCGGTGGATGACTGTGTGGATTTGATGAGTAAAACACCTAATAGTATTGCTTCAGCAATAATTTACATCACTCTCAGCCCGGGTACGACAAAAACACAAGTGTGTGAGAAATGTTCAATTTCTGTACCTACATTAAACAAAATAGAAACTATTATAAAAAAACACTTAGAGTTTAAAGGTCTTTCATAGTAAATGAAGTTGTTTCTCTCAACTCCATGCTACGGAGGCCTATGTTTAGAGAAGTATATGTCTAGTATTATTAAGCTTCAATTATTACTTGTAAAAGAAGGAATTCAACTTTATCTCGATACTACTGAAAATGAATCACTCGTGCATCGTGCCCGTAATGTAGCCGTGGGTCGTTTCATGCAAAAGACGGATTGTGAGTACTTCATGTTTATTGATGCCGATGTAGATTTTGAGGCCGAATCTGTTGTCCGTCTTGTTCGTTCTGGTCACGATATTAGCGTTGGGTGTTACCCCAAGAAGGTTGTGATGTGGGATCAGGCAGCCAAAGCTGTGAAGGATGGTGATGAACGTAATATGGCTATGCTTTCCTCAAGTCTAGTTGTAAACTTTGGCGCGCAACGGATTGCGGTTGAGAATGGCTTCATTCCCATTTTAGATGGACCCACGGGATTCATGTGTATCAAAAGGGAAGTTTTCAAGAAGTTGGAGGATAAGTTCCCTGAACTATGGTGTAAAAATGATCACCAGAATAGGGACTTTGATGACTATCATGCGTGCTTTGACTGTATGATTGACCCAGGTTCAAAGAGGTATCTCTCGGAGGATTATGCATTCTGTCGGCGCTGGCAACAATGTGAGGGTAAGATTTATGCAGACATTAATACAACACTTGGACATGTAGGGAATCTCCCATTTAGTGGATGCCTTAATGACAGGCTTAAGGCTTAGACACAAAATAATTGTAATATGAAGTTTTGTACAATTATTGTGACTCGTTCAAAGTCATGTTCCGTCAAGACACTTCATACGATTCTCAAGATGAACATCCATTGTATTCAAAATAATGTTCAAAATGAAATTTTGTATGTAAATGATGATCCATTTGAGAAAGTAGATCTAATTAATAATTGTTTACCCCGGTGTGACCGTCTATTTTTCATTGATTTTGGTATCAATGTAGATGAAGAATCAATCAAACAAATGTTTCAACCTCACGAGGGAATTGGAGTTCTCGTTTTTCCCGGTGTAAAGGATGGAATTGATTGGGGTCTCTTCAAACATAAAGTGAAGGAAGGTTCAACCGAGCCAGTTTCACAGATGGGTCTTAATTTTGATACAGAGGTTGGGAGGAAGATCTCTGATGATATTTATACAGTTACAAATACCAGTGCTCGTGCATGGGTAATGTTTTCTAAAAATGTCATCAAGAATATCAAAGATAAGAAGGGTAATTGGAATGTTAATGTGAAAATATTTGAAAAGTTGAAGGAGCACGGGGTTAAAATATACGCATTTACAGCAGCTAAGTTGACGATGACTTTTACACATGAATGTGTAAGTAATATTCTAAGCGCAGCTGGTGTTAAATCTAATTAAAGTTTAAAAAGTATTGAAAATTATGTCGTCATCACTTCGCGAACATGTTGTAAAATTCATTCATCATGTTTGGGGAAGCAAGGAATATTTTCCAGGTCCACAACCAATTTCAATTGAACGTAAGCACTTCCCAATTCTGAAAGGTGCTGAATATGTCGTATGTGAAAAGACAGATGGTGAGAGGTATATGATGGTCGCTCTCACATACGACGGTAAACCAAAATGCTTCTTTGTTAACCGGTCTTTTGATATGTTTGAAGTGAAGATAAACCTCAATAAAAAGGCATATGAGGGGACCATTTTGGATGGAGAACTGTACGACAATATATTGATGGTCTATGACGCCATTTTAGTTAATGGAGTGCTTGTAGCTCGTCAAAACCTGGATGAAAGACTTGCAGCAGCTGAAGATATGATGAAGTTTATCATCTATATGAAGTCTGATAAGCATCGTCTAAAGATGAAAACATTCCACATGATGAAGGATTTTCGGGTATTCATGGATGAATATCTCCCGACCGTCCAACAAAAGATTGATGGTCTCGTGTTCACACCTATGAATGATCCGATTCGTCTAGGGACCCACGAGACGATGTTCAAATGGAAACCCCTCGAGAAGAATACAGTTGACTTTCTCATGAAGAGGGAACCTACACGAGAAACTCCTGGGTGTCATCCAGGACCCCTAACTTGGAGACTCTATGTTCAAGAAAAGGGGAAGCTCTACTTTGAGAGTGAGATTCCACTGAACAGGATTTCAGATGAACTATGGTTTGAAGATGAAGCCATCGTTGAGTGTATGTATATGTCACACGAATCACCAATGTGGTGGAAACCCCTCAAAAGAAGGAGGGATAAAACACATCCAAATAATCGTAGAACCTTCTATAGAACTATAGTGAATCTCAAGGAGGATATCAAGATGAAGGAGTTTTTAGATTGTAGACCATGAAATAGTGACCAGCCTCTTCGGGTAGGTCTTGTTGTGTAATTTGATCATCATTCGCGTAGTACCACTTGTTTCGTCTCTTCATAAATCCCACATAATGTCCATCGTTTTGTAACCCGACATGAACTGCACTCGCTATGAGATTATATTCATATTTATCCATGAGTATATTCTCGATAATCTTGATGTGACTCTTCCTATCAAACGAAATCATTAGAATTTGTGGAAGTTTTGAAAATAACTTTCGGGTTGTCGCGACATTGTGAACTTTACCCTCCATATCTTCAAAATTATCCAATACATCCCAATCTGTACTTTTTTTTAACATTTCTTCCATATCTGTACCATTGGAGGTGATCAAATGAACGCTGAAGTCTTCTTCATTTACCGACTTACCCCCTGGCCATATCGTCTCTTGTACCTTTTTACCATAGAACCACTTTTTGATGATGGGTATCGCTCTCTCTAGAATATCTATGATACACAAGATGACTTCTTGAACATCATGTTGTTCTTCAGATTTAAACCTAGAAAATTCCCTTTGAAAAAGTTTTAAAAATGCACTGATGTTAATTGATTCTTCCCCCTTTGTCCAATATACGAGAGTGAGATCATAGTACATTTTTGTAAATTCACATTCACCATCATATGGGTGTCTAATGATATAATTCGTGAGTATGGGAATATGGAGGAGGCATTGGAGGGCTGTATTGAAGTAACATGTATTACCAAGGTTTAAAAAACCTCTCATTACAATTTATGTATAAAAAACACTTAAGAGAATGACGCGAATGATAAAAGTAAGTAATAAAACAATGCATGACATCAAAGCTATCGTTGAAAAACTATTCCCTGTTCTAGGATCCCACAAGGATGAAGAACATATTGAAGTGGAACTACGTCTAGGAAAATACAATGGTTCTTTTTTTGATACCAATGTGGGCAAAGAAACTTTTGAGAGGGTTCTCAAGGGTCTTCGAAAATATGATAAATGGGAAAAGACTGAAAGTTCCATTTCTGATATGTTTTACAGTGACAAAGACTCTATCCGGATCACTTCTAATCAGGATACTGGTGAACAGAAGATGGTTCAAAAAATAAATGTCGTCAAAGAAGACTTTTATGGAAATCCAATGGATATGCGCTTCAGTGTATCTAGAGAGATCCCAAATTGTGGTGAATATGAAATGGATCGCAAGAGGACAAAGACCCGTTACTCATTTGTGCGTAAGAACTTGAGCATTGACATGACCATATCTTCAGGAGATAATGCCGATATGGATTCTGAGGAGGAACATTCCTACCAAATTGAGTTTGAGATTGTGGATCCAACAAAGGTTTCTACCCGTGACGAGTTCTTCAATATTATCCACAAAGTGAACGATCTATCAAAATTAATTTCAGTGTAATAGATATATAATGGCTACAAAGTATTTGCCTTTTCTAATGCTCGGGTGTGTAGCCTGTTCTAGTTCTTCACTACTTGGATACCTAATGATACCAACCACTGGACCAACTGGACCAACTGGACCAACTGGGCCAACTGGGCCAGCTCCACCTGGGAAACCAAAGTTTCGCTATGTGAAAATTCTCAGAGATAAAGCCCAACACGAGGCTGCTGGTATACCATGGCGTTATAACCATCACATAAATTTAATGGAAGTTAAAGTAATTTCCGGTGGTGTCAATGTTGCATTGAATGCAGCCGTTACTGCGAGTTCCCAACATGCCGGTATAGATCCGATGAAATTGACTGATGGGATTATGACAACACAGGCTCACACTGAAACGGCTGAAATTGAATGGTTTTTAATAGACCTGGGAAAAGAATATCCCATTGATAAGGTTGAAGTTATCAATAGAAGTGACAGTGATAGCGCTATGCGTGCTCAAGGTATAAAGATTCAATTATCCAAGAGTGCTACAATGAGTACTCCTACAGAATCTGATTTTGTTTCGGTAGCCCAAGCTGCGCAAGCAACACCTAAAATTACATGGATACCAACTGGTAAAACACTGACTGCCACCGCTAATTAAATGTTTCCATAAATTATCTCACCCTTTAGTAAATGATGTACCTACTCCTAGGTATCATAGCTTTTGTTCTCATGTACGAGACGAGAAATAAGAGTGAAGAGATTGTGGGATCTAAGTATTTTCATTTAAGTCATGGTGCTTCCAGAGAGATGTATCTCAGAATGAGAAGCGATGGTATGAATGAAAAGGGACTCAAGAAGTTTGTATTGATGGAAGATCGTCTCCTCCAAATTGAGAAGATGTCAGTATGCTCCGGTATACCTCATATAGTTGAAGCTACAACTATATCAAATATTATTAAAGATGTATTCCCAAGGTATAACTTTGCCTATCACACTATACACCTCAAACAGGTGGCTGAACCAACTAAAACCGTGAACACGAGAGTAACATGTTAAATAAGTTCCATAGGAGCATCTTATGTCTAGGACTTTCCATATCGTTAAAGTTTTTTGTAATATACATGATGAGTCCATTATCATCCGCTTCACGAGCTCCATATTCTCTCTCAAGGGTAGACATACCCTCTTTACTCACCCTACCTTTTCTAATATAATCTGCCACGACATATATGACTCCGTCTAAAAATTCTTCAATAGCCATGTCAATCCAAGAATTTTTAGGTGTCCCCCACTCTCTCGTATCAGAATCAACAATTACCCCGTGACCATATCTCTTCATACCAATCTCGAGACGCTCTGTCAATTGCTCACCAATTGTTTGCATTTTATAAATATATGTGAGCTATTCCTTAAGTTTACATAGTTTCTCTCTTAGCTTTTACCAATGGTTTAGGCCTCGCATTCTTTGTATTCTTTTTGTTGTCCAACCAAGTTTTCTTGTACCTCGTAAGTTTTTCCTTGGTTGGTTTATGTACCATGATGTAATTGACAGCCCCAGTTTTGTATGCCTCTACCATATTACGGGGAATGCCATTCACATTAAGTTTATTTAATATGACCTTCTTCTCAAGGTTGCGCATACGCTCACGCTTCCATTTGTTCACTAGAATCTTTTTAACGTCATCTACATTCTTTTTGAATGGAATACCCATCTTGTTACCCGCTGTCATCTTACTCAGACGAATAGTCATTTCACGAACATCACTATTTAGGGATGGCATGACATTCTTGTAGCGATCTATCCATCGCTTACCGTATAACTTAATAATATCTTTTCGGATTGTATTGTCATCCAGACCCCTCTTCTTCATGACCTGTTCAGTTCTGACCACCTTCTTTTGTTCAACTTTTTGCTGTCTCACGACCTTTTTTGGTGGTGGTGGTGGTGTCTTTGGTTTAGGTGCAATCATGGAGTTGCGCGCCTTTTCAATCTTTTTACAGAGAGTAATCTTAGTTTCCTTCTCATCAAGTTGTATCTTGAGAATCTTGGCAACCCTCAAAAGTTCTGTTTTGTCATAGTTCATACACTTAGATTTACCAACTTTGAAGTTTTTATTAGACCCGGAAAGCTTGACGTCCTTCTTTTTGTTTGTGTTTTTGAATGTGGTACTATTCTTGTTCAGGAGTCTGTTAATCTTCTTGCATATCTCTTCCTTCTTGGTACTTTGGGTGATACCCACAACACCCATCTTCTTCGCGAAATCCATGAGTTCAGGTTTTGAGAAGCGCATACATTGAATACCGTTAATTTGGATATTGAGAACAGTCTCGCGCTTCTTTACAACCATACGGGGACCGGTTTTCTTCTTAGGACCTCTCTTTTGGGGAATACGAGCACCTTTGGTGAGCTGCTTGGGGGCTTCCCCGGTTACGTTAATATCATCGTTTGTGTTCATAATCTTAATCAGTTCTATAGCGTCATTGTAGGCAACAAGCATATCAGCGGGGCTTGGGGCCCCAGATATTTGAACATTTCCAGTTTGAGCGAAGTTGTACTTATGACCCTTATAGTTGACATACATAAAGGGAGAAAGTTCAGGTTCAAAATCTAATTTAGTAACCCCCACTGAAGCGTACAATCGTTGTTTGCGACTAGCTATAGTGGAAAAGTCTTTAAAAACACCATTGATTCTAAATTGGCCACTGAGATTGTTATACTCAAAGGGATTGTACAAGTATGCTTCCTTTTCTGTATATGTATTTACTATGAACCGACGGATGAGTTCGGGTTGATTGGCAATATTTTTACCTATAAAGCCACCAGAAAAGCGAATCTTACCATTTTTATAAATGTTTACGGTACCACCCTTAGATTCCATTTCATCGCTGATGACAATTTTGATCTGCACAGTGAAGAATTTTCGGTTTATGTTACCACGCTTGCCGTATTCGCGTGTATGGGAGAACCCTTCTTGCATTGCACCATACCTCCCTATTATCTCCTTTGTATCTATATAAAGACCCTCACCAATAGATGTTTTGGCGATGGGTGTTCTCATAAGTATTTTTTTGAGATCAATGAGCTCACCTTCTCGTGGAAACTCCTTGTTTACTGTGGCGTTAAACATACCTGGATTTAATTTGCTAAAACTAAGTTCTATGTTACGAGGAGGAATGGGCACTGGTACTGGAGGTTCAAATTCACTGAGTATATTGTTTATCATTTTTTTGTTTTCATTTGGAAGTTTGTTATAGTTGGCATCTCTATTCCAGTTTGAATTGATAGCGTCTGAAAACTCGTTATAGTTCGCATTACTCATCATATTCTTTTCAAGGCGGTTTGGAAACTCTTGCCTTCTTAACATATTAGCTTCAATGTTTCCAGCTAGATTGTTATTTGACGCGGTTGTAGAAGCGGAAGATGGACTGACTTCCACCCCCGACTGATTCACAAACTCTTTGAGCTGTTGGCTCATTATTACTATTCTATAGTATTTTTTTTTAATAGTCTTCTGTGAATCCCAGACTCTCATCCACTACATCCATACCATAGATCACAGGTTGTTTTGGGTATGTACGTCCGTTGTATGTCACCACTTCTTCCCTGACTTCAATGTCTCTAGAACTGAAAGGTCCGGCGTAAAAGTCTTGAGTAAACTTATGTCTACCCAAATTGTTTGCCTGACAGTGTTGATTGAATACCTGTACAAAGAGTTTTTGTGGCACGAAGAGATCGTTTTCGTACTTGACGAGGGTACTCTCCATGAAGTTGTGGAGAGAACTCGCAACCATCGCAACTTGTTTCTGGACTTTCATGAAGTACTCTGGCACCACCCTCCAAATATCCTTTTTCTTGTATTTGTTAGAATAATCTAAGTAACCCCTAATACATTTGAGAAGAATAATAGGAAGCTCCTTGTGAAGTTTCTCATCAAGTTGGGGATCCGCATCACGCACCTGTTTGGAGAAGTTCCAAGTGAGGATACGACGAAGAACCGACCCAGAATTATCTTTCCAATTTGGAACCTCATTTCCGCCTAGAACACCAGGTACATTCCACTCAATAGAAACAGCTGTCTTATTCTTGACAGCAACAGAGACATCTTCTCCAGATACCATAGATTGGAACTCAGCTTGTTCAAGGGCGAGGTCACCTTTAACCTCGGGGGCAATAAACATGAAAGAATCCTTGATGGCTGAGAGACCAAACTTCTTCTCAATGTTGTTAGAGAGGGTACCAACGTCTTCATTCTCGTAGAACTTCTTGAATACCTTCGTAATTAGGGTAGATTTACCTGAACGGGCGATACCCTTGAAAAACGGAATTACCTGCCAGGCATCCATCTCACCAACATCGTAACAGAGACGACCACCCATCACATAGGCCCAGTTACAAACTTCTTGCTCAAACTTCTGATATTTGAGAACAGAATCAAAAAAGGGTGTTGGGATATCTTGCCATTTCTCAATGTGGGAGAAGTCATCAAATTGTTGGTCAAAATATTTGCACGCGATGATAGTTGGATCAAGGCAACGAAACTCTGGACTCTCGTATGGGTAGAAGCAACAGTCGTAGACACCACGATCTGGGATCCACTCTTTACCTACAAAGACACCATTCTTGAAACTCCAAACATGTCGGCGCTTTGTAATTTCCGGAAATTGAGCGTCAGTACATTTACTCATATTATCAACAACATCTCTGTAAACGTTACCCCTACTCGTAAAGTTCTTCCACATGGTAAAGTCGTCATCTTTTTGTGCAAGAGAATAGACAAACTGTTCAATCGTAAACTTTGTTTGCCAAGCTCGGGTACGATGCCCCTCAATAGTTCTAATTTCTTCACAACACTGTCCCTTGTATCTACGGTAGCCGGCTTTGTAGGTCTGATCCAACGAATGCAGGAGACACATCTGGAATGGAGTTGTCTTCTCAAGTTCTTCTTCGTCCATGGTGGAAGGATCACCTGATGTACTGAACTGTGGGAGAGCTGTGGGATTGTCCACCCGTTCAAAAGATGTGTAATGGCGTCTAATATTGTCATACCCGTCACTCAATTGTTTTAGAATGTTGTTGATTCGTCTCACAATTGTCATACCATCATCACCAGGTTCTTTCTTGTGAATCTTCAAGTCTCTCGAGTGATTTTTTAGGTTAATCAAGAAAGTTCTTTGTTTGTCCCTAATACCCTTAATAGCGAGGATGTCAATATGACTCGGGATTGGATTACCAAGTTCGTCAAAGTTCTCAGGGTGTACAAATTGACGATACCCCAATTCACGAGCATTCCTAAAGTCGTTCGTCTTTAGGGACCATGCCTGTTCAAAATTATCAATCACCCCATGTACCTGTTCTTCTTTCATCGATTGGATATGTTCCTTTTGAAGGTGTATCAAGGCTTCATACTTATTTGGATCCTTATCGATGAAATGAGTGTGCTCCATTCTAATTTATTACAATACGATTTTTCTTTCTAAGCTGATTTCGGGGGCTGTATTTTGGAAAGCATTTTAATTAAAATTTTATTTTGAGTTTCCAATTGGTAACAGATGTTGACCAGGGCAGAACACACAGTGTCACCATCTGGAGTAGCGAAAAGTGATGTCACGAGTCCTGTGAGATCCATCTCATCTTCGTCATCGTCGTTAATCTCAAAATCGTTCTCATCATCATCCGTGAAGACGGTCTCTTCCTCTTCCTCTGAAACAACTTCACCTTCTTCGTATTCGTCAACTGGTTCTTCCTCTTCAGGGCGTGACGACATTTAACCTAAACGGAGAAATTTAGAGATCTATTTTTTCGCACCTAGTGCGATTTCACCTGAAAAAAAAATATTGGTGTAGAGTACAACAACTCTCAAAATGGCTGGTGGTCTCATGCAACTCGTCGCTTACGGTGCCCAGGATGTCTACCTGACTGGCAACCCTAAGGTAACTTTCTTCCAGGCTGTCTACAAACGCCACACTAACTTCGCGATGGAAAACATCGAACAAACCGTCAACGGTACCGCCGCCAACTCCGGCCGCGTGTCTGTGACCATCGCCCGTAACGGTGATCTTGTCGGTGACATGTACCTCGAACTCGAGTCTGACGCGACTTCGTCCAACACCTTCGCGGGTGCCCCCTCTTGCTGGGTGGCTGAGCGCGCCATCGCCTCCGCGGAGCTTTCCATCGGTGGTCAGCGCATTGACAAACACTACCAGCGGTGGTGGCGTTTGTACTCCGAGCTTTACTTGGACGAAGCCAAGAAGGCCAACTGGGGTAAGATGACCACTGCCGAGGATGGTAAGACTGTCTACCTGCCCCTGATTTTCTTCTTCAACAGGAACCCCGGTTTGTTCTTGCCTCTGATTGCCCTCCAGTACCACGAGGTCCGTATTGATTTCGATCTGGCCTCGGACATGGAGACCTACCTGAACAAGAATGTGTTCAAGGTGTGGGCCAACTACGTCTACCTGGACACCGAAGAGCGTCGCCGATTCGCCCAGAAGGGTCACGAATACCTGATCGAGCAGGTCCAACACACTGGTTCGGACACTGTTACCGCGTCCGGTTCTGCCCAGAACAAGCGCCTGTCGTACAACCACCCCGTCAAGGAGCTGGTGTGGTGCTTCAACGACCCCGCCGCGGCGAACACTGCTACCGCGATGTGGAACTTCACCACCGCCCCCGGTAAGACCGGTATTGTCCTCGAGGCCGACCCCGAGGCCGCCCATGGTTCCAACGCCTACGTGCCCATCAGCCAGGGTACCGGTGTCCCTCTCCTCCGCACTGGTGTGGAATGGGGTGCGAACTCGCCCGCTATCAAGTTCCGTGAAGAGACTGTCGGTCCCCTCACCGACTTCAAGCTTGTCCTCAACGGCCAAGACCGCTTCAAGGCCCAGAAGGGTAAGTACTTCAACCAAGTGCAAGCCTACAACCATCACTCTGGTAACCCCTACCCCGGTGTGTACTCGTACTCCTTCGCGCTCAAGCCCGAGGAGCACCAACCTACCGGTACATGCAACTTCTCGCGCATCGATAACGCGCAGGTTGCGGTGACCATCCCCTCCGGTGTTGCCTCCACCACCATGAACATGTTCGCGGTCAACTACAACGTCCTCCGCATCCAATCTGGTATGGGTGGCCTTGCCTTCTCCAACTAAGCATTATGTCTTAGTTTTTGGATAAAAATAAATAAAACTTACTTTTTAAAATGCATGATTAATGCTATTTAAAAATTAAATACCTACTCAAATAGTATGTTAGCCA